>ENA-ORBV01007892-ORBV01007892.1-microbial-mat-metagenome-genome-assembly--contig:-NODE-7892-length-18112-cov-4.575492_pt1 | contig 18112 bp, 14 predicted proteins | sample MGYA00237777_ERZ505514 | MGnify/ENA primary metagenome ERZ505514 (study PRJEB26160, sample SAMN06269048) | microbial mat metagenome | isolation source: Oligotrophic lake microbial mat | place...
GCCATGCCTGACGCCATCGCCTACATCAGCCGCGACACCGGCGGCCAACTCTGGAAAAAGGCCTTCGAAGCGGCCCTCGGGCCGGTCGATTTCCGTACCCTCGACAAGCTCGGCAACAAGACCGACATCGAAATCGTGCTGGCCTGGAAGCCGCCCGCCGGCCTGATCGCCTCCTTTCCCAACGTGAAGCTGATCGTTTCGCTCGGCATGGGCGTCGATCACCTGCTGGCCGACGACAAATTGCCGGTGGGCGTGCCGATCGTGCGCATCATGGACGACGGACTGGTCGGACAGATGAGCGAGTACGCGATCTACTGGGCGCTTCGGCATCACCGCGACATCGACAAATATGCCGCCAGCCAGCGGGCGCAGCAGTGGAAGGTCGAGGACTTCGTCGACACCCTTCATCGCCGCATCGGCATTTTGGGTCTCGGCACCATCGGACAGGACACGGCCAGAAAGTTCGCGGCGCTGGGCTTTCCGACCGCGGGGTGGAGCCGGACCCAGAAGTCGCTGCCGGGCATAGAAACCTTCCGTGGTCCGGACGGCCTCGGCCGGCTGCTGGCCCGAAGCGACATCCTGGTCAATGTGTTGCCGCTCACGCACGACACCAAAGGCCTGCTCGACGCCAAAGTCTTCGCGGCGCTGCCCAGGGGCGCGTATCTGATCAACATGGCGCGCGGCCCGGTGGTGTCGAACACCGCGCTGATCCCGGCCTTGCAGCAGGGCAAGATCGCCGGCGCCGGGCTCGACGTGGTCGAGGGCGAGCCGGAAGTGCCGGCGCAGCTGTTCGAGGTGCCCAACCTGGTGATGACGCCGCACATCGGGAGCGCGGAGCGGCATTGGCGGGAGGAGATGACGGGGCTGGCGGTGGGGAGCGCGCTGGCGTCGTTGCGGGGGGAGCGGCCGCAGAATGTGGTGACGTGAGGCGCGTCAGTCGCGGTTTTAGCGCTTTTTACGGGTGACTTCGAGGAGTTGGGCCATGAGCTGGCGCTCTTCGGTCGTGAGGTCTGAGAGCCTTTTCTGACCGCTTTGGAGCTGGGAGGCGAGCTCGCGGGCTCTGGCGAGGCCGCCGGGGGAGTTGAGGTTGAGTGGGGCCGTGACGTCGGAGCGGGTGGGCAGGGTGACCGAGCCGCTGATGTCGCCGGTGGTGGGCGAGACGCCGAGGCTAGCCGAGCCGCTGCCGGATTCGCAGCCGGCGAGGAGCAAGGTCGCGGCAGCCAGGCACGCGACGGCGGTGCAGACCGGCGGTCTAGGTGTCGAGAGGGCCTCGCGCATGCTTGAGTCTACGCGCCGCCAGCCCGATGTGGATTGGGCTTACTATTGGTACAGAGGTTTGGCGGCTTGGAGTTACGTGGTCGGGCGTGGAGTTCAGGAGTGCCGGTCATGCGCAGTGACATCAAGTACAACAACATCGTGGACGGCGACGAAGCGCGGCTGGCGCAGGCGGCGGCGGACCTGGCGCCGTCGTTGCACCTGGACCAGATCGACGCGGACAAGTTCTACATCACGCAGCATTACACCAAGTACACGCCTGAGAACCACGACGTTTGGCGGGACCTTTTTGATCGCCGGTGGGGCGTGCTGGAGCAGCAGGTGAGCCGTCAGTTCATCGATGGGATGAAGATCCTTCGCCTGACGCGGGACCGGTTGCCGCTGCTGGATGACTTGGTGCTGGAGAAGGACCTGGAGGTGGCCGGGGGCGTGGTGTTGAAGGCGGGGGCGCGGCTGGAAGGGGTCAACAAGTTTTTACGGGCGCAATCGTCCTGGGCTTCGTACGGAGTGCCGGGGTACCTGCCGGCGAAGTCGTTTTTTGCGTGCCTGGCGCAGCGTGAGTTCCCGACGACTGTGCTGATCCGTCCGCGCGAGGTGATGGACTATCTGCCCGAGCCGGACATCTTTCACGACGTGTTCGGGCATGTGCCGCTGCACACGCTGCGGGTGTTTGCGGACTTTTTGCAGACGTACGGCAAGGCGAGCATGCTCTGCGACGACCCCGAGCACATCGAGCGGCTCGGGCGGCTGTTCTGGTTCACCGTAGAGTTCGGGCTGATCCGCGAGGACGGGCAGGTGAGGGTGTATGGATCGGGGTTGGTGTCGAGCCACGCGGAGAGTGCGTACGCGCTCAAGGGTCAGTGGGAGAAGCGTGGGCAGAGCGCCGAGCCGATCAAGGAGCGGGCGATCCCGGAGTGGCGGCCGTTTGATCTGGAGCGGGTGTGCGAGACGCCGTTCGAGATCGACCACTACCAGCCGATTTACTACGTGCTGGAGAACTTCGAACAGCTCCGGGATGCGATGGGGCGGTACGCCGAGCAGGTGATCGGGCGGTCTGGGATGGCGAAGGCGACGGTGGGGTGAGCCGGGGCTAGATCAAGGGTTACTTCGGAGCGCGGAGTGCGGCGCCGATGGCCGCGGCGGCGACGGCGAGGCCTCCGCGGGCGGTGTCGGTGGCACGGGCACCGTCGGGGCCGAGGTGATCAAGACCGAAAAGCGGGTAGGTATTGACCGGGACGCCCGCATGGCGGAGCGTCTCGGCGTAGACCAGACCTTCGGGCGCCCAGGCATCTTGCTCACTGACGATCACGAGCGCTGGCGGCAGGCCGGCGTGGCTCTTGGCAAATAGGGGAGAGTTCTTGGGGGCCCCAACATCCTGACCCGACTCGACGGCGAGGCTGGCGATGGCTGCGGTGAAACCCTTGGTCTGCGGCGACTTGACCAACGACGAGGTGGCGTCAACCACCGGGTTGATGAGGGCCTGGAAGGCGAGGGGGAGTTGGCGGTCGCGGACGCGGAGGGTGGGAAGCGTCGCGAGCGTGGCCCCGGCGCTGTCGCCGACGACGGCGGTGCGGGCAGCGTCGAGATCCAACTGAGCGGCCCCTGGGCCCCGGAGCCAATCGAGCACGGCCTCGCACTCGGCGACCTGCTTGGTGATCGAGGCATCGGGGAAAGGGTGTAACCGACGCTGAGAATGGCAGCGCCGGAACCGGCGGCCAGGGCCCGAGCAGTATGGTCGTAATTATCGATCGAACAAGCTAGAAAGGCCCCGTCGTGGATCAGAAGGGCGACGGGCGGCTTGGCGTCGGCAGTGGGGCGATAGAGCCGGAAGGGGACCTTGAAGCTGGCTTGCTCGACGATGAGGACTTTGGTGGAGTGGACCTCGGCCTTGTGGCCTTGGGTGTCGCCGATGGCGGCGTCGATGGAGCGGCGGATCTCGGTGGCCATGGCCTTGGCGCGTTCGGCCCGTTCGGCCTGGGTCGCGGGCGGGCTCGCGGGCTAGAGGAAGCCGAGGGTCGCGGCGAGGGTGGCGAAGCCGAGGAGCATGTTCCAGTTGATATGCATCGCGGAGCTTATCGGCGGGTCGGCGCGGCGTGGGCGCGGTGGTTGGCGGAGGTCGATGACGGCGCGGCGGTCGGGTTGCGGCGGCGACAGCTTCGAGAAGTTCGCGCACACTGAGCGCTTCGCGCTTGCTCTGGCGCTAGATTCGGTTATCGTTTGCACAGGTCTTGAAGCGGTCGTCGCCCGGCCCAGCTCGACGGTCGAGCCAAGCCAGTCCCGGCGGCGACTCACCAGCACCGCGCCCGGCTCTAGAGACCAAGCCGGCGCCCGGGTCGGGGTAGATTGAAGCCCATCACGAGCACTTCCCGCGCCGGGGCGCAGCGTGCGCTTTGGTGTTGGGTTTGGAACCACTCGGCCCAGCCTCCGAACACCTTCAAACATGGCCACCATTTCCACCGCAAAGACTGCTTTTCTTCATGGACGCTGGACCGCCGATGACTCGGCGCGTCTGTACGGCGTGGCCGACTGGGGCAAGGGCTACGTCAGCGTGAACGCCGACGGGCACATCGCCATGCTGCCCACGAAGGAGGCGGCCAAGCAGATCGACCTGTACGACGTGATCCAGGGGCTCAAGCAGCGCGGGATCCACACGCCGGTGCTGCTGCGCTTCAACGACCTGCTCGACCATCGGCTGCGGGAGATCCGCCGGGCGTTCGACGACTCCATGCGTGAGCAGGAGTACAAGGGGTCGTACGCCTGCGTCTATCCGATCAAGGTCAACCAGCAGCGGCACGTCTGCGAGCAGATCGCCAACACGGCTGTGGAACTGGGCTTCGGGCTCGAAGCGGGTTCCAAGCCCGAGCTTTTGGCGGTGCTGGGGCTTTCGGCGACGGCGGGCGGCCCGGGCGTCAACGGGATGCCGATCATCTGCAACGGCTTTAAGGACTCAGAGTTCATCGAGACGGTCGTTCTGGCGACCAAGCTGGGGCGGAACATCATCCCGGTGGTGGAAAAGTTCTCGGAGCTCGAGCTGATCGTCAAGCACGCCAAGGCGTACAACGTCAGGCCCAAGATCGGGATTCGGGTGAAGCTGTCGTCGCGCGGCGCGGGGCGATGGGAAGCATCGGCCGGGGCGAGGTCGAAGTTCGGGCTGTTTGTCTCCGAGGTGCTCAAGGCGGTTGAGTATCTCAAGGCCCACGAGATGCTCGATTGTCTGAACCTGGTGCATTGCCACGTGGGCTCGCAGCTCTTCGATATCCGCGTGCTCAAGAACGCGATCAACGAGCTGACGCACATCTATACGGAGTTGCACCGTCTGGGGGCCGGCGTCACGATGCTGGACATCGGCGGCGGTATGGGCGTGGACTACGACGGCTCGCAGTCGGCGTGGCACTCGTCGATCAACTACTCGGTGCAGGAATATGCGGCCGACGTGGTGTACCGGATCAAGTCGGTGTGCGACGACGCGAAGGTGCCGCACCCGATGATTTTGTCGGAGTCGGGCCGGGCGATGGTGGCGTACTCGTCGGTTTTGGTGCTGGACGTGCTCGGCTCGTCGCGGTTCGAGGAGAACCCGGACTTACCGGGGATCGAGGCGGCGTTGAAGGCGGAGGCAGAGGTGCCGCAGCCGGTGTTGGACCTGATCGACGCGTACAAGAACCTGACGGACCGCAACCTGCTGGAGGCGTATCACGACGCGACGCAGGCCCGCGACGAGGCGATGAGCCTGTTCTCGCTGGGGTACATGTCGCTGCCGATGCGGGCGGTGGCGGAGCAGCTCTTCTGGGCGACGGGCAACAAGTTGCTCGAGAAGGCGGCCAAACGCGGCGAGCTGCCCGACGAGTTTGAGAATCTGCCGGAGCTGCTATCGGACCTGTATTTCTGCAACTTCTCGCTGTTCCAGTCGATGCCCGACTCTTGGGCGATCGACCAGCTCTTCCCGATCGTGCCGATTCATCGCTTAAACGAGGAGCCGACGCGGCGGGGCATCCTCTCCGACATCACCTGCGACTCCGACGGCAAGATCGATCACTTCGTCGACAAGCGCGTCGACAAGAAGGCGCTGGAGCTGCACGAGATCCGCGACTTGCCGGGCGAGGGCGCGGGGGTGGAGCCCTACTACCTGGGCGTCTTCCTGCTGGGGGCGTATCAGGAGATCCTGGGCGATCTGCACAACCTTTTGGGCGACACGCACGCGGTACACCTGTCGATCGACGACTCGGGGCACTGGCACATCGACGAGGTGATCGAGGGCGACACGGTCGAGGAAGTGTTGCAGTATGTGCAGTACGACATCGCCGACATGAAGCGGGCGATGCGGCAGGACATCGAGGCGGCGTGCCGACAGAACCGGCTGACGCTGGCCGAGGGCAAGAGCCTGCTGAAGTTCTACGACGAGGGGCTCGAGGGGTACACGTATCTGGAAGAGTGAGCCGGCGGGCCGGGGCGCGTAGGCTGATCGCATGATCCAACTCACGCCCACCGAGGCCCGCGCGCTCGGCACGCTGATCGAGAAGGCGGCCACCACGCCGGGGCAGTATCCCCTCACGCTCAACGCGCTGGTCGTCGGCTGCAACCAGAAGAACAACCGCGATCCCGTCACCAACTACGACGAGGACACGGCGTTTGATGCGCTGGACTCGCTGCGGCGCAAGCTGCTGGCGAGCGAGGTCCACCTGTCGAACTCGCGCGTGCCCAAGTTCCGCCACAACGCGGCGGCGACGATGGAGGTGAGCGCGGGTGAACTGGCCATCCTGGCGGAGCTGTGGCTGCGCGGGCCACAGAGCGCGGGGGAGCTGCGGTCGAACGCGCAGCGGATGATTCCGATCCCGACGTTGGAAGCGTGTCTGGCGATGCTGGATTCGCTGGCGGGCAAGCCGGAACCGCTGGTGGAGCGGCTGCCGCGGCGGCCCGGGGAGCGGGCCGAGCGGTGGGCGCAGCGGATGGCTCCGTATGAAGCGGGGGCTGGTGAGGCGGCGGGAATCGAACCGGGGCGGGGCGAGGCGGCATCCGGATCGCCGCCGAGCGCGGGTGGAGCGGCGGAATCGCTGTTGCGGCGGGTGGATCGGCTGGAGACGGAGATCGCGGAGCTGCGCGAGGTGATCCGCCAACTTCAGGGCGGTTAGCGATTGCCGGTGCGGCTTCCGCAAGGGGGGCGCGGGCGACGGGCGGCTGCCGGTAGACTGCCCCCATGCCCCCGACACCTGACCGGATGCCGTTGCTTCGTGCGTTGAGCGCTACTTATTCGACGGCGGACGCCGCGATCGCGGAGGTGGCGGGGTTGTCGGCGACGCTGGGGTTGCCGATGGGGCTGGTGCACATCATCAGCGACATCCACGGCGAGCACGAGAAGCTGCGGCATGTGATCCACAGCGCGTCGGGGGCGCTTCGGCCGCTCGTGGAGGCGACGCTGAAGGGGCAACTGACCGAGGCGGAGCGGCAGCAGTTTTTGGCCATATTGTACTACCCCAGCGAGGCGATCCCACTGTTCACGGCGGCGCATCGCACGGCCGGGGACCGGACGGACTGGGTCCACCGCACGCTCAGGCTGCAGTGCGAGATTATCCGGGCGCTACGGACGACTTATCGGCGGTCGCTCGTGGATCGGCTGACGCCGCCGGCGTTTCGCGAGCTGTTTGTGGAGATGCTGTCGGGCGTTCGGCCCGAGTTTCCCAAGGCCATACTTGTGGCGATGGCGGCGACCGACCGCGATTTGGCCGCGGTCAAGGCGGCGGCGCGGCTGATCCGCAACCTGGCGACGGCGGAGCTTTTGGTCGCGGGCGATCTGGGTGACCGCGGGCCGCGGATCGACAAGGTGATCGACATTCTGCGGCGGCAGCCGCGGGTGAGGCTGCTGTGGGGGAACCATGACGCGATCTGGATGGGCTCGAGCCTGGGTCACGACGCGTGCTTGTTGACGGTGCTGCGCTTCAGCGCTCGGTATCGGCGCGCGGCGCAGCTTGAGGAGGGTTACGGCATCCTGACGACGCCGCTGGAGAAGCTGGTGCGCGAGTGTTATGCCGACGATCCGGCGGAGCACTTCAAAGCCAAGGGGACGGGTCTTCGCGACGAGTTGATGGTGGCGCGGATGCAGAAGGCGCTGGCGATCATGCAGTTCAAGGCCGAGGGGCAGCTCTTCGCCCGGCATCCCGAGTGGGATCTGGAGCATCGGCGGCTGCTGCACCGCATCGACCAGGCCAAGGGGACGATCACGCTCGATGGCGTCGAGCACGAGCTGCGCGACACCAAGCTGCCGACGATCGACCCGCGCGATCCGTACGCGTATTCAAAGGAAGAGGCCGAGTGCCTGGATCTGGTCCGGGCGTCGTTCCTGGCCTCTGACAAACTGTGGCAGCACATGAGCTGGCTGGCGCGGCGCGGGCAGATGTGGGCGGCGTACGACGATGTGCTGGTGTTCCACGCGTGTGTGCCGGTGGACGCGAAGGGGGAGCCGCTGGCGCTGGAAGTGGACGGGCGGGCGCGGTCGGGGCGGGAGTTGATGGATGCGCTCGCGTTGGTGGTGCGCAGAGCGTTCCGCAAGGGGGGCATTTCGCGGTCCAACAGCAACCCGGACGCGGACTGGCTGTGGTATCTGTGGGGCGGGCCGCAGTCGCCATTGTTTGGCAAGGACAAGCTGGCGACGTTCGAGTCGCACTTCATCGCTGACAAAGAGACGCACAAGGAGCACAAGAACCCGTACTTCGACCTCATCCACGACGCCGAGTTTGTCAAGCGGATCGGGCGGCTGTTTGGGATCGGCGACGAGCGCGGCGGGGTGCTGGTGGTGAACGGGCATGTGCCGGTGAAGGTGGAGAAGGGTGAGCAGCCGGTGAAGCGTGGTGGGAACGCCGTGACGATCGACGGGGCGTTCTCGGAGGCGTACGGCGATCGCGGGTACACGATGGTGCTCAAGCCGGATCGGGTCGAGCTGGCCGAGCACTCGCACTTTTCGAGCGTGCGCGAGGTGGTCGAGCAAGGGGCGGACATGATTCCGAAGGTGACGACGATCAAGACCTATCCGCGGGCGCGGACGGTGGGCGACACCGACGAGGGCCGCCGGACACGGACGATCATCGGCGATCTGGAAGATCTGGCGACGGCGTTTGAAGAGGGGTTGGTGCAGGAGAAGCACTGAAACGCGGGGCCGCTCGTTGTTCAGTCGGTGCTGGCCGAGCGATCGCCGGCGCGCCAGCCTCGGAGCGCGGCGCGGTGCCAGTCGGCCAGTGTCTCGACGATGATGTCGTCCCAGGCGATCCATGCGACGTCGTAGCCGGGCTCGATCGCGGCGACGGTGCCTTCCTCAGGTCCAGCAGCCTCGAAGAACCAGGCGGGCCCGGCCGGTGTGGCGAGATTGAGGACGAACTCGAAGGCCGCGAGCTCGAAACCGAGCTCTTCGCGGAGCTCGCGGCGGAGGCATTGTTCGGGGCTCTCGCCGGGTTCGCGGCGTCCGCCGAAGCAGGTGAGGCGACCGGGCGCGTCATGGTCATCGAGGGGCCGACGTTCCAAGACCAGCCGCCCGGCGCGATCGCGGAGGATGGCGCAGCAGAACACAGGCTGGTTGTGCGGGTCCACGGTCGAGGGTAGGGCTCGGATCGTGGTTCACACAAAAGCGACAGCGGGCGGCATCGTGCGAACCGTGTCTCGCGCACGGGTCGCCGGGTGCCGCCCGGTCGTGTTGTCGTGAATGGCTGTCGGCCGGCCCCCTTCACGGAAGGAGATTTCTGCTTCTGGCGGTCTCAGACCACCGGGGTCTGGGCTACTTCGTCCTGCTCGTCCGCGTCGCTGGAGGGCTGCTCGTCGGTGGGCGTGTACGGCAGGCCGTTGGTGCGGACGATCGGGGCGGTGCCCTGGGCGATCGTCCAGTTCATATAGGCGGCGTAGGAGTGCAGACCAAGCCCGAGAGTGAGCCCGCAGCCCACCATGACTTGGAACAGACGTCGACCGGCCCGCGCCACTTCAGGGTTCATCACAGCCTCCTTTTCTTGGTCCTGGTGCTCGTGCCCAAGCGGCCCGACGCATCTTCTATTGGAATCGTCGGCCAGCGGTTTCACCCACGCACGCGGGTAATGCAAAAGAAGATGCGCGTGGTCTCGGCACCCGTCAGGGATTCTGGTTTGTGCGGAATCATCAGCGAACGTCGTGAGGTAGTGCCGCCCGAGGCGCTCAGGGCTTCACTTCAGGCCGGGGACGATCTGGGCGTGCAGGGCCTTGAGTTCCTCGGCCTTTTCCCGCGGCATCACCAGCGTGGCCTCGGGCGTGTGGACGACGATCAAGTTATCGCACCCCAGCACCGCCACGGTGTGCGATGGATCGCTGCTGACGACCAGCGTGTTCTTTGATTGCATGACCATGGTGCGCTCGGGTGTGAGCGCGCCGCCGACGCGGTTGCCGTCGGCGTCGGGGGCGAGCGTTTCGCCGTAGCTGGGCCAGGAGCCAACGTCGAGCCAGCGGACGTCCATCAGGACGGTGGCGACGGAGACGAACTTTGGATCGGTCTGCTGCAACTGGCTGGCCGGCTCCATGATGCAATAGTCGACGCTGATTTTGGGGAGGGTCGGATAGACCTCGGCCAAGACGGCGTTCTGCTGCGGAGTTCCCCAGGCGGCCTGGATCTTCATCAGCCCGGCGTGGGCCTCGGGCTTGAAGCGTTGGATGCAGTCGAGGACCGTGGAGGCCTTCCAGACGAACATGCCGCTGTTCCAGCCGAACTGGCCGGACTCGACATAGGCCTGAGCCCGCTGGCTGTTGGGCTTTTCGACGAAGCGGGCGACGCGGTAGGCGAGGGAATCAGCCCCTTTGACGCCGGTGATCGAGGCGCCGCGCTCGACGTAGCCGAAGCCCGTGGCGGGGTAGGTCGGCTTGATCGAGAAGGTGACGAGCCGGCGTGGGTCGGCCTCGACGAGCCGGAAGCCCAGGTCGACGCGCTGGCGGAACTTTTCGAGCGGCTCGATGACGTGGTCGGCGGTGAAAACGGCGAAGATGGCATCGGGATCGAGCTTGGCGAGCACCGCGGCGGTGAAGCCGACGGCGTTGACGGTGTCGCGGGGCTGGGGCTCGCCGAGGATGCGGTCGTCGGTGAACTCGGGCAGGGCGGCGGCGATCTGGGCGCGGTAGGCCTCGCCGGTGCAGATGTAGCGGCGTTCGGGTGGGACGATCCCGTCGAGCCGGCTGGCGGCAACTTCAAGAAGACTGGCTGCCCCGGGTCGGCCGTTGGCCAGTTCGCCGGTGCGCGGGATGAGCGGCAGGAGTTGCTTGGGCTGACCTTGGCGGCTCATGGGCCAGAGTCGGGTGCCGGCGCCGCCGGCCATGATCATCGCGTAGCGCATGGTGTTCTCAATCGAGCGGGCGTGGGGGCAAGGTTAGCGACCCGCGAAGACCATCGCCACGATCTTGTCGGCGGGACCGAGTTCGGCCCCCGCGCCGGCCCGTTGGACGGCCAGTTGGACCTTTCGCTCCGCCTCGAGACGCGTTTCGCCCAGGGTGCAGAGGACGTTGACGGCGTCTTCCATGGCCGGGGCGAGGCTAGATTTCGGCTCGACCATGATTGGGGACCGCGGGGTGGTGCCGTCGTCGAGTTGGAGGGCAAAGGACTCGACCTTGCCGTGGAGCTCGGCGACCACGGTCTCGGCGAGGCGTTTTCCGATTTCGGGGAGTTCGGTGAGCGCGCGAGCGTCGCGGCGGGCGATGGCGGCGGCGATCTCGGCCGGGGGTCGGGCCAGAGCCCGAAGGGCCTTGCGATTGCCGATCCCTTTGACGGTGGTGAAGACCTCGAAGAACGCGCGGTCGCGGGCGGATTCGAAGCCGATGAGGCGGGGGATGAAGGATGTGCCCTGCCCCTGTCCTTCGAGATAGCAGAGGGTGTAGAAGGTGGCGGGCTGTTCGGTGCGCGGGCCGCCGGAACGCTCCAATCCGGCTTGGCGGGCAGCCTTCATACTCACCGCGAGGTAGCTGGGGAGGAGGATGTCGATCGTGATATCGACGCCGGGGACGGGGCGGACCGATGCCGAGCGTTCGTCGATCGACTCCACGATGCCGGTGAGGCGGGTGATCATGCTCTGTCAGGGTAGCGTTGGGGCAATGGCGGCGTATTGGACGACGCGAAGGGGTGATTGCCTCTCCAGCGGCGGGCGTAATGAGCCGATAACTGCTGGAGATTGTTGTCGCGTTTCCGCTCCTGTGGACCAGCCGCGCCATGTCGATACCTCTTCCCTCGATTGCCCCCGCCGCTGGCCGCATGACCGTCGAGCCTTTGGCGTCGCTCGCGCAGATCTTGCCCGCGACCGGTCTGGTGCTGATCGGCACGACCTCAACGCTGAGTGCCATGTGGAGCCAGATCGAGTTTGCCTGCTGCGGCGTGGTGCCGGCGGGCTGCGTGCTGGTGGAACCGGGTTCGAACCTGGAATCATTCGGGGCCATCGGGCATCTGCCGCCGATCATCGGGACGCTGGAGAATCTTGTCGAGCTTCAGGCCCGGCGGCGCTTCCGCCTGGCCTTGGTGTCCTTGCCAGCGGGGATGGCCTCGCAACTAGCGCGCTTGCGGGCTGGGTTGGATCGACTGTCGCTGCCGCATCATGTTGTGCCGACGCTCGCCGAACTTCTGACCCCCCCACCGCCAGCACCCTTGGCGACTCTGCGGGCGGCCCCGCAGCTTGATCCTGCATCGCTGATCGGGCGGACCCACTATGGGCTGGACCGCCGAGCCGTCGGTGCGATCCTGACCGGTAAGCGGGTGCTCATCACCGGCGCTGGCGGGAGTATCGGGAGCGAGCTGGCGCGGGTGGCCGCCGGGTTTGACCCCGAGCGTGTCATCCTGATGGAGCGTGCGGAGAACTCGCTGTTCAACATCGATCATCATCTGGGTCGGCGGTTCCCCAGCGTGGCCCGCAAGGCGGTGCTGCATGATGTAGTGGACGCGCGGACGACGGCGCGGCTGATCGCCGAGCATAAGCCGGATGTCGTGTTTCACGCGGCGGCGCACAAGCATGTGCCGCTGATGGAAGACCATCCCGGGCAGGCGCTCGACAACAATCTTTTCGGGACGCGCTCCATTGCCGACGCGTGTGTCGAAGCGGGGGTGGGGCGTTTTGTGCTGATCTCGTCCGACAAGGCCGTCAATCCGACCAGCGTGATGGGGGCGACCAAGCGGTTGGCCGAGATGTATGTACAGGGCCTGGCGCGACAAACGGGGCACTCGACGCTGTGCTCGGTGGTGCGGTTCGGGAACGTGCTGGCGTCGGCGTGCAGCGTGGTGCCGATCTGGCAGCAACAGATCGCCGAGGGGGGGCCGGTGACGGTGACCGATCCGCGGATGACGCGTTACTTCATGACCATCCCCGAGGCGGCGACGCTGGTGGCGCAGGCGGCGGCCCTTTCGGCCAAGCCGGGGACCGCGCCGGTTTACGTGCTCGACATGGGCGAGCCGATACGGATCTTCGACTTGGCGGTGCGGTTTGTGCGGATGCACGGGTTGGAGCCTGTGTTGCGGGCAACGGGGCAGTTCGCGGCGGGCGTGCCTATGCCCCGGCTGGACCCGGCGGACGCGGAGCCTGGCGCGGCGACGATCGAGCTTGTGATGTCGGGCGTCCGGCCGGGCGAGAAGCTCTTCGCGCAGCTCGCGTATGCCGCCGAGCAGCTTGAACCGACCGCGCACCCGGGCATCAACTGCTGGGCGGGTCACACCGCCAGCGACGTGGCCCCGCTCGACAATGCGCGGCTTATCGCCGAACTCGACGCGCTCCGCGGCCCCGCCGGCGACCGCGCCCGCGTGCTGGAAGCGTTGCGCCGGTTTGTGCCGGAGTTCGAGTCGTCCGGCGAATCAGCCGCGGCGTGAGAACGCGCTCGGGCGGTTGACGCCGGGGATCAGGGAGAGTCCTGGAGTGAATCCCAGGTTCGTGTTACGCCCCGCCCTTCTTAACGGCTTCGACGGCTCGCTTGGGATTGATCAGCAGCCGACCGGGGTTGTTGCCCGGCATCGGATCGGCCGACTTGGTGATGATCGCAACGGCTTCGGCGGCGGTGAGCGTGGGCTTGAGGGCGAAGAGCTTGCCGGCGAGGTTGGTCACTTGCGGGGCGGCCATGCTGGTGCCGCTGGCCTTTTCGCGTTGACCGCCGGGAACGAAGCTCTCGACCTGATAGCCGCTGGCGTATAGGGCGACGTTTTTACCGAAGGTGGTGAAGCCGGTGGGCTTGCCGGATTGGTCGACGGCCCCGATGGTGATCATGTTTGGCGCGGTGAGGCCCGAGGGGATCATCTCCGAAAACTGCGAGTCGTTGTTAGAGTTGCCCGCAGCGGCGACAAAGAGGATGTCGGGGGCGGAGCGGATGGCCTCGTCGATACCTTCCTTGTAGGTGTTGAAGAACTTGCGGGCCATCTCGGCGCGTTCCTCGGCGGTCTTGCCGACGCCTTTCTTTTCGAGGGAATCTTCGATGTCCTGGCGTGAGCCGCCCCACGACATGTTGACGACGCGGACGCCGTGGGCTTTGAAGTAGTCGACGGTCTTCTTGGCGGCGCCGGCGCCGGCGATGGACTCTTCCATCGAGGGCGGCTTGAGGGGGATGGTGCGGTAATCAAACTCGAGGCGGGCGGTGAGGATGCGGGCGGCGGGGTTGCCGTCGGCGGAGATGCCGGCGACGTGGGTGCCGTGCATGTAGTTGCCCCACTGGCTCAGGTCCTCGATGAACGCGCCAACCTGGTCGGCCTTGAGGTTGGCCATGTACTTCTTGAACTCGCTGGCTTCGGGGCTTTCGATGTTGGCTTGGGCATCGCTCATGCCGCGGGCCTGCTTCTGCACAGTGGGCAGCGGGGTCTTGAGGTTGCCCAGCGGATAGAGCAGCTCGGGGACGGGCTGGCTGTCGAGGTTGAAGGCGATGCCGTTGACGTCGGCGACGAAGCCGTTGCCGTCGTTGTCCTTGCCGTTGGCTTTCTCGGCGGGGTTGACCCAGAGGTTCTTGGGGAAGATCGATGTATCGACGCCGCTGTCCCAGACGGCGATGACGACGGGTGTGAGGCCGTCGGCGGGTGCGAGGGTCACGTTGCGCTCGGCCCAGATGTCCTTGGCCACTTGGGTATTGTCAGCAAGCAGCTTGGCGTAGACCTCGCCGATGGGCTTGCGGACGGGGAGCCAGACACGGATGCTCGTGCCGATCTGCACGAGCTGACGCGCGACGTCGCCCGAGACTTCGCCGTTGGTCGCGGCGACGATGGGGTCGAGGGCGGCTTGGAGCTGTCCCTGCACAAGCTCGGGCGTCACCATCTCAACCTGAGCCTTCCGCGTGGTGATGATCTCGCGGATTTTGTCGAAGGGGAGCGCTCGCAGGCGCGCATCAAGCTCCGTCTTGAGGGCGGCGTCGGCGCCGTCCGGGCCAGCCTTCTTGGCGGCGACGAACGCGTAGAGCGTGAGCCCGGCGACTAGCCTTTGAGACTCCTTGGTCTCCAGGGCTTTCACCTTCTCGATGTATCCGATCGCGTCGTCGAAGCGGCCTTGTAGCACCGCGATGGATTGCAGCGTCTGGTAATAGCCCTGCAGGGTGGTGTTGTCCTGGATGTCGTGAGTCGCGAGGTCCTTCTCGAGATTCGTCTTCACCTCGGCGACGAACTTGTCAAAGGCGTCAACGCTGGCCACGAACTCGCTGGCCTTGCCCTCGATCTTGTAGGTGTGGCGCGGCAGGTCGTCGGCCTTCCTGACCACCTTCCTGCCGTCGGCCTGCGCCGCGGGCTCAGCGATCGCGCCGCCCTGTGCCCAGGCCGGGCTTACGGCCGTCATAAGGCCAGCGGCCGCCACCAGGATCATCGCACGCGACCAGACGAAGGAGGTCTTCGACATCACAAGCTCCATGTGCCCCCAGCCAGTTGGGGGCACCGATTCCACTCAACCAGCGCGCACCCGCGGCACGCCTCGGTACCGCATTATTGGGCTCCAACGGCCTCCAGTTGCACTCAGACTCCCGCTTCCCCTTCATCCTCAGCCCGGATTTCCCGGGATAGCTTGTATTGCCCGGTAAACCAGCGGTCCAGATCCGCTGATCGGCACCGCAGGGTGTCAAAGGGCCAGTGCTCCGATCCTGCGGCCACCGGCCCGTCGCAGACCGGGCAGCGAGTCGGCTTGTTGGTCCGCGGCTCCGCGAGCGAAAGCAAAGCAGGCCACTCCGCCCGTAACGCCCAACCCGCCGGCACGCTGAGCGCGATCGATCGCTCGTCCGCCCCCAATGGCGTGATTGTGACCCACGCGGTGCTGATCGCTCCAGCGAGACCTTGGCCGCCCAGTCGGCCCGCCCATTCGACCGCGATGACGCCGGTGCCATCGAGCACGCGATCCCAGCCGACGGACTCCAGGTCCTCGGGCCCGCTGAGGCGGTACGCATCGACGTGAAAGAGCGGCGTCCGCGCACCGCTGGCGTACTCGTTGACGATCACGAACGTGGGGCTGGAGACCAGCCGCGGATCGTGGCCCATGCCCGCGGCCAAGCCACGAACTAGGTTGGTTTTGCCCGCGCCCAGCGGCCCGTCGAGGGCCAGCACATCGCCGAGCCGCACCAGTTCTCCCAGCGCGCGGCCTAGCCCTTCGGTCTCGGCCGCCGAGCGCGTGATGACGGTGAGTTGCTCAGCCATGGTCCCAGCCCATCTCGGTCGTGTCCCACGCACGCCCGGCGGCGTCGATGATGACGCACCCTTGCCCCGCGATCACCTGACCGATGCGCGTGACCGGCGTCCCGGTCTGTGGGCACGCGGCGGGCAGCGTCATATCTGCGTCAGCGTCGGCGATGAAGAGCAACTCATAATCTTCGCCATCGCTCGCAACCGTGGGCGAGCGGGGCTCGTGTACGGGCACCAGAGCGGCCTCGATCTCGAGTCGCACGCCCGACCCCGCGGCGACGCGAGCGGCGTCGCGGCCGAGGCCGTCGGAAAGATCGATCATCGCGTGCAGCCTGGTCGTAAGGGTGTCGGCCAGCCACCGCGCTTCGGCGATCCGCGGCTCGAACGTGAGATGCCTGCCCGATGGCAGCGAGCCCCCGACGCGACCGGTCATCCAGACACAGTCGCCCGGCTTCGCCCCGCTGCGTGTTACAGGCCCGCGCGAGGCGTGCGGATCGCCGCCGACGGTCACGGTGAGGAGCATCGGCGCGCCTTCGGGCAGCGCGGCGATGTCGCCGCCCACGAGCGGGCAGCCCCAGTGCCGGGCCCACGTGGCCAAGCGGTCGAAGAGGTCATCTGACTCTGCCTGCGACCACGCCGCGGGGAGCGCGGCGGTCGCCAGGGCCCAGCGCGGCACGCCAGCCATGGCGGCGATGTCGGAGACACTGCGGGCGACGGCCTTGCGCGCGATCAGATCGATGGCCGTGCCCGGCAGGTAGTGACGTCCTTCGATCAACTGGTCAACGGTCAACAACGTCTGCGGCCCACAGGCGACGACGGCACAGTCATCGCCCGGGCCCAGCAACACGCCGGGGAACGACGATGCCAGATCGGCGGAGCGGCGGTAAATGTGGTCCAGAAGCCTCGATTCACGCATGATTCATGCTCCGCGACGCTCTGACTGGGTGTTCGACGGAGCGACGGCGGCAAGGATCATGTCCGCGTGCCGGCGCGTCGCGCCGCGTTGGGCGGCGATACACGCGCGGCCGTGGCGGGCCATCTCGGCGCGGGCCGCCGCATCCGCGAGCAAATCGCGCAAGGCCATTCCCAAGCCGTCGGCGGGCACCACGCGGATCGCGCCAGCCGCGCGGAGCGTGCCGACGATAGACTCGAAGTTTCGATGCGACGGCCCGATGAGCGTGGCCCGGCCCAGGCCGATGGGCTCGATCGGGTCCGAGCCGCCCAGGGAGCCGAACGAACGGCCGATGACCGCGACGTCGGCGAGGGCATAGGCGGCGCGCAGTTCGCCCAGCGTGTCGAGGAGGAATCTACTCGCGCCAGCGTCACCGACTCCCGAGGCTCGCTCCGAGCGGCGCACGCAGCCCGGCAGGCCCGCGGCCGCTTCGTCGAACCGCTCCGGCTTGCGGGGCGCGCAGAGCAACTGAACGCCGTCGGGGCACGCGGCGTGCAGCAGGGCGTCCTCGCCCTCGGCCGTGCTGCCGGCGACGATCAATGGCTTGGTGCGATCGATGCCGAGCGCCCGAGCCAGTTCTGCCGAGCCCGGCGCGTCGTTGGCGACCAGGGCCGTGTCCCACTTCATCGAGCCGGTCGCGCTCACGCGCTCGGGCGGAGTGCCCATCTCGCGGAACCGGGCCGCGTAGTCCTCATTCTGGGCCGCGGCGAAGGCCAGGGCCTCGAACGCCGGGCCGATCCAACGGCGGATGCGGCGGTAGCCCTTGATGGACCGATCGCTGAGCCGGCCGTTGATCACGCCCACCGGCACCGATCGAGCCACGCACTCGGCGACGAAGTTGGGCCAGACTTCCAGTTCGACCAAGCCCACAAAGTCCGGGTCGACCGCGTCCATGAAGCGCCGCACCGAACTTGAGAAATCCAGTGGGTAGCGGAGCACGGGGCCGCCCGGTTCGAAGAGGGCCTTGGCCCGCGCCAGGCCGGTGTCGGTGGTCGTCGCGACGACGACTTCGGCGTGCGGCCTGAGCATCGGCACCAGCTCTCGCAGCGCGTTCACCTCGCCGACCGACACCGCGTGCAGAACGACGCGCGGTTTGCCGGGCTTCTTGCGGCCGAGGGCTAAGACGTGCCCGAGCCGCTCGGTCCAGCCCGACCGCGCCTTCCTCGCCCACACGGGGCTGAGGATCAAAGCGCCGACGCCATAGGCCACATCAAGTGCATTCATGTAGACACGCCGACGGGGCTCGATCCGCCATCGCCACTTGCCGAGTGGGAGGCCAAACGATCCTGAAA
>ENA-ORBV01007893-ORBV01007893.1-microbial-mat-metagenome-genome-assembly--contig:-NODE-7893-length-18109-cov-5.407110_pt1 | contig 18109 bp, 13 predicted proteins | sample MGYA00237777_ERZ505514 | MGnify/ENA primary metagenome ERZ505514 (study PRJEB26160, sample SAMN06269048) | microbial mat metagenome | isolation source: Oligotrophic lake microbial mat | place...
TTCAAGCAGAAGACGGCATACGAGATTCGCCTTAGTCTCGTGGGCTCGGAGATGTGTATAAGAGACAGGCCTTGATGGATAATAAGAACGACGACAGTGGAACTACTAACAAGGGGTTCGACCCTACGCTCTTGGAGTCGGTACTATTAAAGTTACAACAACAGCGAGACAAGAATGACCGCGACAACAATTACGATTATCTACGACGAACATCGCTCCAATACCATTGGATCAACCGCAATCCAAGGCATGCTGACGGTCGAAGGTTTGAAAGTTTTGACGATTATTTGGCATGCTTTCGTTCCAAACGACGGATTGCGATTCGACGCGAACGGGCCATTGCGCTGAACAGCGACAACCAACGGATACGAATCGATGGCATCGCTGGGACGGACATTTTAAAAGTTAATGGATTGGTCGAACGCATGTTTGAACTCTACCTGTCCACGGTCGAGAAACAGCTCTATTGGGGGAGACAATACTTGACACTGGAATTCTTTCAACGGCTGTGCTTCCACAGCTCGTTTATCCATAACTTGTGCTTTATGTGTGTCCGAAACGTTACTGCTACTGAGAGCAATGGCGATGATAATGATGATGAGGTTTTATCCGGGATGAGAGCAGAGGATGTGTTTGCGGGAACCTTGAATGTGGTCAAAGATGGTGTCTTTTACGGGCGCTACTGGGGGTGCTTACCGGGTTATGAAGTCAAGAATTTGCATTTTGAAACATGTTATTGGTCGGCCATTGAATACTGCATCACCAATGGTCTGGACCGCATGGAACCGGGGGCAGGTGGTGCCGGTACGTGACGTAATGATACGGCAGTATCGTCCATGCACGTGCTTTGTGGACGAACGGGGCATTCCATTCTTCGTTGTGCACGCCCCCGCCCCCGAAAACAACCCTCCACTCATGTTTTCCTTGTTCTGCTGCTTTATTTTTTCAAACAGATTACAAATGGGCTAGGGGCTTTGATCCGCAGATCATTCATTCGGTTCATTTTATTTGCAACCCATGGTTGCGGCGTGCAGTGTCCCAATTTGTGGATTCTGAGACTGAATATAATCTCGTTTTGAGGGAACAGCTGCTGCTACAAAGCGCGCTGATGGGGAAAAGGGATCATAGTAATAAAAACAAAAAAACTAAGTGATTTGTCAATGCATTAGGGTTACTCTCGAGTGTCTTGCTTATGGAATTCCTCCCTTTCTGCTTCTGTGATTACTCCCAGATGTCTCTCACTCTGGCAAGGATCTGTGTGATGAATCAAATCAATCTGCCAAGAGGCATTCCTTAGGCTCCAACCAAACAAGATGTGCAGAAGCTCATGGTCATCCGTTTCCATGGTTAAATGGATGGTGCTATGGACACCCATTAGAAGAATTGCTCTGTGGCTTGGCAGGGACCCTTCTCTGTCAAAAAGAAGAAGAGAGCAGCCATTGTCTTGGACTCAGTGACTGATCAGAAAGTGAGAATAGGCAAGATAGTTGTTTGCATTACTCATTGTAAGGGCTTCCTACCCAATGATACCACATTCTTGCTTCCAAGACATCCAAGAGACTTCTAGTATCATTGCTTTAAAAAATATTAGCTGATGATACTTTCAAACTTGTTCATTGTGACTCTAATGGGTGTTGACTTAACAGTAATGGACTCTATGGTAGAAAGTAGCTTACTAAATAAAGTGACCTTTTGCTCCTGACTGCAGGAGACTTTCCAACTGACACCTTACCTGCTTACTATTTATGGGATTCATGACTCACAATCACTACTAGTGGCACCACTAATAGAGGGCACATCCAGTCACTTGGCAGCCTCTACAACTACATACAGTATGTTCCAACAATGGGTGGTGTCATATGTTGATCTGCTTCCACCAACATCAACAGTTACTGTAAAAGTAGGATCAACCTTAGTTTTCTGAGGGGGGCTAAGAACACAACGAAGTTCTTTGAATCATTGTTAGCCCAGACCCATGGCTTGAGTGGTGTTTGTCATTCCTAAGCAATGGGTCTTCACAAATTGTATCACGTCTCGGGGTAGGCCACATCTTTGGCAACCCCCCATCTACTGTAAGCTTTATCTCCCTAAGAAAGTAGTGCAGGGCATAATTGCTGTATATCCACAATCTTTTTGCTCAACAGTTTGGCAAAACAATAGGCTTAAGCTTTCTGCACTGACATCCTGGAATCATGTTATTTTATGGTAAGCTATAAAACTTTGTCTTCATTTGCTTAACATTCCAATGGACTGTCTCTTTCTTTTTGGATGTTTTTGCTTGTCATTTTCCTGGAACTTTTTCCTTGCACAATTATGTTATTTTCATTTCTTTTAAGTTCAAATGGCTACTAGTAGCTTCTTGCATGGCTGGGTTTTCTCTTCTTCCTCTTGTTTTTGATGTGATCATATCTCCTTCATCATCTCTATAACTATCCTTGCATCCTCTTCTAGGTCCTTTTGTTGAGTATGGAAAGCAGGGGTTCCAAGCATCTGCACTAGCAGGCAACACTTCTTCTGTTGCTTCTTCTCAGCTTCTTCCCTTTTTCAAAGCTTGCTGCACTCAACGGAATATTCTTGGGTGCATGTACATCATGAGCACTTGAAAGCCTTCTTCCTGAATGCCATACAGTAGTCAAAAGAAGATCTTGTTGTAAAATGAGCAACAGACATGAAAAATAGCTAAGTGGGTGTTTACTTAGGGTTCCTGAATGCGAAATGCATTTAATCTCTACTAGTAAGACAACTGAACATTATAGTAATTCAGTGAAGCACACAGCAGAGTCAAAAGATGTGCTAATGAATGTATTGATTTTGATCTTTTGGGTTTGTTACCTGCAGTTGAATCCAGCTCATATCTATGGTGCAAAGTTTGTTCAACAGAGTAAGAGTGAAAGTGAGTGTGACCTAAGAAAAGAAGACAAAGAAACAAAAAATGAACATCATTTTTGCTCCAACAACTAATGGTTCAATCATAATATTGATGTAGAGGATTAGTCAGATGATGACATCATGTCTCAGTCATTGCAAACATCTGAAAAGAACTCCATTAAAAGAGTTACAGCAGCGCCATTTTAGCATAGTCAAACATATGAAACCAAACCATTGATCACCCAACTCCAGGCAACCAACACATTGAGTAGCACACAAAGTCATCAAGTACCAGGCTTGACTAAAACATTTGTTCAAATACATAAACAAGGCATACAGAAAACACAGATGGCAAAGGAAGACAAGCAGCGATTACAAAAATGGAACCATTGCACAGTTTCAGGCCCACTGAATCAATGTCAACAAAACAGCCAATGAGCAAAGGGGGCAAGCTATGAACTCACTTTCTTTGTATCTGAGAAAATTACTGTAGAAGATGGTAGAATCAACTTGAAGGTAAGGAATGATGCTACAGTAATGGGGGCAATCAAAAGAATTGGCTTTCTGAAAAAGAAGTTTTCAAGTCCCACAGAGGCAGCAAGTTGCACAGTGACAGTGGGGGCAATTGTGGGGTCAGCAGTTATTGATTCAAAAGAAGGTCAAGAAAGGACAGTGGTGTCACTGGATGTTGGAAATGCTTTTATTCAAACCAAAAGTGGGCAGTTGAAAGCCTAACACAAAATATATGTTCAACATGAAGACAAAAGGCAGACTGGTGGACATGGTGGTTGAAATTGATTCAAAAGTTGATGGATGGATCTAACGTGACAAAAGAAAATGAATTCTCAGGACTTTACTTTGAGATGCTGAAAATATTTGACTTGATGGTGTTCTTCTTGCTGTTAAACAGGAAACTGAGAAAGAATTTAAATGAACAAGGATTTAAGATTATTGCAGCACAGCACGACATCACTCAATGGCAAACAAATTAAGTGTGTTGTTGCCTCAATGTGGATGATTTAAAAGCATCCTCCAACGATAAAAAAGAAGCAGATGATGTTATTGCATGCTATAAGCAATTGACAAGCATTGATGAGATAAAGAAATCACAATACTGAAGACCTCCAGAGGAAATGTTCGTGAACATTAGTATTTGGAAGTAACTTCAGATTATTTTCAGCTTGAGCTGCACTGTAAGTTCTATGAAGGATTACATTTAGTAAAGGTTGAAAGAGTCAAGCACAAGGATACTCTGAAGAAATTGAGGACACCAGTAGCAGGGCATGTGTTTAATTTCAACCCAATTTGGTGTAAGCATGACATCACAAAGAAGCAAGAATTGCATGTGACAACAACCAATGCTCTGCTTTTATGCAAGACAGTGTGGTGCAATCTGCAACCACCCATTCTACTTTTATCCATTTGAACTTGATTGAAGTGCCCAGATAAGCATGATTTAGAGGCTTACCAATGTCAAGTGCAAGTTGACACTAGCTAGAAGGGGGGAAAGGAGATAATTTATTTGCAAGACTGCGCTCAGCTCCAGTTTTTGCTGTTCCCTAAAACTGCACTAACCATTGGAAAATGATTAATGTGTTCACGGAGAACAAAAACTTGGCACCAGATTACCAGCAGTTTTCATGGAGGCAGAACTGGTAAGAGCTGAGAATGTGATTCAATCAGGTATGTGGACAATGTTTTTTGGAAAGAGCAAGGACATAAAAAACGTTAAGTTTTAGAAGATCATCCATGAGTTTCAGAATTCTTGTTCAAACTACCCCTAGCGTCTGCAAGAAGTGTTCATAATCTCCCAACATGTCACTGCAACCAACATGGCATGAAAAATAGCCTTGGGGAAAGAATGATCCATGGGAATCACACCAAACCGATTTGAACCAATTAGTCCTATTCCGTTTGCGAGGCCAATTAATGATTCAAATTGATCACTGACTGCATGTTACTAACTGAATTTGGTGCATGTAGCCTACATGACACATGACAATGTTCTGTTGTGGCACAAAATTGGGTCATTCCCACTCCTGACTGTGACATTCTGGTCGCCGTTTGAAAATTGAGACATAAAGAAATGGTAATTTGACATTGGTTATGTGTGTTCTCTACTGATTCTGGTTGACAAGTTGCTAGACACCATTTAATGGACAACATGTTGTTTTTAACACAAGAGAAAGGGGAGCACAGTGAACAGCTCATGCCACAATTGTTGTGTTAAGGGCTGCATCCAAGCTTGTGGTTGCACATGATGGGTTGCGACTGTTTTGTTTCAGTGGCCGATTGATTTGTTGCGGATGCTGCAGAGAGTTTTTGATTTTGTAGATTATCACAGTGTTGCTGCAACAGAAAAATGCATCTTTCTGTTTGGAGTGACAACATTGATGCAATCATGACCAAGGGTACTTGGGCATGCTTTGTAGCGATTGGCGACTGGCTTGTTGATCCCATTCGACCGCAAATCTCTTGCTGCCTCTGAAATGAATGAGGTAGGCAGCATGCTGCTCACATGACTTGCTCAAGTCATCAAACAAGCCACATTCTGGAATGTCCAAGTCTGTTTGTGGTTCCTCTGGGTGCTCAAATGGAACCTGCTGCCAGTCTTGTGTCAACTGATCAAAGACTTCAAGTGTGGTTTCTTTGTTGATCATTGCAGGGAGTGCAGTTGATGCTTCCTCTTCAAACATCAACAGATCATCATCTGACAGTTCTTTTAGACCTTACAAGTTGAATGAAACACAATTGAGTAGCCCCTAAGAACCCTGATAACAGATGACAACAAGCATCAATTGTTGCCAGAACTGTGCAACCAATGCCGAGAAAACTTGCGGAGAAAGGGAGAGGAGAAATCAAGTCGTGAGTGGAAGCAATCTGGCAGGCTAAAAAAAATCATCAACACATCGGGTGTATGGAAATTGTAGTGATGATGTTGTTGACACGGCACTTGTTTTATTTAGCCCTGTTTGGCATGAAACAGACCAAGGATGCTAGTAGCAGAGGGCAAAAGAGAAGACATGAATCCCGATGGGGGAGTAGCGGGGAGGATTGAATCATTTCCTTTTCCCTTTGTTTTTTCTTCTTCCTCAAAAGCCTGAGTTGTCCTTACGGAAGAAACAAGAAGGTGGTGCTGGTCTCATCGCCGGAAGGAATCTTTTTGGAAGCCCTTAGAACGCCTCATTCATTCATTGACACGATCTGCAGTTGCTGTTAGCAGCTCGCTATCTAGTATTATTTGAGTCAGGATCGATGTTGAGTCTTTGTTGTCGTCGTTCCATAACTTCGAAAGCACGTAAACTATCGTCCATTTCAAAGATGAGCTTTTACGATATTACCGACAAAACGATGGATGGCCAAGAGGTCAAAATGTCCGACTACAAAGGCTCGGTCCTTTTGTTTGTCAATGTTGCCTCCAAATGAGGCTTGACGAAGCTCAACTATACCCAACTACCCACGTTAAGCGACGAGTATGGTCCCAAGGGACTCAAAATTCTGGCCTTTCCGTGCAACCAATTTGGTGCCCAAGAACCTGGTTCGGCCCAAGAAATTAAGGACTTTGTCAAGAAATTTGATGCCAACATGGAAGACAAATTGACCTTTTTCGAAAAGGGAGATGTCAATGGTGACACGGCTCGAGATGTGTACAAATATCTCACCACAACACTCCCGAACGAAGATGGAACTGTGGATATTGCATGGAACTTTGGTATGTTGTATTGACTGAATTCTGTACGGCTTAGTCGCACATGTATACTATCCATTTGTTGGTTCATCTGTTGAGAGAACATGAATTAATGGTGTCTGTCCTTTTTTGTCCTTGTCGTGCAGGCAAATTTCTAGTGGATCATACGGGAACCCCGTTCAAACGGTACACACCTAAACAAGCTCCCGTGGATCTCAAAGCAGACATTGAGGAGCTTCTCAAGAAGAAAGAATCATAGATATTTCCTGGCACAGTCGCAAAGAAAGTATGATCCCTGAATAGCACAAAAGATTCGTCCTGAATGACGGCTTGGAGTCCGTAGCATCGTGTGTCTGATTTACAGCAGCACTGAGCGCTTGGCTAGGCCTGAAAAGAACACTACCACCCGCGACCAATCACTTGTAGATTAATCACTAGCCATTCTTGGGTATAGTTTGGCAGGAGATTTCTATATGGTGAGGTCAGGAATAGTGAGGACTTTCTTCTGTTCGATTCCAGGGGCACTTTCGAATCCTCCTAAAGATAAATTACTTTTAGTAATGTAGACTGACTTCTTTTCGGTATTCTGTAGCACTCAAATCTTGCCACACAATAGAATAGAAACGCAAAAAAGTTGCAAATGTTTTTGCATTTGATCAATTTATTGCAGCGAAATACATTCGACCCCCCAGCGTCACCCAATACTTTGGATGTATGCATCAATTTTTTATAGCGAAAACCTAAAGGAGCCATAAACTCTACGCGGATTGTGGGATTTCTCCAATCATATCGCCGGCGACAACTCTTCCGTGACGTTTTGGATCCCCGTGAACAGTGGGCACAGGTTTTGCACATGCACTGCACTCGCGTGATTTTTCCCAAGTGGTCAGCCCCCTTTTTTGCATTGTTTTGGTTTTGGCTTGACCCCGATGCCATCAATTTTTCTTTCCCTGAAGTTGGTTGTCCTCTTGAAAGGCTGAATGTCCTCGTTTTTGTTTGTTCTTGCAGCAGGTGTTTCTTTCGTGATGCCGTGTCTGCAGATGCCCTTGCATCTTCTGCAGCTTGCACTAGAGATTTTCTTTGTTTGAGTTGTCAGTGTTGCAATTCATCGACAAATGTTCTAGCTCATGCACTTGAGAGATCCTCACAACCTGACAACAATTTTTCTTGAATCAAAATGATTCCAACAAAGTAACAAGTTGCTTGCCCTTGATAGCAATTGCAAGATCAGCATCGATGTCATTCATGCGTCCTTGTTGCTTCTTGTGTTGCGTCAGCCAATTGTGCCACATTTTGTTCAGTGACAGCCATCTGATGGATTCTGTGTTCATTGTCAGCTCAGATTGTCTTTATCTGTGTTTCCTTCAGATGATGCATGAGCAGTGGTCTTTGCAGAAAAGGAAATATCATTTTGTTTCTGTGACAACATTGCAGTGCTTTGGTGAACTGCTCCAGCAATCAAAAACCAAGACGTCTTAGCCACATGACCATTTGATCTTTTGGGTTTATCACCCGTAGATAAATCCAGCTCATGTTGAAGGCAAAACCTTCCTTCAATGATTGCATTGCTGTGATTTTGCTTTGTTGTTTCAAATGTTGTCATGTGCAACCTATCCATGATGTGTGTTCTTGTTCAAAAAACCTTGCATTCAAATCAACAATTAGTCCTGAAATGATCCTGGGATGATCAGAGCACACTCCTTGTTCAAATGGCAGTGTAGATAGTCACTCCTTCCTGCATGTAGAATGCACAACCTAATGCTAACAGTCATAATCCCACAGTTTCATCGAGAATTTTGTGATGTCTCCTTGTCAGCCCCCAAATCTTTAACTCACTATGAGAATTGAACTGCCACTTTAAGGTTACACGCGGCAATATTGTGTGAATGACAATACAGTACAGTAGGCGAGCGAGTTCAATCGTGATGATATTGTTCCATTTGTTTCGCCACGCTTCCATTATTCCCATTCATTGCATCTTCCTCTGCATTGATTCTCATGACACCGCCTTTCCTCTCAACAACTTCCTCTGCCATTCCTTTTACTTTTTTGTCAAGAGGCAGGAGGTAGACTATACAGGTAGACTAGCCAGTAGTACAGTAGCCAGGAGAGCTCGTAACTTCATTACAATACCCCAACAAGTATGATCCGAGCCCTTGCTTCCAATAGTAGTGCTCGCCATTTTTATCGTGGTGCGAGCAGCAATCTTCGAAATGGCGGCGGCTGGTCTCGGTCGAGATTTCAAATTCATCCTCCATCTGGAGTTTTATCGCAAACAAGGCGATCTTTCTTTTCCTTTGGCGGCGGCAATAAAGGAGACGATGACAGCAGCAACAAAGGTGATGGCAGCGACAAGAAAGGAGATGACAGTGACAAGAAAGGAGACGATGATAATAATGACGACAATAACAGCAGTGATACGAATTCCACCACGACTACCAGCACAACATCATCCTCATCCTCCGCCGTGTCGTCGGCCATGATTCCCTCGACCAAATTAAAATATGGAGACGACGCCCCCCGTTATCCTCATACACTCGCTTTGCCGTTGGTGTCACGACCTCTATTTCCTGGTGTCTTTACTTCGGTGACCGTCTCCGATAAGGCCACTTTGGATGCCCTCGAGAATTTAAACAAAGTGGGCGGAAGTGCCTATTTGTCGACCTTTTTGCGAAAACAGCATTCCACCGAAGGTGGCGTCTTGCTGCCCACCCCCGAGGTCATTACCGATCCTTCGGATATTTATCACGTGGGAACCTTTGCCCAAATTCACACCGTCACACGAGGAGTGGGACATAATTCGGCGGCGACGCGTGCCTTTATGGAGGGAAGCAGTAATGTGGCGGAAGAAGAAGAAGAAGCCGAGCCGGAACGAGGGACCGTCTTACTCTTGGCACATCGTCGCGTCAATTTGGAGTCGGTGGACAATGTGGGACCCCCCATTGATGTGACGATTTCGCATTGGAATAAAAAGCAGTATGATGGAAGCAGTGACGCGATTCGAGCCTTATCGAATGAAATTATTACCACCATTCGGGAAGTCGCCCAAACCAATCAACTCTTTCGGGAAAATTTACAATTCTTCCCCATGCGCGTGGATGCCAATGATCCCTATCGACTGGCCGACTTTGCGGCCTCCATTTCGTCGGCGGGAAGTGCGGAGGATTTGCAGGGCGTCCTCGACGAACCGGATGCCGAGATGCGTCTGCACAAAGCGTTGGTCTTGTTGTCGCGGGAAAAGGAAGTGACACGGCTCCAACAAGAAATTTCCAAAAAGGTGGAAGAAAAAATGAGTGATGCCCAACGCAAGTACTTTCTCAACGAACAGCTCAAATCGATCAAAAAAGAATTGGGGATGGAACGAGATGACAAAGAGGCCTTGATGGAAAAATATCGAAAGCAACTCAAGGAGTATCCGGCCATTCCCGACGAAATCATGGAAACGATCAATGCCGAATTGGAAAAAATGTCGACCCTCGAAAAGAATTCCTCCGAGTACAATGTCACACGAAGCTATCTGGACTGGTTGTGTGGTGTTCCGTGGGGTGTCGAAACCGAAGATGCCTTGGATATCCGAGAAGCCCGACGCGTCCTCGATCGAGATCACTACGGTCTCGATGATGTCAAAGATACCATTCTACAATTCATTGCGGTCGGCAAGCTCAGGGGCAGTGTCCAAGGCAAGATTCTTTGCTTGTCGGGACCACCTGGAACGGGTAAAACGAGCATTGCCAAAAGCGTCGCCGATTCCTTGGGGCGCAAGTTTTATCGCTTCTCGGTCGGTGGTCTCTACGATGTCAGCGAAATCAAAGGCCACCGACGAACCTATGTGGGAGCCATGCCGGGGAAATTGATCCAATGTCTGAAAACCACGGGAACGACCAACCCCGTCATTTTGATTGACGAAATTGACAAGCTAGGAAGCGGCATTCGCGGGGATCCTGCCAGTGCACTTTTAGAGGTCCTGGATCCAGGCCAGAACAGCACATTCCGAGATCACTTTCTGGATGTTCCGGTGGATATTAGCAAAGCGCTCTTCATTTGCACTGCGAATGAACTGGAAAGAATACCGGGACCCTTGCTCGATCGAATGGAAGTGATTCGGTTGTCGGGCTATGACTTTCCGGAAAAGGTGGCAATCGCCGAACAGTATCTGGTTCCCAAGAGCATGAAGGAGAATGGACTGATGATTGACCCACGAGAGAAAGAAGAAAAATCAAAAGAAGGAGATGGAAAAGATGTCGAAAGTAAAGCTGATCCAGTCAGCACCAAGGACGTAACAACAACACCCTTGGAGGCATTTGAGTATGCACCAAATGTGCCAAATACTTTGTCGCTGGCAAAGAGTGCCATTGAAAGCCTTGTGAGATGGTACGCTCGCGAGGCAGGAGTCCGAAATCTTGCGAAGTATATTGATAAGGTCACCCGGAAGTTGGCGCTCCAGATTGTGGCCGAAGATGAAGGTGCAACTCTGACCGAAAAGAGTACCCGGAAAACAGACTCTTGGGAAGTGACAAGCGAGAATTTGTCGGACTACGTGGGCAAGCCCATTTTCACCAGTGACCGCATGTATGAGAAAGACCCATTGCCCAATGGTATCGTCATGGGCCTCGCATATACCTCGATGGGTGGATCCGCTCTTTACATTGAAACCCAAGGGATCCAACGCGGCGTCGATTCCGACGGCAAGCCTCGAGGCGGCGGCACGCTGAAAGCGACGGGTCAGCTTGGGGATGTCATGAAAGAGAGCACCCAAATTGCCTACACTGTGGCCCGCGCTCGATTGGCGGAACTATCCGGCGGAGCGAACAACTTTTTCGACGTCACGGATATGCATATGCATGTCCCAGAAGGGTGAGTTGTTCGAAGTCGTCTGCCAACTTATTTACCCGTATGGACTTGGTAAGCTCCGCTTTCTCACTTGTCACTCAATATTCTTGCTTCTATCTCGTATCCCTTTATTATTGCAGGGCCACCCCAAAGGACGGACCTTCTGCTGGAATTACAATGGTGACGTCCATGCTATCCCTCGCGATGGACCGGCCCGTAAGAAACGATTTGGCAATGACTGGCGAGATCAGTCTTACCGGTAAGGTAATTGCCGTGGGCGGAATCAAAGAAAAGATCATGGGGGCTCGTCGGGCGGGTATCACGTGTGTGGTGATGCCAGCTGCTTGCGAAAGAGATTACGATGAGCTACCGGCCTACCTGAAGGAGGGCCTCGAGGTTCATTTTGCGGAGGACTACAGCACCGTCTTCGAGGTTGCCTTTCCTTAAAAAAAACTTTAGAAAGCCACGTTCCCTTAGAAAATGCCTGTCATAAATACAAAAAGCACTCCATCGCACTAAGTTTGTGTACAGCATGGTCAACCCTCGTATGCTGTTAGTTTTTCAGTGATGGGTTTCCATGCTGTCGCTAATGTACTAGCTAGTAGTAGGCTTCGCGGTTGACGTGATACATGAGCGACTCCTAGCTAGCTAGCTAGTAGTAGAGTCCGCGAAGTCAATTGGAGCTTTAGCAAATAGTCGTTGGCAGAGCTGTGTGCTGCAGAGCCTGCTACCAGGTGCTTGTGAAGCATCTAGATGACCCAGATGCGGTTGCTATTGTTGGAAACAGGGGGGGCCATCCTAGTTGAGTTTTGAATCACAGGGTAGCTACAACACACTTCATGGCCAGAACAAGGGAGGTTTTAAGAGGACAAGATTGTTGCAGCTCGCGATAATTCAACGAGAAAAGAAACAAAATGATAAGGACGGGAACCCTGCTTTTGTAAAACTGACAATTTGTTACTTTTGAAATCAGCTCTACTTTGGAAAGCTGGATAGGTGCACCAACAGCCTGCCAAAGCATTGGCCAACCAATTTTGGACAACCCCTCACAAAAGGTTTCTTGTTATTAGTTGAAATTTCTGCTGATAGCCAGTCACTTCATTTGGAGACTGGGAGAGCTTGCTGATAGTTCGATGGTCAGTCTGGCTTGCTACATCTTTAGTATATTGCTGTGTTACGCAAACCATTACGCAAACCAACCAGGCTAGTCTAGGCTAGCTAGACACCAACCAAAAAGTGTGATAATGAATTGGCATTGTCATTAAAAAAAATCCTAAGGAGTGTCTAGTCAATTTGCAGTAGCTATTATGGGAGTGATCATATTAATGTCGGTGGCGATCGATCGAGGTGGGTGGCTTGAATGGAATTGAGTGCTGGTTTGAACATAGATTATCGAAACGTGGCATTGCGAATTTTCTTTATGGGTGCGTGCATGTGCTCGTGTCTTTTTGTCTACGTTTCGTTCCTTTATGACACTATTGCTGTCAGTGGTCGTGATCATTAGTCGTAAAGAAGTCCAAAGTATCGCACCATGCTTTACCGGATACCCGTTTTCTTCGTAGCTCGAGTTTTGTTCTTGTTCATGGCATCTGTACAAATTCGTCAGTAGTGGCTCAACCATTCCGTTTTGTAGTGGTGAGTGGCAGGTGTGCGCTGCAACTGTATCTCATTAAAAATAAACGTCATTCCTTGGTTCGTCCTCTCGCGCGATGACTGGTGGTTGTTGTTGTTGTTGCTGCGCATCCCATGGTTCTTCATCCCACATTCCTGGTGGCGGTGGTGCTTGATGTGCATCCCATGGTTCTTCATCCCACATACCTTGTGGTGGCTCTTGCTGTTGTTGAAACTCTGGCGGTGGTGGCTGTTGCTGTTGCACATGACTTGGATCTTCGTACTGCATTTCGTACTGCATTTCCGGTGGCGGTTGTGGTGCTTGCTGCTGTTGCTGTACATCCGTTGGTTCTTCATACCGCAATTCTGGTTGTTGGGGTTGTGGCGGCGGCGGTGGTGGTTGCTGCACATCCCATGGTTCTTCTTGTTCGACTCGCATTTCTGGTTGTTGTGGTTGTGGCGGCGGAGGCTTCTGCTGCATTATTGGTGCCTCTTGTTGCTGTGGTGGCGACTTTTGCTGCTGCGGCTGCGCCTGCGGTGGCGGTGGTTGTTGCTGTTGTTGTTGTGACTTTTGCCGCTTTTTCATGTCGATCGTTTGTTTCTGAACCGTCAACATTTGTACTTGCAATTGTTGAATGGTTTCTTCGGCCTCCTTGATTTTTTGTTTCAAGCAGGCCGCTTCTCTCTGGAAGGCATCTTGTTCATTTTGTTGCAAATACTTGCGAACTTGTTCCGTTTGTTTCTGGAGTTCTTGGTCCTTTTTGGTCACTTCCTGGACGCTCTTTTGTTGGAATTGAATCGCCTCCTTCTTGGCCCGTTGTGCCTCCTTGGTACGCTGTTGGGCCAATTCCAGGTCGCGTTGGGCTTGTGCCAATCGTTCGATGGCTCTTTCTTCGGCCACTTCGGCGTCCGTCAATTGTCGCGTGGCCGAATTGAGCGATCGTTCCGACGCCATTTGTTGGTTGGTAGCTTCCGAAAAGGTGCTTTCCAAACTCGACAGACTTTGAATTTCTTGCCGTGTCATGACGACGGGATGCTTCTTATTTTGGCTAGTCTCCATGTCGCTGGTCTTTTCGGCTTTACCGGATTCGGCTGCCGTCGTGGCAAATTTCTGCAACATTTTATTGGCTTGGAGAGACGACAATTTGGTATTGGGTGTTTGTAGTTCCTTGGCTAGGCGATCACTTTGCGTGTCCAATAGACGTTGAAGTTGTCCCATTTTAGTTCGGTTGGCTCGGATTCTGTTGTGCGTGTGTGTGCGAACGAATGAAGAAATGAAAGGATGGCATTCGAAGGATGGCGAGAAGGTGAGTCAATCAAGAAAGAAGAAAAGCCGGCAACGCTAAGGGAGATGTAACTCGTCCAAGTACAAACCAAAACACTCTTCTAAAAATCAAACAACCAATATATACAAAAATACACAAGACTTCCGTACTATACGTACTTGGCTTCCAAATCGCGTTGTTCTTGTTCCAAATCAAAAATGGCCGCGGCTGCCGTCATGCGTTGATTGACATTGTTCATGACCTTGGTGGAAGTTTGTGAGACTTCCCGCCACGTCTTCGAAGAAGTTTTGACCGCACTGACCGTCGTTTCCGCCGTCTTTCGAAAAAAGGGAATGCTCGCTTTGATGCCAGCATCCAATAATACTTCAAAGGTATCGGCCATTTCCTTGGCCTGCAATTCTCTGTCGTAACGCCGGCGTGTTTTGGGATCACTCAAGATGTTCCAAGCCGCATTGACCATGCTCAAATCGTAGGGATACTGCTCATTATTATTATTATTAGTTGGATTGTTGTTGTTGGCCGCCATTCCCGTACTGCCTTGAATCGTTGTAAGAGCATCGCCATTATTATTATTTGAATTCAAGTTGTTCATGTTGTTGTAGACATTGGCATCGGGATGCAAGCGTCGTGCCAGCGTCATCCATTTGCGTTTGAGGGCGACCATGTCATCTTTGGGAGACGCACCCAAAATTTCGTACAAGCCGGGACTTCCATCATTGGCAAAGGGATCGTAACTGGCTTTCCATTGGTGCAGACGCCTCTGGAAAGAAGACGATGAAAGCGAAGATGTGTGGAGAAAGCCGCCTTGCACCAGCATTAGCACCGGAGCAAGGAAGATCAACCAAGAGACTTTCATTATTTTTTGTTGTCGTAGAAGAGTGTAATCCAGTAAGTCAAAAGAGAGTAAATAGCTAGCTAGCTGGAGCTGGTGAAGTCAACAACAAACCAAAAAAACAAGGAAGAAGACATCGAAGGTGTCACTGTGCGTATCTTAAATTCATTCTGTTTGTTGTTGTTTCTTTCGCTGCACCATGGTGAACCCGTGATGCCACTGTTTCTGACCTGCCACATCATCGCAATGGTGGAGGAATTGGAAGGATCCAATGAAAGAAGCGTAACTTGGAGAGTGGGTGTGCGGTCAAATGCTGACTACTTGAGTTTAACTTTACGCGCGTTATGAACGCGCGAAATGTAAACCACTCATTTCCAATCTAATTGATTTTATACTTTAAATTTTGCATTATTTGACAGCAGAAGAAGCTCGACTTCTTCTGAGTTCGGCGCCATTGGTTTAGTGGTAAAATTCATCGTTGCCATCGATGAGCCCTGGGTTCGATTCCCAGATGGCGCAATTATTTTTGTATTCTCTCTTCTCTGACATGTTTTTTGGTTACTCTTGCCCTGTGGATGGATGCGTTGTTTTCCTTTTTTTGACACCTTTCCCCCCTCATTGTTTGCGCATTGGTTTAGTGGTAAAATTCATCGTTGCCATCGATGAGCCCTGGGTTCGATTCCCAGATGGCGCAACTTCCTTTTGTGGACTCTTCTCCAACATGTTTGGTAATCATGTTTGATTGTCCCTTTTAGCCTTTTTAATCAATTGCCCTCCTTCTGTTTCTGTGTGTTTGATTCTTTTTGGAATTCTCCATCTTTGGAGCACAGCATGTTGCATGAAAAAAAATTGTGTCACAATGACAGAAAGGAACAACCCAGCAACACTCACACTTTTCATGTTCCATTTGGTCATGCATTGTTGTTGTCATGCAATTAGTCCAGATGATGCATCATCTTTTTCATTGTTCTTGTTGGGATGTTGAATCCAGGAAGGGAACACATGAAAGAAGGTGATCCACATCCCCACTTTGTTCCTTCTTCATTGACATTTCTGAATTGCTGGACAACACTTTTAAGATGAGGTGTTTCACATGCACATAGACAAATCCCAGGAGTGATTTTGGGTAGGACTACAACCTTTTGCAAATGTGAAGTCATCAAGCAGCTCAGAGATCACCTGTTTTCAAAGAAAGCAAGACTGCTAGTTTCCAGATTCTCTTGTTTAGAAATTTTGTGGGATCATGTGATGAGGTGCAGTTTCTTTTTCATTTCCAACAGGACAAAGAATAAGCATGCTGGCATGAGATCAGATTGGCATGTGATGGGGAGCAGTTTCTTTTCATTTCCGGCAGGACAAAGATTTAGAATGAGAATGTCACCACAAGATCACATTGACGCACAAACAAGAAAAGAAGGAAAGAACAAACATCATTGGTCTTCTTCAAAATTCACTGCCAAATTGAATTGTTGTGACAAAAAGACACAAGAAAACTGAGACATTGATGATCTCTTTTCCAACTGATGATGGATCAGAGAAAAGAGGAGGAGAACAATCAACAATTCAAGTGTTGTTTTGTCAGAAGGACATGGTCCGTGAAGCAAGTGTCACAAATGAGAACAGATGACACACCTGGGTCTGACACTGAGCACAGATTCAAATGCAATCAATTTTCACCAAAACCAACACTTGAGGATCAACTCAGGGGCGAATTCATTAACCCCCACTGTGATGCATTTTAGCAAGATGTGGGCAACAGTGATCATTGTGGTGATCAGGATCGTTGACCGTGCAATGACGGTTTCTGTTGTTAGTCAGAAACCAGGGTTGGCCTTTTTGAGAATTTAAATGAACTGAACATTTGTATCATTCTTGATCTTGACAACATTCTCAAGTGGGGACATAGTGTCATTTGTGTTCTTCTTCAGCTGGGGAAGCTCAGCTTCACTTAGCATGGGTGCACAGTGATTTAGTGGCAAACTTCATCATTGCCATTGATGGGCCCTGGGATTGATTCCCAGATGGCGCACTTTTTTGTTTCATATCTAACTGTTCTGAGTGTTGGAACCCCCTTTTTTACCACTTTGACCCCATCGCGGCGTGACCCATTGAAACCCAGGAGCGGCAACGAAGAGCACGAGAAGAAGAATCCCTGACGATGGAAGCCTGCATGCAGGAAAGAAGTGTAAGCCCATGAGCCAGCACAATTATGAAGCTATGCAGATTGGCACGAACAGATTGTCGACAGAACTCCCCGGAAGAGGCCGTGAAGCGATCGAAGATTTAACGGTGAGCGAAAGCACTCAAGCTACAGGACTTCACGGCGACCGGCATCGCACTCAAACTACAGGAGTGCCGACACAAAGACTGCGTGAAACATGGTGCTGTCTACGAGAAACAAGAAACATACACGGAACAAGATCGGCACCACTGCCCACTACAAGACCGATCGTCAGAAATGTTTCTCAACTATAGGACTTTTTACTCATCGGCTGTGTCCCTACCATGTGTCAGCTCGTGCGCCGGGAGTCAATTTCTTTACTGCGCATTTGGGTGAAACTTGCGCATGCGTTTGTTGAAACTCTGCTTGTGGGTGTAGGCTTTTCCAGAACTGGCGGGGCAAATTGGACAAACAAATTCCTTTGCACCTACAACTGGTGCTTTTGTCTTTCTCGGCTGAATGCTCACGAGGCACCAATTGTCACTGACCACACCATCCATGCTTTTGACTACATGGCTTGGAAAGACCTTGCCCTTCTTGTGATGCGCCGTGCTTCATTTGAGCCTACCGCTATTACTCTCAGATGGGTATCGATTTGGAAGGCACGACTTGACCAAGTTCTCGAATACTCTGCTCGGCGAGACTTTGAACTTGACTGTGTGTTTCTTTCTCTTGCCATACTCCCACTCTTTGACGGTTTTACCAACCATGAAGACGCCCCGTCTTGAATTGTTCTTTCTGAGGTTATATCGTGTTCTCTTGCGCGTTCACGG
>ENA-ORBV01007895-ORBV01007895.1-microbial-mat-metagenome-genome-assembly--contig:-NODE-7895-length-18106-cov-4.114649_pt1 | contig 18106 bp, 18 predicted proteins | sample MGYA00237777_ERZ505514 | MGnify/ENA primary metagenome ERZ505514 (study PRJEB26160, sample SAMN06269048) | microbial mat metagenome | isolation source: Oligotrophic lake microbial mat | place...
CTCCGAAGAAGGCCATGAAGCCAATCTTAATGATTCCGAAGTCATCATCTAGACTTCCGCCGGCAAACACGAAGAACATGAAATACGCAACCACGAGAATGAAGCACGCGATACAGACCACAAAAAAAGCCGAGAGTCGCGTTTTGCGTCTCTCGGCTGTAGTCATCGGCTCAAATCTCTTCTCCATCCGCTTGCTGTTTAGCGCGCGTAGGATCGGTTGTTCGCGAATGGGTGATCCTTCACACGAGTAATCGTGCGACGGATTAGGCGCTCAATTGCGCGGATATCGTTCTGCTCGTCCGGCGTGCAGAGTGTTACTGCTGTGCCCGAAAGGCCTGCACGTCCGGTACGACCAATACGGTGTACATACGTTTCAGGAGTTTCTGGGACATCATAGTTCACAACGAACGGGAGGTGTTCGATATCAATGCCGCGCGATGCAATATCTGTGGCAACGAGTACGCGTGTACGGCGTTGCTTGAAGTTATTGAGTGCGCGTTGACGTGCCATTTGCGTTTTGTCGCCGTGCAGAGCTTCTGCGCGAACGCCAATACCGTCAAGATCTTTGGCAACACGATCTGCTCCACGCTTTGTACGCGTGAATACAAGAACAGAGCCTTCCATCTTTTCTTCGAGAAGGTGCGAAAGTAGTCCGCGCTTCTGATCACGTCCGACAACATACAATTGTTGATCGACGGTTTCAGTTGCACTCGATACCGGAGTTACTGCGATGTGAACAGGGTTGTTAAGGATCGTGTTTGCGAGTTCCTTGATTTCCCTTGGCAGCGTTGCGCTGAAGAACAATGTCTGGCGGTTTTCTGGAATGATTGAAACGATCTGACGGATCGGCTCAATAAATCCCATGTCGAGCATACGGTCGGCTTCATCAAGTACAAGTGTTTCCACTTTGTCTAGACGAACGACACGTTGCTGAATAAGGTCAAGCAAACGTCCAGGTGTTGCGACAATAATGTCGACACCACGACGAACAGCTTCGATCTGCGGACGCATACTTACACCGCCGTATACAAGAACCTGACGGAACTTGACATAACGGCCGTATGTGGTAAAACTCTCGGAGATCTGTACTGCTAATTCACGTGTTGGAGCAAGTACGAGAACGCGAGGTCCCCGTGAAGTGCTTTCTTCGAGACGATGCAGGATTGGAAGAGCGAACGCCGCAGTCTTGCCCGTTCCTGTCTGCGCACATCCGAAGACGTCGCGACCGGAAAGGACCACCGGGATGGCCTGCTCTTGAATTGGTGTTGGTGTGTCGTAGCCTTCAGCCTTGATGGCTTTTTGGACTCGGTCACACAGGGGCATATCGGAAAAGGTCATGTACCTTAGCCTAATAAAGTGGGGATATGTTGATCACGACGAACTCCCTAAGCAACCAACGAAGGGTTGCATTTTGCATCCGTGATCTATCCACTCTAAGACAGGGTACGAACGCTGGGAAACTGGACGTGAAGTCAGTTAGACGGACAAATATACCAAAAATTGGGGCAAGTCCCATGAACAAACAGTCATAAGGCATAGATAAGTATGAACATTACAGAAACGACGTGGACAGGCGCATGGGAATTTGATGCCAAGGCGCAAGGCTTTTCGATCCGTCTCGATGGTCAAGAAAACGCAGAAAAGGCACGCACCGGACCAGGTCCGAAGATCATTCTACTAAACGCGCTAAGCACATGTTCGGGCATCGATGTCATTGCAACGCTCAAGAAAATGCGTGTCGATGTCCGATCGCTCAATATCAAGGCAACAGGCTCTCTCTCAGAGGATCACCCCAAGGTTTATACAATGATTCACTTGGTGTTTGAAGCGGGTGTGGAAGCAGCAGACGTGTCGAAAGTCGAAAGGGCCGTCGAACTTTCGTTAACGACCTACTGTGGAGTTGCGGCAATGCTGGGCAAGACAGCAACGATTACCTCAGAAGTCGTGGTTGTCTAATGTCACGTTACAAGGGCGCGATTCCGCGTTACGGGTATGAAAAAACATACCCTCAAAGAATCGTCGCTTGCATATTTGCCATCTAGTTCTAACTTTGTTAGAACATTAACAGAGGCATGTATGCGCACAGTCATTCGTAAAGTCGGCAACTCCCGAGGAATCATCATTCCTGCTGCCTTCATAGCCACCTGCGGTTTCGGAGACGAAGTCGAAATCGCCGTGAGTGGTTCTAAACTCATCATACAAGCGGCACAGGCTAACCGCCGCGGTTGGCTCGATGGCTATGACCCCAGCGCAGACGTCGATGCGTTTGCTGCACTTCCACAAGACGATTTGGGAGAAGAGTGGTCATGGTAACATCCACCGAGTTCCTTCGAGGCGAAGTCTATTGGGTTTGCCTCGATCCGACGGTTGGTACCGAGATTAAAAAAACTCGTCCAGCCTTAATTATCTCTCCCAACGACATGAATACCGTGTTGCCTCGTGTAATCGTAGCACCACTAACAAGCAAGGGGCAGCCACTTGGCTGCAGACCCCAGATTGTCATAGATGGTCGTAGGGGTCTGCTGTTGTTAGACCAATTGCGATCTGTTGATAAGGCACGTTTGGTGCGTCGCATCGGTGAGATCGATCTCGCGCTTTGGCATCCAGTACTACTTGAAATGTTTGCTTGAGCGCGGGTGCTCTAGGCGGGTGCGCGTCCTGAAGTGCCGGTACGGGAACTTGTTCGCTACTTAAGTGATTACGCCGACGATCTAACTACGGAGACGCGGAACATGATTGTCGTCATTACGAACAAGGGGGCTGGGACAGGGGGCGACGCAGAAAAGGCGACAAGCATACGCGAAGCATTCCGTGCGGTTGATGTCGATGTGGAAGTTCATGAAGTGGACGGCAAAGAACTCACGAATGCCGCTCGATCGGCCGTAGCGAAAGGTGCGACGACGGTAGTTGCAGCAGGTGGAGATGGCACCGTAAACACGGTTGCGGCCGCATTGGTTGGGTCAGATATCTCGCTGGGCGTTTTGCCAATGGGTACGCTGAACCACTTTGCAAAGGATGTAGGCATACCGCTCGATATCGCAGACGCTGCAGCAGCAATCGTTCGTGGACACAAGGGCAAGGTTGACGTAGCCTCGGTCAACGATCACATCTTTATAAATAATTCATCAATAGGATTGTACCCCCTCATGATTCGTGATCGCGACAAACAGCGATCCCGATTTAAGCGTAGTAAGTTCTGGGCGATGATCCGTGCGTCTGCCGCAATCTTCCGACGCTTCCCAACGTTTGCTGTCGAGATGACAATCGAGGGTCGCACCGTGCGGTACAGGACGCCCGCCGTGTTTGTGGGCAACAATGTCTACAAGCTCGAGGTTTTTACGCTGGGTACACGCGAGACGCTCGATGCTGGACTCCTTTCGGTGTATGCCGTGCGAACGCGGACGCGGTGGAGGACGGTAGTGATGTTGTTGAGTGCATTGTTTTCGAAACTCGAAGAACATGACCTTTTCGATGCAGCGCGTACAGAGGCAGTGACATTGGACACGAAGAAAACAAACATCGAGGTCTCTCTAGACGGTGAGGTCGTCCGAATGCAGACACCGTTGCAATACCAAATCATGAAACATTCCTTGAACGTTATCCTGCCATATCGTCCGTGACTACAATCGTACATATCTCCGACTTCCATTTCGGCACGGAAATCCCCGAAATCACGGCAGCATTAGTGCCGGATGTTATTGCGCAGAATCCAACACTCGTTGCGTTCTCTGGCGATCAAACGCAGCGTGCATTAAAGGGACAGTACGAGCAGGCTCGAGCGTACATGGCTTCGTTGCCCAAACCTAGCGTGTCGATACCCGGCAATCATGACTTTCCAATGTACAATCCTCTCGCTCGTGCTTTGCGTCCACTCAGTGGTTATCGAAAGTACATCAGCGAAGACACCGAGCCCTCCTATATCGATAGCAACATTGCGCTCGTTTCAATCGACACGTCAAGACACTACTTCTGGAAAGATGGCACCGTGTCGAGGTCGCAGCTCGAACGAATGAAGAATTCGTTCGCGGGCGTTCCGCCAACAGCGTGTCGGATCGTGATGATGCACCATCCGTGCTTTGTGCCACCGGAATTTCCTGTTCACAACCAAGTGGGGAATGCGGATGCGGCGCTGGCGGCCATGAGTCAGGCACGCGTGGAGCTGGTGCTTGCTGGTCACATGCATGACGCGTTTGTTCGTCTCACAGACCCCGAGCCCCCTCACCGCCCCGTGCACCTCATTCTCTCACAGGCGGGTACGGCAATCTCTTCGAGAAGACGTAGTCAGCCCAACAGCTATAACGTTGTGCATGTGGATGAAGCCGAGATTTCTATTGTTGTGCGCATGTGGAATGGGACGGCGTTCGCGGACGGAGAAACTCGTAGATTCGCCCGCCATTGGAAAAGTGCTCCAACCTTAACCTCCGCGACGTCCACATGAGCTCTCTCGATAAAGCAACGGAAACGCAACTCAAGAACATTCAAGAGAAGACCGGTAAATCGCTAACACAGTTGTTTGCGATACTTGCCAAGTCGAAACTTGCGAAGCATGGGGAACTGCGTACCTATGGTAAAGAGAAACTTGCGCTAGGCCATGGCGATGCAAATCTTCTTGCTGCTGTATACCTAAAATCTCTCGTGCAAGCTGAAAAAGCTGATGAGGCTGAGGGTGATGTGGATGCAGACCCACTCAGTGAAATCTACTCTGGCGCTAAAGCCCCTTTGCGCCCCATACACGACAAGCTGATGACTGCGATCAACAAGTTCGGTCCGTTTGAGGCAATTCCTAAAAAAGGTTACATAGCGCTTCGCTGCAAGAAGCAGTTCGCCATGATTGGTCCGACAACGAAGGCTCGTGTTGAAGTCGGTTTGAACATGAAAGATGCTGAACCGAACGAGCGACTTATCAAGTTGCCGGCTGGCGGAATGTGTCGGTACAAAGTGAATGTAGCCGAGGCACGCGAAGTCGACAAAGAGCTGATTGCGCTGATAAAGCGGGCGTACGACGCCGCGTGTTAACGATAAATCTCAGAGAAGACGATTCGCTCATTCACGTCCACGCGCAGATTGTCAGCCATCGAGGCAGACCGGTCGATGCTGGCACGTGTGAAGTGATGTTGCGATATATCCATGACCATCCGAGAACACATCCATACAAAGGACCCGTCAACGCCCGTTTTGAGTTGGGTCCGGCATCGGCATTACGCAAGCAGTGGGGTTCACTCGTTCTATCGAGCGATCTGCATGGCGAGACAGCGCACGTGCGGCTGGAGTGGAAGTGCAACGATGTGGTTCTATTAAGCCACGTGTATCAGTTGGTGGGGGATGGCGTTGTTGTAGTACAAGACGAATTCGAGTATGCCTAACCTTTACCAGTCGCTTGTTGGTGACGACTGGGAGACGCTTGATCCGTCGGTGCGCTCATTTCTAAGTGCGATGCCGAGTAATGCAACCGCATTGTTCGCAGTGAGCAACGGCAATTGGCGGCCAGCCCAGTTTTTCGCACGTATGCTGGGGTTGCCGCGCGCCGGCAAAGGTGTGCACGTGCACGTGCGCCGATACATGAAGGGGACGCTTGAAGTTTGGGAGCGCACATTCCCCGATGTGAAGCTGGTAAGCAGGCAGTGGCAGGAAGACGGACTCCTCGCTGAGCACATGGGCATCGTAGTCTGTAGGTTTCGATTACGCGTGGTTGACGGTGCTCTCTTGTTTCAACATCATTCCACGCTGTTCGCCGTAATGGGTCTTCGCATACATATCCCGAAGGCAATTGCACCCACGATTCATGCCTACTGCGAGCCAGCAACAGAGCCGCAAAGCACGTTTACGCAAGTCTCAATATGGCTGCCTCTGGTGCGCATTGTGCTTACATATGCCGGCATCGTTACGCAGCGGTGATTCTGTGTCGCAACATCCAATTGGCGCCACATCCCGATATTCGCATTCGGTTTTGCAGGTGGATACGCACAAACAACTACAGGATGATGTAATGAAGATTCGAATGATGCTCGCCCTAGTCGCATTAGTAGCGGCTACATCCATGTCAGCACAAGAGCTGAAGCTCCCGTCGCTCAGCCCAGGGGCTACAATCACACAGGATTTCTCGACATCAAAGATCGAGATCGTGTATAGCCGTCCGTCGGCTCGTGGACGCAAAGTGTTCGGTGAACTCGTGCCATTCGGCGAAGTATGGCGTACGGGTGCCAATGCGGCAACAAAAATCACATTCGGTGAAGACGTATGGGTAGGTGGCAAGGAAGTCAAAGCCGGAACGTACTCGTTGTACACGAAGCCCATGTCGGGCGAGTGGGAAGTAATCATCAACAAGAACACTGGTAACTGGGGTGCATTTGGTTATGCAGTGACGGATGATGTAGCGCGTTTTAATGTTAGTCCGACCATGTTGCACGGACACGACAAAGTCGAGACCTTCACAATCGCAATTACCGACATCACGTTCTCTACATGCAACATCGAGTTGTCATGGGAGCACACAAAGGTTCTTATTCCTGTAAAGTCAGACAACAGTACTCGTCTCATGACTTCTATCGACAAGGCGATTACCACGCCGAACATCCCGTACCAACAAGCGGCTACATACTACTACGAGACAGACCAAAATCTCGATAAGGCCCTGATGTATTCAGACAAGGCAGTAGAACAAAACCCGAAGGCATTCTGGATGTATCACCTAAAGGCTAAGATTGCGGCCAAGATGGGCAAGAAGGACGTTGCAATTGCGGCTGCGAACAAGTCTATCGAAGTCGCCAAGGGTGGTCCCGCAGAAGCCGAATACACGCGCAACAACCAAAAGCTGATCGAATCGCTGAAGTAAACTCGATGCTGTCGACCGTTTTATTCTGATTATTAAAAAAGTTTATGACCGTTCGACAGCTCACGATCATTGCGCTAGTGTGTGTTTCACATGTAGTCGCAACGCACGCTCAACAACTACGTCCCGCACCTGCTGCAGTTATCTACGGAGAACTGCAGCGGTTGCGTTCATTGACATCGGTGCTCTACGTAGCCGCTCACCCTGACGATGAGAACACGCGGTTGCTTGCGTGGCTCGTGAACGGACGCTACATCCGCACTGGGTACCTGTCTGTTACGCGCGGTGATGGGGGACAGAACATTCTTGGTAGCGAGCAAGGTGCGGCATTAGGCCTCATCCGCACCCACGAGCTGCTCGCAGCGCGCGCGCTCGATGGTGCAACACAACACTTCACACGTGCTATCGATTTCGGTTTTTCGAAAAATCCCGAAGAAACGTTCAAGCATTGGGATGAGCAGGCTCTGCTTCATGACGTGGTGTGGATGTATCGCACACTGCGTCCCGACGTTGTGATCTGCCGTTTCCCGAAAGACAGCATGGCCGGACACGGTCATCATTCCGCCTCGGCAATTCTCGCAGAGAAGGCGTACGCTCTCAGCGGTGACCCAAGCGCGTTTCCTGAGCAGCTCAGAAAGACTTCGGTTTGGAAACCAACGCGCCTGCTATTCAATGCTTTTCGTTTTGGCAACCGAAGCACGGTGCGTGAAGGCATGTTCAAGCTCGACGTTGGTCAATACGATCCTTTGCTCGGCATGGGTTTTGGAGAGCTAGCAGGAATCAGCCGATCAATTCATCGCAGTCAGGGCGCTGGCACGCCAAGCGTGCCAGGGGTCCAAAGTGAATACTTTGCCCTGCTCGCAGGGCAGCCCCTTACCACGAGTTTGTTCGAGGGTATTGACACGACATGGACACGAGTGCAACGTTCAGATATCGGCGCTGAGGTCGATGCGATTGCTGCCACATTCGACATGCTGCATCCAGAACGAAGCCTACCAGCATTGTTTGCGGTGCGCAGAAAGATTGGAACAGTAAGCGACGAGTTTTGGCGTGCGCAGAAACTCAAGGAAGTGGAAACGATAATTGTGCATTGTATGGGCCTTGTTGCCGAAGCGGTAACAACATCTCCGATTGCGATTGCGGGAGACAGAGTGCCCGTAACGGCGCGTGTTACGGTGCGCGCGGGACAGACAGTAAAATTGGTGAACATCGTATGGCCAGACGGTCCGTCGCGTGCCAGCGTCGCTCTCGAGCACGACTCGCTTCGATCGATTGTGGACACAGTCGAGATACCAACAACAACGCCTGTAACGCAGCCCTACTGGTTGGAGAAAGACGCAACAGGCGCGCAGTTTGTCATATCGGGCGAAAATGTTCTCGGATTGCCCACGACGCCTTCGTTTCTTCCCGTCACGATGTTTTTTGAGTATGGCGCCGACACCTTCGGCGTGCAGATGCCATTGAGTTTCAAGAAACTCGACCCGCTAAAAGGTGATGTCGTCGAAGCATTGCGCATTGTTCCTCTAGTTTCAATAGAGCCCGAGATGCCAATTGCGTTCTCGGACGTAGAGCGCTTTGCAGAAATCCCGGTGCGTCTGCGTGCATTTGCACAAATCTCGAACGCTTCGTTACGGTATACAGATACAAAGGGAGCCGTGCACAGTATAGACGGGATAAATATTAAGACGAACACCGACACACTAATAAACTTGATTAGCACTTCGACGATGCTAAAGCGTGACCACATTGTGAACCTCGAACTGCATACCGATCGTGGTGTGGTATCGCGCAGTATAAAGACCATTAACTACGATCACTTGTCAACATTGCAATACACCAAGGACGCAAGTGTTCGGGTGTTACGTGCGGATTGGGAAGTGGGAGCAAAGAAAGTAGCCTTTATCGAAGGTGCGGGTGATTTCATGCCCGACTTCCTTCGACTTGCGGGTATACAGGTTGATGAAATTGGTGATGCTGAAATACTCAACACCGAACAATTACTTAAGTACGATGCTGTGGTTACCGGCGTTCGCATCATTAACACGAAGAAGTCGATGCAGTACCTGATGCCAGCATTGTTGCGCTATGTAAAAGAGGGTGGAACGTTGGTCATGCAATACAACACAATGCAGGATATGTCGACAAAAGATCTCGGTCCGTACCCATTCAAGCTCACCTCGAAACGCGTAACCGAAGAAGATGCTGCCGTTAGAATTACAGATGCAAACCATCGGCTGCTCACGGTACCAAACAAGATTCTTCCGTCAGATTTTGAAGGATGGGTGCAGGAACGTGGTCTCTACTTCCCGGATGCACTGGACGCGCAGTACACTACAGTGCTTAGTATGAACGACACGAACGAAGAGCCCCTTAACAGTGCAATCATTCATGCGAAGTATGGCAAGGGACATTACATCTACTGCTCTCTGTCGCTCTTTCGTCAGTTGCCTGCTGGTGTTCGAGGTCCCATCCGTCTGCTCATGAACATGTTGTCAGTCGGGAAATGAGCGAGAGGACAGCACGATACTGGCGTCGCTGGTACATAGCCGTAGGCTTATTTCTGGTGATGCAGATTATTGCGTACGCGCTCTTCACTGAGTATTGGAGATGAGCGTTGTCGATTGGGTTGTAATGTCCGCGACCCTCATAGGCATCATTGTGTATGGTGTGTATCGCGGACGGGGCAAGCAGAGTACTGACTCGTATCTGCGCGCGGGACGTCAGATGCCGTGGCCGGTTGTACTCATTGGCATCATGGCAACGCAGGCAAGCGCAATAACGTTTTTGTCGGCGCCGGGCCAAGCCTTCACCGACGGTATGCGATTTGTGCAGTATTACTTCGGCCTGCCCATCGCAATGATCGTTATCTGCGTGACCTTCATTCCGATCTTCCGACGACAGAACGTCTACACCGCATACGAATACCTCGAGAACCGTTTCGATCGTAAAACGCGATTGGTTGCATCGCTTTTGTTTTTGCTTTCTCGTGGGCTGTCAACGGGCATTAGCATCTATGCACCTAGCATCATTCTGTCATCGATCTTCGACTGGAATATCTATCTAACCAATGTGTTGGTAGGGGGCTTGCTGATCATCTACATGTATGGCAGCGGAGCAAAGGCCATTGCGTACACGCAGACGTTGCAGTTCGCCATCATTCTTGGATCGATGGCTGTGGCTGGCATCATGATTATAACGAGGCTACCGGGACATCTCGACCTCGGCGATGCGTTGTACGTTGCTGGCCAGAGCGGGAAACTCAATGTCATTACTACTGACTTCGACTTCAAAGACAAATACAATCTGTTCAGCGGCATCATCGGCGGATTCTTTCTTGCGTTGTCGTATTTCGGCACAGATCAGAGTCAGGTCGGACGATACATCACCGGAAAAGATGAGGGCGAGAGTCGACTCGGCTTGCTGATGAACGGACTTGTAAAGATTCCGATGCAGTTCGCAATCCTCCTTATCGGCGCCCTGCTGTTCGCGTTGTATTCGCTCGTGCCGTCGCCGGTGTTCTTTAACGCTCGTGTTGTTGCAGAGGTAAGAACTGCGGCACCAACAGAGATGAGTTCCATCGACAGCCGCTGGACTGCAGCCACCGACAGTCTGAATGCCGCATCCGCGGATTTGGTGAATGCAAGAAGACAAGGGGCCGACGCCGCTCCGTACGTGCGTCGTCACGCAAATGCCAGTGCACAATCCGACACGGTGCGCAAAGAATTCAAGGCACTCGCAGCTGCGCAGGGGTCTTCGGAAACCAACGACACCAATTATATCCTTCTTTATTATGTCCGATCGGCACTCCCGGCAGGCATGGTCGGATTGTTATTCGCCGTCGTCTTCCTCGCGTCGTGGGGGTCGATATCGGCAGCATTTCACTCGCTTGCTTCGTCGAGTCTCGTCGACCTGCATTTGCTTATCCGGAAAGAGCCCCTTACCGATTCACGAAAAGTGGCCTTTGCACGCTTACACTCTCTGTTATGGGGTGTGTTCTGTATCGGTGTTGCAATGTTTGCTTCGCGATTGGGCTCGCTCATCGAAGCAGTGAACGTACTGGGCTCTCTTTTCTACGGCACCATTCTCGGCATCTTCCTGGTTGCTTTCTACCTCAAGAGCGCTGGTGGTACCGCGGTTTTCTACGCCGCTATTATCACCGAGTTTATCATAGTTACAGTCTGGTGGTTCGATGTCGTCTCGTTCCTTTGGCTGAACGTAATCGGCGCAGCATCGGTCGTCTTTATCGCAGCTATATGGCCCCGAGAATCGAGCAGCGGGAGGGCGCACCAAACGAGTGATCCTATCGAATATTGATTGCGTTTATATAGATTCGGCGCTGAAGTGGGGGAATCATTTCAAGACTTATTCTCGCCAATTGATCCGAATCATAAAAGGTAGACGCATGAAGAATCTTGTACTACTCGTTGTTGCATCGTTAACATTTTGCAGTGCTGCTGCCCAGCGTGCGGACATGACCATGACAGTCGAGGGCGAGCTGCGGAGTTTCATAGTCGTTAGGCCCCTTGGCTCTGCGCCCGCTGGTGGATATCCTGTGGTGTTTATGCTGCATGGCACCAGTGGCGATGGTGAGAAGTTCTGGAGTATTTCGGGCTGGAAAGAAGTTGGCGCTCGTGAGAATTTCATTACCGTGTTTCCGAGCTCGCTTGAATGGCAAGTGAAGAACGATGTAGGTGCTGGATGTCACGCGACTACAAAGTGGGTGAACGGCGATTTGAGTGGGGCAGCGTGCGAAGGACAGACTTTTAAGAACGACATTCTGTTCATTAGACGAATAGTCGATACGCTCAAACAACTCTACAGCATTAATGCACGCATGGTTTTTGCGACAGGGTTTTCGAATGGTGGCGTGATGACCAGTAAGATGTCCACCGAAATGTCGGACGTATTCGCAGCTTATGCAGCCTCGGCGGGTCCGATGCACCGACTCGACTCAGCACAGCCTGCCGTTGTCAGGCCCATGTGGTTTACCGTAGGAACGCTGGACGATAGGTTTACAACAGCGATGGGTGTGTCGGAGCTTCCGTTTAACGACACGGCACTAGCATACTTCAGTTCGATACTAGGCAGACACCTAGGTGCACACAGATTAACGAACGAGTACACTGTGCAAGAAACACCAGTTACGCGTACGTACAGATATTCAACGCCGCAGGTTGGCGCACCGCCCACGATGTTTTCGTTTACGCTGGTGAAGGGGCTCTTTCATCAGTACCCCAACGGTCAGAATTTCCCCGTTAGTTCAGCCGAGGTGTTTTGGGAGTTCTTTAAGGCTTCCGCTGCTGCCACCACTGTTGATGATGGAGTACTGCCAGAAGTCGAGCTTCGTGTTTATCCGAACCCTGCATCGGATGTTGTCCGGGTTGAACGCGCACAATCGTCAGATGCAACCTACGTGCAAATCGTAAACATCGTGGGCGAGGTAGTGCGGACAGCGAGCATCGACGGACACTCTGCAATTGTTGACGTTAAGGGGCTGCCGCAAGGGGCGTATATCGTTCGCGTTGGAAAACAAACGCGTGTGATGCACATCAACTAAGGCTGTGCGGATAAGGCAGGGCGCATAAAGCTAGGCGAGTAAGGCTGTGCGGATAAGGCAGGGCGCATAAAGCTAGGCGAGTAGGGTCTACGTATGTGCCGAACGTGTGTCGCCTCGACAGGAATCGAACCTGTGGCCTGCACGTTAGGAATGTGCTGCTCTATCCAACTGAGCTACGAGGCGAGTTATCCTAGTTGCTAACTCATATACTAGTTTATAGAGTCCGTTCCACCAAGGAGGATTCGGTTGCCCGAAATCGACCAAGGCTGTTGGTGCATCACGTATGCGGCAATGAGCGCTTTGATTTCGCCGGAACCGACGGGCACTTCAGAGCCCATTAACACCGCACGCTCAAGAAGTTGCTCGACGTCCTCGTTTGTAAGAAAGCCAAGATCGCGATAGGAAAGGAGCAAGCCCCATGCTTCCGGCTGAACCATGTCGGCTTCGATGCCGTGAAGAATTCGGAACGACCCTGGTGCAGAAGCTTCGACGTCTGCGTCGAGTTCGGAGGGAACCTGGCGCTCGAGAATCCAGGATAGCGCAGCAGAGATTTCACTCTCGGTATATCCTCTGCGTTGCAGCTCATCCATGTCAACACTGCCCAGCGGCGTACCCATACGCTGCTCGCTAATAACAAAGGCAATGATTTCCATGATGCGTTCGACGATGTAACGATGGTTCATAGGCTTGTTATGTACCTGTCCTCTAATCTGTGCATTGTTTGTGCTTCTTCTTCCGTGCTGTCATCATATCCAACCAGGTGCAACGTGCCGTGTACCGCAAGACGAGAGAGTTCGTTGATTACTCCAACGCCGTATTCGACTGCCTGACGTCGCGCTGTGTCCAATGATATGTAAATCTCACCGTACAAAGGGTCTTTTTCGAGTGGAAAAGTGATGACGTCTGTTGTCGTGTTGTGGTTGAGGAATCGACGGTTCAGCTTCTTCATTTCCTTGTCGTCGACCAGTACCACGTCTACGCGTGCCGTCTTCACCTTTTCGCGTTTCAGCGTTTTCTCAATACTGGCAACGATTTCGGCCTGACCCCGATACCGGGTTGATGATGCGTTGGTTAAAGTTATTCGGATGGGCATGGGGGACGTGACGCTAGAATTTCTCGTTTACGGTAAGGACTCAATTCTGGTTTACGGCAAGGTCTCTAATAACGACTCGGCAAGTTGCAATTGCATTGCCGCCATTAGCGCGGATGGGTCAACCTCGGTAAGGTCGCCTTTCAGGAGGTTCGTGCGCACGTTTGCGAACTGCGAGCACGTACACGACGCACCCACGACGAGGCACGAGAAGGTCTCATCACTCTTTGTGATGAACATCACTTCGTCGGGCTCGATTACGAGGTATCCCGTCACATCATGCAGTTCGATGTATCCCTGCTGTGTCTGAGCCGCTACAATTGTTGTGTTCGCACCCCCGCCAAGATCGACACCTGCCGAAACGGTAAGCGCAAGAACAGCCTTCGATTCAGCGTTCCGGATATTCCAGAACCAGCAGTTTGTATCAGCGGATTCGGTCTTGCCGAGAACGCCAGTAATAATCTCAATGTCGTTTGCAGTAATGAGCATCCGGAAATTTACGAAACCTCCAATAGCTATCTTCTATATCCGTTAGCCCCAACTTATGTCCGCACCAGCCTTGCAATTCCCCCGATTTCTTCTCGCCGCCGCTGTTTTCGTTGGCGTTCTTGTTGGCGCACCAGCGTTAGCTCATGCGCAGAAGGTCCTTATACCAATGGACCTGACCCAAACCAACCACCTAAAAGCTTACGGCATTGCGTTCTGGGAGCTGACGAAAGATCGTCCCGTGGAATGGCTCCTAAATTATCGAGGGGGCTCGTTCTTAATGGACCAGGCGCAGGATCTCGTTGCCGAATGCCGCATCCGTGGCGTTGCCTTCGACGTTATCGATGGTGCGACCGCCGCTCAGATTTACAGCGAAGTACAGAGTGAGAAGACCAACATGGACGTGGTGCGGCTTGAAAAAGCACCTCGAATTGCAGTCTACGTGCCCCCTGGCTTCAGACCCTGGGATGATGCCGTAACACTGGCCATGGAATACGCCGAAGTGAAATATGAAAAGTTGTGGGACGAAGAGGTGATAGCCGGTAAGCTCAGTGAATACGATTGGCTTCACCTGCACCACGAAGACTTTACGGGTCAGTACGGAAAATTCTATTCGTCAGCGGCGACACAACCCTGGTACGTGCAGCAGGTTGCTCTCTTGGAGAAAACGGCAAGCAAGCTTGGCTTTAAAAAGGTAAGCCAGCTGAAGAGCGCCGTGGTCGAAAAGATCTACAACTTCGTTTCAGGCGGTGGGTTCATGTTTGCTATGTGCAGTGCAACCGACACCTATGATATTGCACTCGCCGCAGCGAACACAGACATTGTAGAAAGTGTGTTCGACGGAGACGCCGCAGATCCGAATTGCAACAAGCAGCTCGATTTTACGCGGACATTTGCCTTTCACAATTTCAATGTCATTACAAATCCGCTCGAATACGAATACTCGAACATCGACATCGATGCGAACACGCTACTTGCTAACGAAGACAGCGACTACTTTACACTGTTCGACTTCTCTGCGAAGTACGATCCTGTTCCAACGATGCTCACCCAATGTCATGTAAATGTCCTTAAGGGCTTCCTCGGACAAACCACGGCATATCACAAAGAACTCGTGAAGAAGTCGGTAACCGTGTTAGCAGAACGCGACGGCACCGACCAGGTGCGGTATGTGCATGGCAACGTCGGACGTGGTACGTTCACATGGTATGGGGGACACGACCCCGAGGATTACAGGCATAACGTTGGCGATCAGCCGACCGATCTTTCCCTGCATCCCACATCGCCGGGATACCGCCTCATCCTCAACAACATCCTGTTTCCCGCAGCAAAAAAAAAGAAACAGAAGACCTAGTACCAGACGTGAAAGCAGGTTACTAGCCGCGCAATACAGGGCATAAAGGCCAGCATTGGCAGTTCATTCTCTGGGCCCGCCACCCTGTGGCAGATCGTGCTCTTCCATCTCAGGCGTCGTACCGAACGAGTACGTGATGTCCAATCCAACGTACCTCGACTGCCAGCGTGAAGTCGATTCTGTTCTAAACTCTGGGGAGTCAAATGAACGACGCCATGTCTGTGCATTGAAGGGGTCGTTCACACTTGCGATAATCGTGAGTTTGTCGTCGAACAACTGCTGACGAAGTGATGAACGGATTGTAATGTACGCACCGTTTACCGATGCACCTACGGTAGCAGGCTTGTAGTACTCTCCGTTCACTTTCCACGACAAGCTTTCGGTGAGATCTACAGTTACCGATCCATGCATACTGTACCCCGTACCCGAACTGTAGAAATCTCCAGAAACGGTACCACCACGATTAACAGTTGTGTTGATGTCTATAGAAACGTCCACATTCAACCATTCGAGCGGTACAAGCCTAAACGATGCCGAGCCACCTATGCGATCGGTGCCATTGAAGTTCGCCGATGTCGACGTTGTAATTCCATCATTGATTTCTTCACTGCTCTGAATATCATCTTTTGATGTGGAGAACGAAGGCGCGAGCGACCACATGTTACCTTCGCCCCAGAACTTAGAATAGTTTACTGTTATGCGATGCATGATTTCGGGACGGAGATCGGGATTACCCGCAGTTTCCCAGAATTCACTCCATCGTACACGAAGCGGATTCAACGACTCTATGTCGGGCAGCGATACACTTCGGCGATAGCTGAGTGTAATGCTCTCTTCCTCTGAGAAGCTGTACGCTGCAGATCCGCTTGGAAAGAGGTTTAGATACGTGTTGTCAACTACCAACTCGCCTGATTTGTACGTGGCGGAAATAGGAGCGTACTCTAAGCGAAGTCCGAATTGTAGCGACAAAGCCTCGAATGGACGATGGGACACATTACCGTACGTGGCATACGTCGTCGCTTCCGGCAGGTAATGGTTCGATCGAAGGGTGTCGGGTGTGTACTGGCCAAATAAGCCTTCGAGATCGGATACCTGTGTGTTGCGGTCGACCCAATTCATTTCAGTCTTTGCACCGAACGATATCGTCCTTTTCAGTTTCATTGATATCATTAAAGGTAGCCGTTAGGTTGTCTTCGATATCATAAAACGATCGGTACCCTTGCGAGGTATTGTCTGAAGTCCACTTACTCAGATAAAATGAAATCGAGGCTACACCTTTATCGTAGAGGGAATAGTCTAACTGCCCGAACGTGTACATCGAACTATTTGACGATTTGCTCTTGCTTGCGCCCTCATCACGCCAATCAATTGAATCGAGGTAGTTGATTCGTGTTGTGGTATTCGAGCCACGATTTGCCCCGCGATTGTGGCCCCCTGAGAGCGAAGCGCTCAGGCCCCCTTCATTATAGTACAAGCCAATACTCGCATCGGCACCGGCGCGTGAGTTAACACCTGCGTCAACTGTGCCGCCCAGCATATCACTCATCGTTCGTTTTGTAACAATATTTATAATGCCTCCACTGCTACTGGCATCGAATTGCGCGCCTGGTGTAAGTCGAACTTCGATGTCTTTCACGGCTGACATCGGTAACGATTCCAGGAATTTGTTGCGCTGATCGGATGGCATGTTTAGGGGACGTCCGTTCATCATTATTTGAACGTTGTTATCTCCGCGAAGCGAGACATCCCCATCCTGATCAACAAAGACCATCGGAATTTGTCCGAGGAGCTCGCTCACATTATTCGCCGTGTACATACCGCTTTCGGCGACTGCGTACACAGTCTTGTCGGCCATGACTGTTACGTCGGGACGTTTCTCGTCCACGATTACATCTGTAATATTTATCGTATCGACATCGAGGAGAATGTCACCCAGATCCAATTCTTCGGACGCCCCCTCCACAATCACCACTCGTCCAGAGTCCGAAACGTAGCCGATGTACCTAACTCTCAGAATGTATGCACGTCCGACAACCACCCGCTTTAATTCAAAGTCGCCGTCGTTGTCACACACCCCGCCTATAACGACTGCCTTTGCGGCGATTGTGTCTTGGCGTTCAGTGAGTGATGCGGTGGCCGCGCGTAGTGGTTTTCCGGTTTGAGCGTCGCGAACCGTGCCTTTCACGACCCCAACCGTCTGAGCCGGATACAGGGGAGTGCCGAACAAGGTGCAAGCGAGCGCGAATAGGAAAACGAACAGAGGTCGAGCAGGTGCGACTGCCTTGAATTGCGGACCGTACAGATATCCCCCGTAAAAACGCCGAGCGTCAATTGAGTGGCCGGCGCAAGTTATTGCCGCGTTGCTTCATTCCGGGAGTCAATAATTCCGGGAATAGACGGTGGGGGTCACACGAGGGGGCTCTCGGCACACGTCTTCGTAGATTCGCCTATGCGTAAAACTCTCCGACAACTATGAATGCCAGTTCATTGGAAGTGTGGAGCTTTTTCCGCAGTTTTGCCCCGATCCAGATGAAGTGTTCTTTGAAAATCGGACTTGCAATTAGCCTATGTTTTGTCATTTCGTGTGGCGGCCGTGTGCCGTCACCAGTAGAGAGAACTGATACGTTCTGCTACAACGAACCTGACGGTATTAGCAGTCTCGACCCCGCCGTGGCAGTCAACCGCGGTGCGACCTGGGCGACCAGCCAGATCTTTAACGGTCTGGTGACGCTCGATTCCACGCAGACCGTAGCCCCTTGCCTAGCAAGGACTTGGTCGGTGGACCCCCAA
>ENA-ORBV01007896-ORBV01007896.1-microbial-mat-metagenome-genome-assembly--contig:-NODE-7896-length-18104-cov-45.021579_pt1 | contig 18104 bp, 11 predicted proteins | sample MGYA00237777_ERZ505514 | MGnify/ENA primary metagenome ERZ505514 (study PRJEB26160, sample SAMN06269048) | microbial mat metagenome | isolation source: Oligotrophic lake microbial mat | place...
AGCTCGAGAAGGCGACGCTTCGGTCGCTGTGTCACACGTCTTGGCTCACGCGCGAGTTGTTACTGTGATCCGTATGACATCGATTCCAATTTTTCCAAGCACTGCGTCGAACTGACCGGATCCACCGCTTTCAGGCTGATCGTTGCAGACGTGCCGACCGGGGGCGACAGGTTCTGCGGGACGAACAGGGAATCCTCACAAGCGCGCGCGATGAGCACTTTCGCCTCGGGCTGCTTAATGCTTCGGACGCGAACTCTTCGCGCCTGCGTCACCGGGTCTTCGTACGGCAACGACACCATGTGCGCATCGCATCGAGTCGCAACGCGCCCTCGATTGCGTCGCCTCTCTCAGGAGAACTGCCATGCGCCATCTCGTCGCCACGATTCTCTCGTCAGCAATTGCGTCAGCGGCGGCCGCGGACGGTTCCGTCCGCGTCGCGACCTTTAACTGCTCGCTGAACCGCAACAATGCGGGTGACCTCGTCAACGACCTGTCCACGCCGAACAATCCCCAGGCATCGACGGTCGCTGAGATCATCCAGCGCGTTGCGCCGGACATCATCGTTCTCAATGAGTTTGATTACGTTGAAGGCGGCGTCGCCGCGTCGCTCTTCCAGACGAACTATCTCTCGGTGAGCCACAACGGCTCAACACCGATTGATTACCCCTATTTCTTTGTCGCGCCAAGCAACACTGGCGTGGCATCGGGATTCGACTTGGACAACAGCGGCTCCGTTGGCGGTCCGAACGATGCGATTGGCTTCGGCTTCTTCCCGGGCCAGTTCGGCATGGCGGTGTATTCGAAGTATCCGATCGATGAAGCCGGCATCCGCACGTTTCAGAACTTCCTCTGGAAGGACATGCCCGGCGCGTTGTTGCCTGACATCGCCGAGACACGGCAGCCGAACGATTGGTATTCAGCCGAAGAACTCGCCGCTCTCCGCCTCTCGTCGAAGAGTCACTGGGATGTGCCAGTCACGATCGCGGGCCAGACGCTGCACGTCCTCGTGAGCCATCCGACGCCACCCGTGTTCGACGGACCCGAAGATCGCAACGGGCTCCGCAACCACGACGAGATCCGTTTGTGGGCCGACTACATTGATCCCGCGGCGAGTTTGTACATCTATGACGATCAGGGAAATTTCGGCGGCCTGCCGCGCAACGCGAAGTTTGTGATCTGCGGCGACCAGAACGCCGATCCGTTCGACGGCGACAGCGTGGCTGAGGCGATTCTGCAGTTCCTCAACCACCCGCTGATCAACTCGTCGAATCCGCCTAGATCGGGCGGCGGTGCGGAGGCCGCGATCCTGCAGCGCAACGCGAACGCCAACCACGTAGGTGATCCCTTCTTCGACACTGCAGACTTCGCGGACACGGCGCCAGGCAATCTTCGCGCCGACTACGTCCTGCCGTCGCTGACGATCCCGCACAGCGGTGGCGGCATCTTCTGGCCGACGACTACGGATCCGCTGTTCTATCTGACCGGTGTGTTTCCGTTCCCGAGTTCCGACCATCGCCTTGTGTGGGCGGACCTGCCGATTCAGTCGGACCTTGATGCGAACGGGACAATCGACGCGGCTGACTTGGCGATTTTGCTCGGCGGTTGGGGATCTGCAGGCACTGCGGACCTTGATGGAAGTGGCAGCGTCGATGCGGCGGATCTCGCGATTCTGCTCGGTAACTGGGCTCCGTGAGCGGGCTCGTGCGAGGTTCAATTCGGATCAACCAACAGTGACGGCGCTGCGTCCAGCGGGCGAACTTGCTGAACGAAGGGTTCCGGAAGCGCGAGCGCGCTTCCGGAACCCCTTTCTTCTTCTGCATGCTCGCGCGACGAGTGCTCACACTCGGCGTCAACACCGGCGGTGCGCCAAACAATGCGCTTGCCTGTTTGTTTTGACAGCGGCCACGATCTTTCCGTGGCCCTCCATCACGAGATCGACTTCGGCGCCGTGATTGGTTCTCTAGAAATGAAGCCGCGTCTCGGACTTCGCGTAATCAATGAGGCGCCAGCATTCGAGAAGCAGTCAGTGCTCAATCAGACGGCCGCGCAGAGCCGAGTCCACGGTCGCCGTCAGTCGGGCGTGCGAGCGCGTTCGTGACCCCGGTGTCGAAGCGATAGAACTTGCTGTGCGCGACGAGTCGCGAGCGAACGCTCTTGCGCCATGCTTCGAGACGGAAGCCGAGGCTCTCGGTCAACAGATGCACAGGAGTCGCGTGAGCATGTTGCCGAAATGTTCCTGAACGGCAACAGTTGCGTTTCCAGCTGATCGCGGGGGACGCTTCAGGGGAGCGCAACGCGGCGGTCATACGCTTGGGGTTCGCACGCGTATAACTGCACGCCATGTCCCAACACCTCGCCCACGTCACTCTTCTGGTTCGCGAATACGACGAGGCGATCGAATTCTTCGTCACAGCGCTCGGCTTCGAACTCGTCGAGGACACACGGCTGAGCGATGAGAAGCGCTGGGTGATCGTTCGTCCGCGCGGTTCGTCAGGCGCGAGTCTCATCCTCGCGCGCGGCTCGACATCGGAGCAGCGCGCCTGCGTCGGCAACCAGTCCGGCGGTCGCGTGATGCTCTTCCTGCACACCGATGACTTCCTTTCACCATGGCAGCTCCTTCAGCATCTGCCCGAGCGCGGACCCGCGGGCGCAACGAAATGCACGCAGCCACTGTCCAGTATGAATCCGGTATCACGGACCGAGTCGCCCACGGCGCATGATCATGATCCTCAGCCTCACCGCATCGCTCTTGTGGAGCGAGCCCGGGCACGCGACACTTTCACCGTGATGCGTCCCTGTGTCCAATGTGCGTACCGCTCGGATCCGACCGCCAGCCCGCGATGTCCCGAGTGTGGCGAGAAGCACTTGCCGGCCGGCTGGACTGTTCTCCTGCGCGAGTCCTCACCGTGGTTTTGACGATTCGGCCATGCGGGCTCGATCGTCATTCTCGCGCTCGTCGCCGTGTGGATACTTGCGCTCCTCGCGGGCAAGAAAGCGCCGAACGTCTGGTGGTTCACCTATCTCGCGATGCTGTGCTTCCCGATCTCGATCGCCCACTTGCGCGGCAAGCGGCTGGACGACATCTGGATCATCAGCGAGACGCGGCTCGAGCACCGGCCGCGTGTCGGCTCGACCACGTTTCACGAGCCCGCAGACGGCTGGGCGCCGCAGCGGCTTCGTCGCCAGAAGCGCTCCGCGCACGATTGGATCATCGAACTTCGTCGCCCAAAGGGGAAACGGCCCCGGAAAGTCGAGATCATCATCGATGATCGACAGGATGATCCGGTAGCCGTCGAAGCTGCGGTATGTCGGCTGCTGAAGCCGTCGGCCGTTGCGCATCATGCGCCGACGGATCGGTGATCGCGAGTGACTGCCTGCTCGTCATACCCACTGTCGGAACTGCTTGATGAAGTCCTGCCAGTTGGTGACCAGCACGTCATCAATGCGCTGCGGCTCTGCGTTTGGCGTGACGATGAATCGGGGAACGCCCGCGTTTTCTGCGGCGAACGCGCGTAGACCGCTCAGGTCATTCCCGCCCACGCGCTTGCCGGTCTTCGTCTCGACCGCGGCCAAGAGTTTTCCGTGGCGTTCGATGACGAGATCGACCTCGGCGCCGTGATTTGTCCTCCAGAAGTAGAGGCGGGTCTCGGACTTCGCGTAGTCGATGTATCGATGACACTCAAGAAAGAGCCACTGCTCGAAGAGACGACCGCGCAGCGCAGAATCCACGGTCGCGGTCAGCCGGTGTGCGAGCGCGTTCGTGACGCCGGTGTCGAAGAGATAGAACTTGCTGTGAGCGACGAGTCGCGAGCGAACGCTCTTGCGCCACGCTTCGAGACGGAAACCGAGCAGCGTGTCTTCGAGAATCTGAAAGTATTCCTGCACGGTGCGGGCCGCGACCCCCGCGTCGCGTGCGACCGACGCGCCGTTGAGCAACTCTCCTGACTGCGCTGCGGCCACGTCAAGGAACCGCGCGAAGCCGCCGAGATTGCGCACGATCGACTCCGCTTGGATCTCTTCGCGCAGGTACGTCTCGGCATAGCTTCGTAAGAGCGCCTTGGCTGCCTCGTCCGAGCCTGTGACGACCGCGGGAAGCGATCCGAGTCGGAGCGTGCGATCAAGATTGAACGCCGAATCTTGTTCCTGCGCTGTGAGCGGATGCATGGCGAGCGTCTCAGCGCGACCCGCGAGCAGGTTGGTTCCGCCACGACGAAGCTTGCGGGCGCTCGACCCGGTCAGAACGAAGCGCACCGGCAGGCTCTCGATCAACCGATGCACTTCGTCCATCAGCGCCGGAACTTTCTGCACTTCATCCACGAACACAACGCGCGTTCCGCGGCGAGCTCGTTCCTGCACTTCGCGCGCGAACGCCGAAGGCTCCTTCGAATACTTCAGATAGTCGTCGTGCTGCAGCAGGTCGATGGTCCACGACTGCTGCGGAAGATTGGTGCGCACGAACGTGCTCTTGCCGGTCTGGCGTGGACCAAGAATGAGGACGGAACGCCGTGGAGGCATTCGAAGGAGGCGCGTGAGCATGCCGCCGAATTGTACGGCTATTCGGCAGCAAGAGCGCTTGGCGGCGGGCGAATGGACGGCGAGGTCGATGTTTTCCGCTTCGGAGCCGATCGAGCGGGCCGGTGTCGGCACCGTCCAAATACGTGATAGATCAGCGTCCATTTGCTGGTTAGGCCAGCGGCCAAACGCTGGGTAGACGAGCGGCCAAACGTTTGCCGAAAACCGTCGCGCGGCGCGCAACGAAAACCGCGCCGGCGAGTTTCCCCGCCGGCGCGGCGAGATTCGAAGGTTGAAGGTCGAGCGCACTCAGCTACAAGGGCCCCAGGCGCCGAGCAGGATGGCGAGGTCCTCGGAGCCGACCGCACCGTTCCCGTCAAGATCCGCGCTGCCGCTGGCATTCCAGGCGCCAAGCAAGATCCCGAGATCCGCGGCGCCGACGTTGCCGTCGCGGTCAAGATCGGCGCTGCAGGCCAGTTCGATCACGATGCGATACACGAGCGTCTTGGGACGCAGCTGCAAGTCGAACTCGTAGCCCGCAGCCGTTGTCGCGCCGTTGAACACCGCGAGATCCGTGAAGTCGAGCGTGACGTAGCCGTTCTCGTCGATGTGGTCGTCGTTGGATGAGCCCATCAGGAACGCGGCGCCGAAGGTGCCGTCGAGTTCCGAGCCGGCATCCCAGAGGTCCGACGCGCTCTGCGTGATCGTCACAGGTACAAAGACTCTACTCTCGTTGAAGAGCGCGTACGCCTGAGGACCGTCATTCCCGATGAAGTAATCGTTGCTCGGCACCGCCATGGCCCCGAAGGTGAAGTAGGAATTGCTATCGCTGTCGATGGTGAAGATCGCACTCGCCGTCGCGCCCGGAAGCAGCGGACCAGCGGGATTGGGAACGACGGTGCCCAGAACCGCGTCGGGCTGGACACTCTCGAATGCCGGAAAGAAAGCCGATCCGCTTCCGCCCTCGGCAATCGAGATGATCGGGGGCGTCGCCGTCTCACCTGCGTTGAATGGGTCGTACGTGCCGTTGTGAAAGCCGAGGTGCAGTGGTGCGAACGAGATGCTGTTCGCGGGGGCGAGGTTTTCGACGGTCACCTTCACGTTCACCGTGGCGGAGTGCGCGTTCGCCGCGATCGCAGCTCCGAGTATCGACGTCATCAGGCAACTTGTAGGGATGTTCATGATTGCTCCTGTTGGCAGACTGAGAACGCGGCGCGCTTGCAGACGGAATGCAACGCCCCGCGACCGCGACCTTCGCGGCACGTGTGAGTCAATCTCGGACAGGAGTCCTTACAGGAAACTCAGGAATTCGACGGTGGGTTGTCGCTGCCGGCATTTACGCGACCGAGCAACCTCAGGCGCACATCGCTCGGCATCGAGTCAAGTTCGATCTTCTCCAGCGAACGTGCAGCGTCGCGTAGGCGCATCACCTGCTGGCGAAATCGACGACAGTTGCGGCAGTACGTCAAGTGAAAGCCCAGGCCCAGAGCCTCGCCGCGCGAGAGCGGCGAATCGAGATCGCGATTGATGATCGCAGTTTGCGCGCGACAGGGCTTGGTTGCGACCGTCAAGAAATCGCGAATTAACTTTACCATCACGAGGCGCTTCACTTCGCTTCACTTCGCTGCTCTTGCGTCGCTCGCTCCACGCAGAGCCGCAGGGCAGAGCGGGCCCGATGCAATCGCGTCCACAAGTTTGTAGCAGTGAGGTTGAGCGCCTTGCAAACTTCATCGGAGGGCATGCCGAGAATATCACGCAGCCAGACGGTCTCGGCGACGCCGGGGGCGAGGCGATCGATGCAGTCGACGAGGGCCCGGCGAAGTTCGTCGTGCTCGGCCCGCTCGTGCGCCCCCATCGCCCCATTGAGCGTAGAGAACTTCCACGGCTTGGGGCCCGTTCGCCACTTCCCGCCGGGCCCGAAAGCACTCTCGGCCGAATCGGGCAGATCCTCGCCCCCATCGGCGCTGGCGATGTCCGATTCGATGGGATGCTCCCGCCGCCCTCGCCGTGCCCGACGGATGAATTCGGAGATTTTGTGGGCCGCGATGCCGAGGAGCCAGGTCTGCGGGCTCGACGCTCCGACGAAGCGCCGATGCGCTACCAAGGCGGCAAGAAATGTCTCCTGCACGATCTCCTCGGCGGCCTCGCGCGAGCGCGTGCGGGCCAGCGCGAACCGCCACACCGCGTCGCCGTGACTCTCAATCCAGCGCGCGACGTCGATCCGGGCGGCGTCCAAGGACTGCACCTCGGAAGTCACGCGATCGTTCTGAGGATCCGGAGACAAGTTCGACATGCTACATGCTGGAGGATGGGCTCTGCCTGCAAGATCAGCGTCGGGGCGAGAGCGGGATCAGAACGGAAGATGATGCCCGAAGGCACGAGTAGATCGGAACCATAGCCTCCACAAGCGCCCGACACGAGCGCGCGCGATCGAAGGGCGGCGCCATTGGAGGAGGCGGCCTTGCAGAGCGCCGTTTGGTGAATCTGTGCATCAAGCGCCTCAAGCCGCCTTGCTACGCTGCAAACCTGCTCACCAACGCGCTCCAGTTCTGCGGCGGACTCTTGTTGCTGCTCGTCGACAGTCGGCTGATGGTCTCCGCATCGGTTGATGCCGCGAAGCGCCTCCGCGTCGCGCCACTGGTCGTCGGCCTGACGCTGGTTGCGTGGGGTACGAGCGCGCCCGAGCTGGCGCTGAACCTGATCTCGGCGTGCAAGGGTCGTGGCGATCTCGCGTTGGGCAACGTGGTGGGCGCGAATATCTGCAACATGGCACTGGTGCTTGGCGTCTGCGCGCTCACGAAGCCGCTGTTAGTTCAAGAACGGCTCATCAAAGTCGAGATCTGGTTGAACGTCGCGATTCTTGGCTTCATGGCCGTACTGGGCCTGACCGGGGGTTTTGCCAAGTGGGAGGCGGGCCTGATGCTCGGCGTGTTCGGCGCCTACAGCATGTGGACGATCATGGCTGCGCTGCGCAAGACAGACCGGGCCGCGACACCCGCCGCCGCGAACACCCTCAGTGACGATCCGCTGCGCGACAAGATTCCGATGGGCTGGCTCATCGCTCCGCCGGGTGTTGATGGCTCGATGACGCTTGCATTGGCATACATGGGTTTGCTGGCGCTGGCGCTGGTGCCGATCAGCCGCACGTTCCGCAGGACTGTGTCGCGCCGCGAAGGCGTGATCCTGCTCACGTCCTATGTCATGTTTCTCACGATCTCCACGCTGCTCGCGGCGAGGCAATGAAAGTCGGCAGCGAGACAGGGCGGCCGAAAGCTGTCGGCTGCTTTGGACCGAAACGGAAGGGAGCCCGGTGAGGTGCCAAGGCGCGACCGCGGTTCCTCGGAACCTGCTGGATCTCACCGGCGCGCCGCAGAGCGCGCCTCGCGAGGACTTCGCGCCACTTTCCCACCGTCGCGCCGCGGACGCCGCTTGCCTCGGCGACGTCGGCATTGTCCGGCCCGGCGGCGCAGTCCCGCTGGAAGTCGTATAACTCGGTCGATAGACTCGACAATCGTGCTCCCCCCTGCGATCGGTCGCGTGCGTGCGAGCTATCGCCAGATGTCAGGCGCACCAACAAACGCGTTCGCAAGGTAAGGATTCGAACCTGCAGCAACCCCATCGACGTGTGTCAACCCCCGAAGGGAGATCGACCCGCCGATGAGCTTGACTCCTCACCACGCCAAGTACTTCGCCCACGACCTCACTCGACGGGCTGCGAGTGGCATGGACCGACTGAGCATGTCGCTCTTCGACGCTGCCGTCGACCTGAACCCCCACCAGATCGAAGCCGCGCTGTTCGCGCTGCAGTCTCCGCTCTCCAAAGGCGTCATTCTTGCGGACGAAGTTGGGCTGGGAAAGACGATTGAAGCCGGCATCGTGCTCTGCCAGTTCTGGGCGGAACGAAAACGCCGACTGCTCGTGATCTGCCCGGCGTCCATCCGCAAACAGTGGGCGCTCGAGCTGTCCGAGAAGTTCAACCTGCCGGCGGTGGTGCTCGACGCCAAGGCCTGCCGCGACGCGAATCGCGGCAGCACCGACCCGCTCTCGCTCGATTCGGTGCTCATCATGTCGTTCCACTTCGCGAACACTCTGCGCGAAGAGCTGAAGGCGCGTGCCTGGGATCTCGTGGTCATCGACGAGGCCCACAAGCTGCGAAACGCCTACCGGCCCAGCAACAAGGTGGGCCAGGGCATCCGCTGGGCCACCGAGGATTGCCGCACGCTTCTCCTGACTGCGACACCCCTGCAGAACTCGCTCCTCGAGCTGTATGGCCTCTCGACCCTGATCGACGAGCACCTGTTCGGCGATGTGAACTCCTTCCGCTCGCAGTACGCGAGCGCCGGCAGCAATCTCGACGCCCTTCGGCAGCGACTCGCCGGCTTCTGCAAGCGCACATTGCGCAATCAGGTCACGGAGTACATCCGCTACACCGAGCGGCGGCCGATCACGCGACCTTTCACGCCCACCGACGACGAGCATGCGCTGTACGAAGCCGTCTCGGGCTTTCTAAAGCGCGAGGACAGCTACGCACTGCCACAGCGCCAGCGACACCTGATGGCCCTGATTCTGCGCAAGCTGCTGGCCTCGTCTTCCCAGGCGATCGCGGCCACGCTCGATACGCTTCGGGCCCGGCTCGAGACGCTGCGCGATGAACGAGCCCGGAGCGACCCCCAGAGCGACGCACAGTTCACCGAGCAGCTCCTCGAGGCGGAGGACTTCGAGGGCGATCTGCTCGACGAGATCCTGTCCGATGACGAACCAGGCGAGGGGGCCGAGGCGCCTCCGGTCACCATCGACAGGCAGAAGCTGCGCGAGGAGATCGACATCCTGCAGCGCCTGGCCACCTGGGCACGCGCTCTCGGAGTCGACACCAAGTCACAGACGCTGCTGAAGGCCCTGGAGATCGGTTTCGAGCAGATGGCCACAACAGGCGCGGCCCGCAAGGCGCTGATCTTCACCGAGTCCCGCCGCACGCAGGAGTACCTCAAGACGCACCTGGAACTGAATGGCTACCGAGGGCAGGTCGTGCTCTTCAACGGCACGAACAGTGGACCCGAAGCGACTGCCATCTACGAGCACTGGGTGGAGAAGAACAGGGGCACCGGCCGTGCCTCGGGCTCGCGAGCGGTGGACGTGCGCACCGCGCTCATCGAGCACTTCCGCGACGAGGCGACGATCCTGCTCGCCACCGAGGCGGCAGCCGAGGGCATCAACCTCCAGTTCTGCTCGCTGGTCGTGAACTACGACCTGCCGTGGAACCCGCAGCGCATCGAGCAGCGGATCGGCCGCTGCCACCGCTACGGGCAGAAGCACGATGTGGTGGTCATCAACTTCCTGAACGAGCGCAACGAGGCTGACCGCCGCGTGCTCGAGCTGCTCACCGAGAAGTTCACCCTGTTCAACGGCGTCTTCGGCGCCTCGGATGAAGTGCTCGGCAGCATCGAGTCGGGGGTCGACTTCGAGAAGCGCATCCTCGCCATCTATCAGCAGTGCCGCACCACGGAGCAGATCGACGCCGCGTTCCGCGCTCTGCAGGCCGAAATGGACGAGCAGATCCGCACGCGGCTGGACGACACCCGCCGGAAACTCTTCGAGCACTTCGACGATGACGTGCACCAGAGGCTGCGCCTGCAGCTTGCCGATGCGAAAGCCCAGCTCGACCGCGTCGGCCGGCGATTCTGGTCGCTCACCCGCTTCATGCTCGACGAGCGTGCCCGGTTCGATGACGCGGCGCTTGCCTTCGATCTCGAGCGACCTCCGAACGAGGACATCCCGCAGGGGCGTTACCACCTGATCTCCAAGTCGCGCCCTCGCAACGACGAGCACCGCGGCGAGGAACCGAGTCTCTTCCTCTACCGCCTCTCGCACCCCCTCGGCGAGCACGTTGTGGACAGCGCGAAGGCGCTCCCCACGCCGTCGGCGCTGATCACCTTTGACGCCACACACAATCCGACGCGCCTGTCGATGGTCGAGGGGCTGCGCGGGAAATGCGGGCACCTGACGCTGAGTCGTCTCACGATCGACTCCTGCGAAAGGGAGGAATACCTGCTCTTCTCCGGCTTCGACGAGGGCGGCGGATCGCTCGACCAGGAAACGATGGAGAAGATGTTCGCCTGCGCGGGACGAGCAGACCGCACAAGTGCAGTGCCTGCTGCCGTGACGCAGCGACTCACCGCCGAAGCCGAGCGTCACGCCAAGGCCACGGTCAGCCGCTCGCTGGAGCAGAACAGCGCCCACTTCAACGAGGCGCGGGAGACGCTCGAGAAGTGGGCTGACGACATGGTGCTCTCGGCCGAGAAGGCGCTCACGGACACCAAGGACCAGATCAAGGCCTTGCGGCGCCACGCGCGGCAGGCAGTGACGTTGGATGAGCAACACCAGATCCAGGAGAAGATCCAGAACCTGGAGCGCCAGCAGCGCCGTCAGCGGCAGGAGATCTTCAAAGCCGAGGATGAGATCATGGCGAAGCGCGATCAGCTCATCGACGCGCTGGAGCGGCGGCTGGCTCAGCAGACGGCGACGGAGACACTCTTCACCATTCGCTGGGCTGTAGCGTGAGCAGGTCGGCGGCACCCACACAGAACGACGTGCAGGACATCTGATGACCCAGAAATACGAGAAGCTGAAAACCCTGTTGAAGGAGCTGTTCCAGCTCGACCAGCCCGACCTGGACTTCGGTCTCTATCGCATCATGCACGCCAGGAGCGCCGAGGTGACGCAGTTCCTCGACCGTGACCTGCTGCCGCAGGTGCAGACGGCGCTCGAGTCTTACAAGACCGCCGACAAGACCGAGCTTGAGAAGGAACTGGCGAAGGCCATCGAGCAGGCCCAGGCCCTCGGCGCCGATCCCGAGACGCTGCCCAAGGTTGCAGACCTGCGTGCCAGGCTCAAGACCGACGCCGTGGACGTGGGCGCGCTGGAAAGCGAGGTCTACGACCACCTGTTCAGCTTCTTCCGCCGCTACTACTCCGAGGGCGACTTCCTCGCCAAGCGGGTCTACAAGCCGGGCGTCTACGCCATCCCCTACGAGGGTGAAGAGGTCACGCTGCACTGGGCCAACAAGGATCAGTACTACATCAAGACCTCCGAGTACCTGCGCGACTATGCCTTCCGCCTTCCTGGGAACGCGGGCATCTTGCCCGCAAGCGGGCGGGACGCCCGCGCTCCCAGGGTGCACTTCCGCCTGGCCGATGTCGCCGAGGGTGAGCACGGCAACGTGAAGGCCGCCGAGGGCAAGGAGCGGCGCTTCAAGCTGTTGGAATCGGGCGCGCTGGCTGTGGAGGATGGTGAGCTGGTGGTGCGGTTCACCTATCAGCCGGACGCGGCCAAGCAGAAGGAGTTGAACGCCGCGGCCGAGCAGGCGCTCTTGACGAGTACCGACGCCCATCTTGCGGAATGGACGCGTGAACTGGGCAAGCCGCATCTTCGCGCTGATGGGACAGCGGCCGGCAGCCGTCTGCGCGTGCATCTTGATCGCTACACCGCCCGCAACACCTTCGACTACTTCATCCACAAGGATCTCGGCACCTTCCTGCGGCGCGAGCTGGACTTCTACATCAAGAACGAGGTCATGCACCTCGACGACGTGGAGAACGAGACCGCGCCGCGGGTGGAGCAGTACCTCTCGAAGATCAAGATCATCCGCAGGATTGCCGGCAAGATCATCGCCTTCCTCGCCCAGCTCGAGGACTTTCAGAAGAAGCTGTGGCTCAAGAAGAAGTTCGTGGTCGAGACGCAGTGGTGCATCCGGGTCGGCTGCATCCCGGAGTCGTTCCACGCCGAGATTGCCGCCAACGACGCCCAGCGCGACGAGTGGGTGAAATTGGGCTTTCCCGGGAACGCGGACATCCTGTCCGCTCACACCTCCGCAACCACCCCTGAATCGCCACTCTTCTCCTCCCCCCACAAGGGCTGGCATTCACGCGGCTACCTCCCCCATTTCGACTCAGAGGGAATGCTTCAAACCATTTCCTTCCGCCTTCACGACTCCGTGCCCGCACGGACTCTCGCCCAATGGAAGGAAGAGCTTGGCTGGACCGACGCCACCGCGCCTGATTCGAAACAAGCCATTTCCCTGCGCAAACGCCTCGAGGAATACGAAGACAGCGGCCATGGAGCCTGTTTCCTGCGGGACGACACCATCGCCGCCATGGTGCAGGGCGCGCTCAAGCATTTCGACGGCGAGCGCTACGCCCTCATCGCGTGGTGCATCATGCCCAACCATGTGCATGTGCTCATCGAGACCACACCCGGACACGCACTGTCCGAGATCGTCCAGTCCTGGAAGTCCTACACCGCCAAGGAGGCCAACAGGCTGCTCAAGCGAGCCGGCCCATTCTGGATGCCGGACTACTTCGACCGCTACATCCGTGATGAAAGACACTACCGGGACGCGATTGAATACATCCGCCAGAACCCGGTGAAGGCCGGGCTGGTCACCGCACCGGGGCAATGGCAATGGGCTGGGGAGATTGCGGGCGGGGGTGCGGGCGGGACGCCCGCGGTCCCGGCGGGGTTTCTTCCCGGGAACGCGGACATCCTGTCCGCAATCACCCCTGACCCGGTGGCGTTCCTGAAGGGGCATCCGACGCTGGTGGTGGATACACGGCACTTCGACGCGGGCTTCACGGCGCGGCTTCTGGAGGCCATCGGCGACGTGGACGCGCAGACCGACGGCGTGCTGTTTCACAGCGAGAACTTTCAGGCGTTGTCGCTGATGCAGGCGCGGTATCGGGAAAAGGTGAAGTGTATTTATATTGATCCGCCGTATAACACCGGCAGTGACGGCTTTGTCTACAAGGACAGCTACCGCTCATCGAGTTGGCTCGCGCTGATGAACGACCGACTTGCGCTCAGCAAGAAACTGCTAGTTCACCCAGGCAGTCTCATCTCGCACATCGATGAACATGAATTCCATTCACTGGAAGCTCTTGGCGGCCTCATCTTCGGCAGCACGAGCAACATTGGTCCCATAGTGTGGGATAAGAGAAACCCCAAGGGTGATTCGCGGGGCATTGCGACACAACATGAGTATCTCACCTGGCTAATGAACGATGCGAGCGCATTGGAAAACGAAGAGGCTCGACTACGTAGGCCCAAGGAGAACGCGCAGGCGATCGTGGACGAAGCGGTGCATCTGATCCGTGTAAATCATGGCATCAACGAGCGTTCGCGAACTGCATTTCGGGAGTGGCTCCGGGGGCAGCCGTTCAGCGGGGGTGAGTTGGCCTACAACCAGATCGACGACAGTGGCGAAGTGTTTAGGCCTGTCTCGATGGCATGGCCAAACAAGAAGAAGGCACCAGACGAGTATTTCCGACCATTGGCTCATCCACGAACAAAGAAGCCATGCCCAGTCCCTGAACGAGGCTGGCGGAATCCGCCTGCGACAATGGATAGGCTTCTCGAGACAGGACTAATTCTCTTCGGCCCCGACGACACCACTCAACCAACAAGGAAGTATCTCCTGCGTGACAACATGCAAGAGAATGTGCCCTCGCTCTACTATTTCGGCGGGAGTGATGATGATTTGCAGCGAGACTTCGCCTTCTTCTTTCCCAACCCGAAGCCTGTACGCCTCGGTGAGTACATTGGGCGAATTGCCGTCTCTCCCGAGGACTACCTGCTTGACTTCTTCGCCGGCTCCGGCACCACCGGCCACGCCGTCATCAACCTCAACCGCGAAGACGGCGGCCAGCGCAAGTTCATCCTCGTCGAGATGGGCGACTACTTCGACACGGTGCTCCTGCCACGCATCAAGAAAGTCACCTTCACCCCCGAGTGGAAAGACGGAAAGCCCAAGCGCCACGCCACGCCGGAAGAAGCCGAGCGCAGCCCGCGCATCGTCAAGGTCGTGCGCCTCGAGTCCTACGAGGACACGCTCAACAACCTGGAGCTGAAACCAAACGAGGTGCAGCAGTCGTTGCTCTATGCCTCTGAAAGCGGGCGGGACGCCCGCGCTCCCGGGGGGGACGCCCGCGCTCCCGGGGGGGACGCCTTCGCTCCCGGGGACGCCTTCGCTCCCGGGGACGCCTGGGCTCCTGGGTTCCGGGAGCAGTACCTGCTGCGCTACCTGCTCGAAGTCGAGACCCGCGGCAGCCAGTCGCTGCTCAACGTGCAGGCGTTCAGCGACCCCACCGCCTACAAGCTCAAGGTCAAGCGCCCCGGCTCGGACGAAAGCCGCGAGGTGAATGTCGATCTGCTGGAGACCTTCAACTGGCTGATCGGCCTCACCGTGCAGCACATCGCGGCGCCGCAGACCTTCAGCGCCGCCTTCGAGCGCGACAGCGAGAAGCGCCTGCGCCTTTCTGCCAGGAGCGGCGGGCGGCTGAAGCAGGATGCCGCCGGCCCGTACTGGTTCCGCACCGTCACCGGCACCGCGCCCGATGGCCGCAAAACGCTTGTCATCTGGCGCAATTTGCCCGGGAGCGCGGGCGTCCCGCCCGCAATGGAAGGCGACCGAGACTATCTCGCTCCCAGCGTAGAGCAGGACAATCTGGTGCTCGACGAGTGGTTCACCAGGCAGGGCTACTCAGCCAAGGACAGTGAGTTCGACCTGATCTACGTCAACGGCGGCAACAACCTCGAAAACCTCAAGACCCCCGACGACCGCTGGAAGGTGCGCCTGCTCGAAGAGGACTTCCTCCGGCTGATGTTCGCCACGGAGGGTGGGTGATGGCGAAGAAGAAGGCCACCAGCCAGTCGCCCGCCCGTTCGGCGGAGCCGCTGTACCGGGATATCCGCGCCGTCCTCGAGTCGGGGCGTGCTGGCGCCTACCGGGCCGTCAATGCGGCCATGGTGACGGCGTACTGGCAAGTGGGTCGGCTGATCGTGGAGCATGAGCAGGGCGGTCGCAGGCGAGCGGCCTACGGCGAGGGGCTACTGGAGGATCTGTCACGGAGACTGACTGCGGATTTCGGGCGAGGGTTCACGGTTACGAACCTGGGCTACATGCGCCAGTTCTTTTTCGCATTTCCAATTCCCCACGCACTGCGTGGAGAATTGCATCCGGATGGAATTCTGAACGCGCTGCGTGCCGAATCCGGGGTCGTGGGAAAACGGAACGCACTGCGTTCCGAATCGCCGATTCCCCACGCAGCGCGTGAGGAATCTCTTGCGCTTCGGCCCGAGCTTTCCTGGACCCACTATCGCCTGCTGCTCAGCGTCGAAGACGCCACCGCGCGCGCGTGGTACATGAACGAGGCCGCCAGCCAGCATTGGTCGACGCGCCAGCTCGAACGGCAGATCTCGGTGCTCTACTACGAGCGCTTGCTGACGAGCCGCAAGCAAGCCCCGGTGAAAAAGGAGGCCGCCGCCAAGCTCGCCAAGCTCGAGCCTGATCAGTTCATCCGCGACCCCTATGTGCTCGAGTTCCTCGATCTGAAGGACTACCCCGCACTTCGGGAGTCCGCCATCGAGCAGGCCATCATCGACAACCTGCAGGGCTTCCTGCTGGAGCTGGGCAAGGGCTTCTCCTTTGTCGCCCGGCAGAAGCGGGTTCGCTTCGAGGAAGAAGACTTCTACGTGGACCTCGTCTTCTACAACTACCTGCTCAAGTGCTTCATCCTGATCGATCTGAAGGTCGGCAAGCTGACCCACCAGGACATCGGGCAGATGGACAGCTACGTGCGCGTGTTCGACGCGCATGCGCGCCCCGAGGGCGACAACCCAACGATCGGCCTGATCCTGTGCTCCAAGAAGAACGAGGCCATCGCCAAGTATTCCGTGCTGAGCGAGGGCAAGCGGATCTTCGCAGCGAAGTATTCGCAGTACTTGCCGACCGTGGCGGAGCTTCAGCGCGAAATTGAGCGCGAACGCCGCCTCATTGACGCAAAGCGCTCGACGAAGGAGGACCGCTGATGTTGCGCGGACTCACAACACGGGACTTACCGCGCCATGGCCGTTCCTGTCTGGTCAACCCGCAGATGCGGGAGTCGCTGCCTCCCGAATTGAACAGAACACTGCCACCGCCGCCAACGGCAGCAGGCGCGCAACAGGAAGGCGAGGGCGGACATGCATAAACCGGCGACAACAAGGGCGCGTGCATCGGCGACAAAGCCCCCCGTGCCCTTCGCCCACAAGCTGGTGCTCAACCAGTGGTTGTTGTCGCTGTTCACCGTGGACAGCTTCGAGAAGCTGGCCGAGCACTTGCGCAACGAGGCGTTGGAAGGTCTGGACGAGAACAACGTCCACTGCTTTCACCATGCGCTCACGGCCCAGCTCTTCAACCTGACGCAGCTCCCCACCGAGCTCTTGCTCGAGTACGACCAGAACATCGTCAAGCACACCCAGCGGCTGAACGAGGCCCGCCTGACGCGCGGTGACGAACCCGTGGTCTGGAAGTACTTCCAGTATCTCGCCCTGCTGTTCACCGAGATCTACCTCGACCGTTACTTCCGCGATCCCAAGGCGCTGCTGGCGGCCATCAACGCGCAGGTCGCCGCCTACAACGAGGGCAAGCCCGAGGCCGATCAACTCAAGCCGCTGGACGCCAGCGCCGAAGCCTGGCCGCAGCTCAACAAGCTGGCCTTCTGGATGGCCACCGGCAGCGGCAAGACGCTGGTGATGCACGCCAACATCCTGCAGTTCCAGCACTACCTGGGCGTTCATGGCCGTCGCAAGGAGCTGAACCGCATCATCCTGCTCACGCCGAACGAGGGGTTGTCGCAACAGCACCTGCGCGAGTTCAGGGCCGCGGGCATCGACGCCGAGCTGTTCAAGAAGGACGGGCGCGGCCTGTTCACTGGTCAGGCGGTCGAGATCCTCGAGGTCACGCGCCTGCGCGACGAGATGGGCGACAGGACCGTGGCGGTGGATGCCTTCGAGGGCAACAACCTGGTCTTGGTGGACGAGGGGCACCGTGGCGCCTCGGGTGGCGGCGACGGGGCGTGGATGCGCTATCGCAACGCGCTCTGCGAGAAAGGCTTCTCCTTCGAGTACTCGGCCACCTTCGGCCAGGCTGTGAAGGGCAACGCCGCGCTCACCGACCTGTACGCCAGGAACACGCTGTTCGACTACTCGTACCGCTACTTCTACGGCGACGGCTTCGGCAAGGACTACCAGATCCTGAATCTGGATGAAGGCACGCAGAGGGATCATCTGGAGGTGTATCTGGTCGCCTGTCTGCTCTCGTTCTTCCAGCAGCAGCGGCTCTATCGCGACCGGGAAGGCGCGTTCCGGCCGTTTCAGATCGAGAAGCCGCTGTGGATCTTCGTGGGCGGCAGCGTCACAGCGACGCTCGCCTCGAAAGACGCCTCGGACATCGTCGCGATTCTGCAGTTCTTCGCGCGCTATGTGAAAGACCGCGACGGCAGCATCCAGCGCATTGACCGGGTGCTGAACCACGGGCTCGAGACCGCTACCGGCAAAAACCTGTTCGCGAAGCGCTTCGTCCACCTCAACACCTGCGGGCTGTCGCCGGCGCAGGTCTTTGACGAGACGCTGGCCACGCTGTTCAACGCGCCGGGTGGCGGGCAGCTCTACGTGGAGAACCTGAAAGGCGCCACCGGCGAGGTGGCGCTGCGCCTCGGCGCCGAGAACGACGCCTTCGGTGTGATCAACGTCGGCGACGATGCCAAGCTGGTCAAGCTGTG
>ENA-ORBV01007897-ORBV01007897.1-microbial-mat-metagenome-genome-assembly--contig:-NODE-7897-length-18097-cov-9.878191_pt1 | contig 18097 bp, 13 predicted proteins | sample MGYA00237777_ERZ505514 | MGnify/ENA primary metagenome ERZ505514 (study PRJEB26160, sample SAMN06269048) | microbial mat metagenome | isolation source: Oligotrophic lake microbial mat | place...
TTTTTAATGCTACGGCGACCACCGAGATCTACACCTCTCTATTCGTCGGCAGCGTCAGATGTGTATAAGAGACAGCCGGTGCCGAGTTGTGTTTGTTTGCCATCCCCTGTACCTGTTGTGGGCAATCGCGCCAGCCTGGGCCACGTGCGTATCGTCCTGGTAGCGCGGGCGACATGGGTCTGAAATGCGCGTCACGGACGACTTGCTTGTCGTCGTCGTGCCCCTTTCGTACTGGACGCAGCCTGGGCGCATCGCCTGTGTGACGATGACGCTTCGCGTCGGCGCGTAGCGCCATCACGCTACGTAGCTACACGCCGCCCTGGCTGTCAGCGGTCATCCTGTCCTCAACCGCAGCGGCATGCAGAAGCGCCGAGGGCGTCCGGCAGCCGACAATCGCCGGGGCCGCGTGGATCAGCGTGTCGTTCTCGATTGCCGCCACCATGAACAGGGCATAATCGACGCGGCGTGTGAGGTTGCTCTTCAGGATGGGGTCGCCTACGTGCCGACTCCACACGGGCAGGCCCTCGCTCTCGCCCGCTTCGAGGTCGCTGCCTCGCACGACCGTCCACCGCGTGGCGCTAGCAAACACCCGCCGGCACGCCTCCACCTGGTCGTCGAGGTCTACCATGCGGGCGAGGCGTGCAAGACGGCCGGCGATGTTGACGAGCGCCTTGAGCTGCCACGAATATACATCCTGGCCGTCGCGGGTGATGTGCCACCCGCAGGAGAACACCAGCCGCGCCCCTGGCTCGGCGTGGTCAAGGACCGCCTGGGCCGTTCCCGTCGAGTAGCCGTAGACCCCGATCGGGACGAGCACGACGAGCACCGCGTCGCAGCCCGCGACCGCACGCTTGATCACCTTGTGGTCGTCGGTTGGGCCGGGGACGACGGTGATGCGCCCCTTGAACGCGTCGAGCTTGCCGACGCTTTCCTCTCGGCACACGCCGACCACCTGGTAGCCCCGATCCAGCGCGTGCTGAATCATGTACTGCCCAAGCTTCCCCGAGGCCCCGACAATGCAGACCTTCATCGTTCGCCCATCGCCATCAACTGGCCCCTGGTCGAGCCGTCCCTTGGTTGTATCCATCGTCGCTTCGCTGGTCATCGTTTGCTCCTTCTTGCCTCTGCCGAGCGTGACACAAACCGTGCTTGCACCATAGCATCCAGGCGGGGGCACGTCATACCTCCTCCGTGGTATCCAGAGGATTAGCCGGAGCCACCTGAAGGGGACAGCATCACGGCGGGCCGCGCTGTGCAGCCCGCCTTATTGGCTTGATCGGTCACGCTGCCGCGTTGCGGCTTCCCGGCGCTTACGCCTGGGACAAGATGCCCAGGGCTCTGCCCCTGGCAACGGCCCACGAACGCCTCGACCGTATCGAGCACGGCGGCGGCGCCGTCCAGATCGCCCTGCGCAAGGTGCAGGCGGGCGAGCAGCAGCGCGTATGAGGCGGAGGTATCGACGCTCGCGATCCGTCGTATGAGCTGGAGGCACTGCTGCCCGTCGCAGTGGGTTGCCCGCCGAACAACAGCGTCGAGGCATAGATCACCCACAGCGAGTGCCTGGCGTCCAGCGCTGCCCTGGGCAGCGACTCGAGCCAGCTGCGTATCGGCGCGCCCGCACCGCGAAAGTGCAGCGGCACACCCCGGGTCTGCGGCACCGCGCTGGTGCAGGTGCTGGCGCAGCACCTCGGCAAAGAGATGATGGTAGCAGTACCAGCGTCGCTCGTTATCCAGCGGGATGAGGAAGAGGTTGGCCTGTTCAAGATAGGCCAGGCTTGCCTGCCCAGAAGCGTCAGGGTCGCTCAGCACCGCGTCGCACAGCGGGCCGCACAGGCGGCCGAGCACCGAGGTCTGCAGTAAGAAGCGTTGAATATGTTTCGGCTGGCGCTGCACAACCTCCTGGGCCAGATAGTCCAGAATGTAGCGGTTGTCGCCGGCGAACGCCCGGATGAACCCCGGAATGTCCTCAGCCGGCAGGGGCCGCGATCAGGGTCAGCCTGCGGTGCAGCCCCGCGTTCAGCCGCACGATCAGGCCGGCGCGGGGCACCGCGTTCGGTCGTGGCCGCGGGATAAAGCGCTTGGTCGCGATCACTGGCGTCGGCATCGCGCCATTATAGAGTATGCACCCATCAATTAGCCAGACAGGAGCGATGAGGCAATCTGGAAGCAGACCTCAGTCCAGCAGAAAGCGAACAAGCCGGGGCATGCTGGCAACTACGTTGGCATACCTCTGCATTACGTCGGCGCCACATACTGCTGGGGCTGGGCCAGGAACAGCTCCCGACAGGCCGGCGAGCAGAAGCGATACAATCGCCCGTCGTGCTCAGCGCCCAGGTCCGCAGGCCCGACCGTCATACCGCACACCGGGTCGCGGCCATTCACGCCAGGGTAGGGAAGCTGCACCGTCAGGCGCGTGCCCTGGCCTGGTGCGCTCGTGAGCGCCAGCGTCCCGCCGGTGAGCTCGGCGCGCTCGCGCATGCCGCGCAGCCCCCAGTGCCCGTCCGGTGTGTTATGGGCGCCAGGCGGCACGAAGCCGATCCCGTCATCGGCGATGGTCACCGTCAGGGTGACGTGGCCATAGGTGAAGGTGACGTCCGCGTGCCGGGCCTGGGCGTGACGGCGCAGGTTGCTCCATGCCTCCTGGATGATGCGGAAGAGCGCCAACTCGCTCTGTGGTGCGAGACGGCGCTCGTCGCCCTGGACGAGCAGCGCCACCTCCGGCGCGCCGTCGCCGCGCCGCAGCAGCAGCTCAACCGCCGACAGCAGCCCGAGCTCCTCCAGCGCTGGCGGGCGCAGGTCGCCGATCACGCTGCGCAGCTCGCCTACCAGCTCGGTAATGCGCGTGCGCATGGCGCCGAGCCGCTCGACAGCCTGCTCCGGCTCGCCGCGCTCCAGCAGGCGGCGGGCGCGGTCTACGCTGTGCCCCAACGCGATAAGCTGCTGGACTACCTCGTCGTGGAGCTCACGGGCGAGGCGGCCGCGCTCGGCCTCCTGGGCGGTGCTCAACGCCGCGATGTAGGCGTGCTGGTGTTGCAGCCCCTGCGTGGTGTGGGCGCCCAGCACGTCGATCGCACGCCGCAGATCCTCGACGGCCGCGATGTCGCAGCTTGGCGCGCCTTGCGGCACCAACTCGCCACGGACAAGCGCCTCCGCACGCCGCTGGAGCGCGCGCAGGAGTGTCTCGTCAAGGCTGATCTGGGCCATTTCGTCCCCCTATTCCAGCACGATCAGGCCGCGCTGAAGTGCGGCGGTGACCGCCTCGGTGCGCGAGGCGACCACAAGCTTGCCGTAGATATTCGCCAGATGGTTCTGGACGGTGCGGTCGCTGATCTGGAGCGCCACCCCGATCTGCTTATTGGTCTGCCCGCGCGCGGCCAGGCGCAACACCTCCAGCTCACGCTCGGTCAGCCGATCGGGCTGCGGAAGCGGCTGCGTCAGGCGCGCAAGCAGCCGTGGCGCCACGGCGGGGTCAAGCACCGACTGGCCGGCCGCCGTGGCGCGCACTGCCCGCACGATCTCTTGATCCTCCGCCGTCTTCAAGAGATAGCCGCTGGCACCTGCGTCCAGCAGCCCGTAGATGTACGGGTCGTCCTGATAGGCCGTGAGCACGAGCACACGCACCGCTGGTGCCGCCGCACGGATCTGCCGCGTCGCCTCGACGCCAGACAGCTCGGGCATGTTGATGTCCATCACCACCACATCGGGCCGCTGCGCAAGCGCCACCGCAACCGCGTCGTGGCCGTTGCGCGCCTCGCCAACAACCTCGATGTCTGGCGCATCGGTCAGCAGCTCGCGGATCCCGGCCCGCACGACGTGGTGATCGTCGGCGACCACCACGCGAATCACCCGTTTCATGCGTCGTGCTCCTCCCGGCGTGTCGTCGCGATCCGCGCCTACCTATTGTACGATGTTTACGCCAGTGCCCCCAGGCAAGCGTGCCTACCGTCGCAGAGGCGATCTGGCGGGGGCTCGCGCTGTGGGGAGTGCGCGCCAGGACGCGACGGGTAAGGGATGGGATCACGATCCGCCGCCCCATCGACCCGTGGGAGCTGCTATCATCTGTCATGAGCATGCTGATTATCGGCGAGACCGCCCGTAGCGAGGGGGCCAACGCGCCTAAGGACGACCCATGAGCCCGATGGAGCCACCCGTGCGCGCTCAGTACAACCGCATGGCGGCGAGCTACGACCGGCGCTGGCGCGGCTATCTCGACGCCACCCTGGGGGCGCTCAAGGCGTGGGTTGGGCCGGTGCGCGGGCTCGCGGTGCTCGATGTGGCCTGCGGGACTGGCGCATGGGCGCACCGTGTGGGGCCAGCGCAGGCGCAGCAGCTGATGGGCGTCGATCTGACGCTGGGCATGCTTGCTATTGCAGCCCAGAAGCTCGCCACCTGGCCCGAGGTGCTGCTCGCGCAGGCCGGCGCCAGCAGTCTGCCTTTCGCCAGCAGCAGCTTTGATCTCGTCGTGACGGCAAGTGCCTTCCACTACTTCTCCGATCCGGTCACCGCCCTGCGCGAGATGGCCCGCGTTACGCGGCCGGGCGGGCGCGTGGTGGTGCTCGACTGGTGCCGCGACTTCTGGCTCTGCCAGCTCTGCGACGTCGTCCTCAGACGGCTAGACCCTGCCCACCACGCCTGCTACACGCAGCGCGAGCTCCATGCTTGCTTCGCCCAGGCGGGACTGCACGTTGCTGCCGCGCAGCGCCTACGCGTGCAGACAATCTGGGGCATCATGGTCACCACCGGCGTGCCGTCAGGCGCGGTGCCCGTGCCCTGAGCGATGCCGCTGACCATGGTAGTTGACCTTCCCGCCGGCCGCTCGACCTGCTCCACCCCTGCTGCCTTCAACCGTCCCCTAAACGGATACCGATCCTGGTGCGGATTTCGGCAGAAGCAGATCGAGCACCGCATCGATCTGCTCAAAGAGCTCGTTGCCGCTCAGAAAGGCGTTTGCCCCCGCGGCAAGATAGGGATCGCGAAAGGCTGGCTCGCCTGACATCCCGATGATCAGTACATCATCGCCCTGCTGCCGCAGCAGCTGTGTCATCGCGAGCCCATCCATACCTGGCACCCCACGATCAATCATTAACAGATCTGCCCCCTGCTGCATATACGCCTCCAGAGCCTCCTGCCCGCTCCAGAACGTCGTCACCAGCGCCGTCGGGTAGTGTCGCATAATGAGCCGCACCAATAACTCCGCCAGGGTCGGCTCGTCCTCTACAATGATAATGCGATACCGCTCAGCCATTGCGTGCCTCCGCTACCTCTACCGCCCGCTGCCGAACGATGTTGCTGGCCATGTCAAGCCAGTGTGTGATTAAGCCTGAGCCAGTAGTTCCCAGCCTGTCGGACGGTCTGTTCAAACAGCTCGGCGTCAATCGGCTTGACGAGATAGCTGCTCGCGCCGAGCCGATGACAGGCGACAATATCTTGCGCTTCAGCGGACGAGGTGAAGATCACCACCGGGATGAGCTGCGTGCGCGGGTCGGCCTTCAGGGCACGCAGAATATCGAACCCGTCCACCTGCGGCAGCTTGAGATCAAGCAGCACGACATGCGGTAGGCCGCCCTGGTTGCGCTTGACATAGGGCTCACGGCCGAGGAGGCGGTTGAGTGCCTCCTCGCCGTCCGAGAAATGCTGGATCCGGGCGCGCGTATGGTCTCGACGCAGCGCCCGCATGATCAGCTCAGCGTCGGCAAGATCATCTTCGATAAGCACGAGATCGGCCGGCTGGTCAGTCTCTGCTATGGGAAAGCGCTCATCCATCGGGGGCAGCCTCCGGCAGCGTAAAGAAGAAGGTAGCGCCCTGGTTCACGGCCGCATCGGCCCAGATCCGTCCCCCGTGGCGCTGCACGATCCGCTGCACGATCGCCAGCCCGATCCCGGTGCCCTCGAACTCCTGCGGGCGGTGCAAGCGCTGGAAGACCCCGAAGAGCTTGTCGGCATAGCGCATATCGAACCCGGCCCCGTTGTCGCGCACGCTGTAGACCCCCTCGCCCTCAACACGCTCGTACCTCACCTCAATGCGGGCGATGGGACGCGTGCGGGTGTACTTTACGGCGTTCGAGAGCAGGTTGACCCAAACCTGCCGGAGCAGCGAGGGGTCGCCCTGACAGTCGGGCAGGTCGCTCACGAGCCACTCAATATGGCGGCCAGCAACGTCAGGCTCCAGTTCCTGCAGTACACCCCGGACGAGCTGGGCTGTGACGACTGGTTGGCGGCGCAGCTCCTGCCGCCCAGTCCGAGAGAATGCTAACAGGTCGTCGATCAGGGCGCCCATCCGCTGGACATTCTGTCGCACCAGCGCCAGATAGCGCTGTGCCTCCGGCTCGAGCTGCCCACCGTAGTCCTCCTGGAAGAGCCGTGAAAAGCCGTCGATGGCACGCAGCGGCGCCCGCAAGTCGTGAGAGACGGAGTAGGAAAACCCTTCGAGCTCACGGTTCGCCGCCTCCAGCTCAGCGGTGCGCCGGGCAACCCGCTCCTCTAGCTCTGCGTTGAGCAGCCGAATCTCCGCCTCGGCGGCCTTCTGCGCGCTGATGTCGCGTATGATCGTCGAGATGTACTCGACCTGCCCGTCGGCATCCCGATGCGCGAGAATCAGCTGCGAGACCGGGATCTCGCGGCCAGCCGGGTCGAGGATAGCGGTCTCACCCAGCCAGGTGCCGGCACGCAGCGCTGTGGGGATGCCCTCGCGCTGGATCAGCTCCCAGGCCCAGGGTGGGTGGTAGTGCGGGATCTCGATGTTCGAGAGCTCGGCCGCGGGGCTGATGCCGATGAGCCGCCGCAGCGGGGCATTGTTCCAGAGGATGCGCCCAGAAAGCTCGCTCATCCCCACATAGTCCGGAGAAGCCTCCAGCATCGCGGCCAGACGGTCGCGGTCGCGCCTGGAGCGCGTGTGAGCGGCGATCTCGTCCTGGAGCTCACGATTGATCTCCGTCTGCTTGCGGAGGAGCCGGGCGTGACTCAACGAGGTCGCGGCCTGTGTGGCGAGCAGGGAGAGGATTGCGGTGCGGGTCGGCGTGAACACATCGCGGGCGAGGTTGTTCTCCAGCAGCACCACGCCAACCAGCGTACTCTGGAACAAGAGCGGGGCGCAGAGGAGCGACTTGGATTGGCGTGTGGCAATCCAGGGGTCGGCCGTGAAGGCGCCCGTCTCGGCGGCGCTTCCCAGTACCACGATTTCGCCGGTGCGCGCAACATAGTTGATCAGGCTGAGCGGAAGCCCTTCTACATGCTGGGCAAGCTCCAGTGTGGGTGTCCCTTCTCCCTCCACAACGGTGTGTCTGGCGGCAAGCTCCCAGGCGCCACTGGCCGGGAGCACCAGATACCCTGTCTGTGCTCCCACGTGCTCGACCAGAATCGCCATCAGCCGGTCGAGGAGCGAGGCCAGCACGATCTCGCTCGCGATCGCCTGCGAGGCCTTGAGCACGGTTGTGAGATCGAGCTCTGTCAGGAGCTGGTTGTCGCCGGTTGTTGTGTCGACCCGACGCAGCGATGGTGTGGTTTCGCTCGCGCGTAGGGTTGGATGCAGCTGATCGAACGCCTGAACCTTCGCCACAGCCCCCCAGCGGAGGTAGGCGTAGCGGGCCTCGCGCAGGTACGTCTGGCTAATGGTATGGCGGCCCAGCGTCGCGTAAAACGCGGCGGCACGCTCGTTCGCAAGGGCCGCCTCCTGCACAAAGCCCTGCTCCTGGGCCAGGGCGGCCGCCTGGTCGTACGCCGCCATCGCCTCCAGCAGTTCGCCACGCACGCGGTGCAGCTCGGCGGCCACAAGCTGCCACTTGTGCTGGTAGTTCATTGGGGCGTGGGCCGCCCAGCGGGCCATCAGCTCCTGGTTCGCCGCCACCTGTTCCAGAAGCTGCGCCTGCTGCTCGGGCGGAGCGTCGGCGTAGACCGCCAGCCGGGCCAGGGAGTCGTAGAACCGAAACACCGCCACGCTTGCCTGCCCAGTCACGCCGTCGACGAAGGTGGCCGCCATGTCGGCGGCAGCGAGGGCTGGCTCGGCGCACCGAAAGATGACGCCGAGGATGAGCTGGTTTAGGGCGAGCAGGAAGAGTACCTGGCGGTCGTTGGCAGCCTGGAGGGCCGGCACCTGTGCGCGCGCGTCGTAGTACGTGCCGACGAGAGCGGGCGGATCGGCGCCGGGGTGGGTCAGGGCATGGACTGCCTGCTGGAACAGGGCAAGCGCGTCGGCGTTGCGCCCCTGCCGAAGACGGACCAGATCAGCGTGGTACGCCTCCAGCATCGCTGCGACCTCGGGCAGCGGCAGGCCGGCGAAGAAGGCGTGGTCGCAGCGATGCAGGGCCGTGAGGGCCGCGAACTCCGGGTCGCCGTCTTCCAATGCGGCCTGGTAGCCCTCCCGGAGCGGCTGGAGCGTGGCGCGCAGGTGCTCGGTCCAGTACTGGGTGCCGGCGTGGACCGTAAGCAGGGTGCGGGCGCGCATCGGCGCGCGGCGCTGGCGGCCCAGCAGATCCAGGGCCAGGCGGCAGAATGCTGCCCCCTCAGCGATCTGGAGCGTCACTCCGCAGAGAATGAGGCCGTACAGGGCGTACGAGAAGGATGAGATCGCTGCGTTGCCATACTGGATCGAGAGCGTGACCTGCGTCAACACCACGAGCGGGAACAGGTTCGGGTTCGCCATGTGGGTCGCGGAGAGGATACTGGCCAGGAGCCGCATCACGGCCAGGGTGCGCGGGTCTGTCATGGGCGGCAGGTTGAGCAGCGAGGCCGCGGAGCGTCCCGCGAGCAGCGCCTGCGTCTCGGCCAGCGCCCGCTGGACATCCTCAGGCCTCGGCTCGCCGGGAAAGTGTACGCCCAGCTGCTCCATCACGGCGATCAGGTCCGCGATGCCGCGCACCGGCTGGCCCTGCACCACGAGCATGTTGGCTCTGAGCTCGTGTACACGGATCGTGTCCAGAATGGCGCGGGCGTGGTGCAGAACGGACCGGCTCAACGCCTCAAGTTGCTCGGGATCGCCGGCGAGGTAGGCCAGCTCGGCCGCAGCGGTGGTAACCTCCAGGGTCAGCTCGTACTGCGTCTGCCAGCTCCCCGCCGGGATCACCGACTGGGCCACCTGGATGTAGGCGCGGGCTGGGGCAAAGGCGGCCGATGCCCGGGCCTGACGGGCCGCGCGCAGGTTGATGTCCAGAAGCAGCGCACGGGCCTGGTCGTCAAGGCTGTCGGGCCGGCCCGCGTTGAGCTGGTTGGCAATATCGAAGCTGCGCTGCTCCAGGCGCTCGGGCGGGGTGAGCTCGAGCAGGCGCTGGCCCACCGACCAGTGGGCCAACGCGCGCTCGGCGGGCGGGAGCAGCCCGTAGGCAGCCTGTTGGATGCGGTCGTGGGCGAACTGGTAGGCGACGGGCGGGTGCTCGACGGGGAACGTCACCTCCAGCTCCGCCGACAGGTGCCCGTTGCCCAGCGGCTGGATGAGGCCTGCGAGCATCGCTGGGCGGAGCGCTCGCGCGGCTTCCGGCTGTGATACCCCGAGGACCGCGGCCAGTGTGGGGAGTTCAAAGCTATTGCCGATGCAGGCCCCAAGCGAGAGCGCCTGCTGGGCCAGCCTTGTCAAACGCCGGATCTGCGCTGCCATAAGCTCGACGACGTTGTCGGTTACGCCGCGCGCCTGGATCTCCGCGAGCGACCAGGACCAGCAGGCGGGTTGGGCCTGGAAGGTGAGCAGCCCATCCGTCGCGAGTGAACGTAGGAACGCGCGCGTGAAGAAGGGGTTCCCTGCGGTCTTCTGCTGCACGAGCTCCGCAAGCGGGGCAATCTCAGCGGGAGCGTGGTGGAGCGTGTCAGCGATCATGCGCTCCAGGTCCTGCAGCCGCAGCGGCGTGAGGGCGAGGTGAGTCGTGCGACGGCCCGCCGCTATGATTGCCTCGATTGCCCCGGTCAACGGATGGGTGGCGCCGACCTCGGCGTCGCGGAACGCGCCGATCAGCAGCAGCGATAGGTCGTCTGCGAGCGCCAGGAGCTCGATCAGCTTGATCGAGGCGAGGTCCGCCCACTGCAGGTCGTCCAGAAACAGCACCATGGGGTGCTCGGGCTGCGCAAACGTGCGGGCGAGCGTGAGGAACAGCTGATTGAAGCGGTGCTGCGCCTCCGCAGGTGGGAGCTCGGGAACCGGCGGCTGCGGGCCTACAATCAGCTCAAGCGCAGGCACAAGCTGCGTCAGCACCTGGCCGTTTGGCCCCATCACCTCCAGCAACAGCTCACGCCAGCGCTGCAGCCCTACGTCACTCTCGGTGAGGAGCTGGCGCGCCAGCCCCTCAAACGCCTGGGTCAGGGCGAAATAGGGGATGTTGCGCTGATACTGGTCGAACTTGCCAGCGATAAAGAAGCCGCGCGCCTGGGTGATCGGCTTGTACAGCTCGTGTACGAGCATGGACTTCCCAATGCCGGCGGGGCCAGCGACCAGGATGAGCTCGGGGTCGCCGGCGGCACTGCCGGCCCGAGCAACGCGCCCGAACGCATCGAGAAGGCTGGCGAGCTCGCGGTCGCGGCCGTAGAGCTTCTCGGGGATCGAGAAGCGGCTGGAGGTGTCGTGCTGGGCGAGCGTGAACGGTGCCACCCGCCCGTCGCGGGCGAGCTGCTGCTGGCACGCTTCGAGGTCGGCGATGATGCCGGCGGCGCTCTGGTAGCGATCCTCGGCGGCCTTCGCCATCAAGCGCAGGACGATGGCTGAGAGCATCGGGGGGATGCGAGCGTCGAGGGCATGGGGCGCCTCTGGCTGAACCGCCAGGTGGTGATGCAGGAGCTCGAGCGGGTCCTGAAGGGGGAAGGGCAGGCGCCCGGTGAGGAGCTGGTACAGCGTGACGCCGAGCGAATAGTAGTCCGTGCGGTAGTCGAGGGTGCGGTTCATCCGCCCGGTCTGCTCGGGGGACATGTAGGCGAGGGTGCCCTCGAGCGCGGCAGGATCTTTTGGGAAGGGCAGCTCCTGGGCGAAGTCCGAGGCGATCCCGAAGTCAATCAGCTTGAGCTGCCCGGTGGCGGGGTTGTAGACAATGTTCGAGGGGTTGATATCCTTGTGGATGACCTGGCGGTCATGGAGCGCGCCGAGGGTAGCCGTAATGGTGATGGCGAGCGCAAGCAGCTCCTGTTGTGGGAGCAGCTGGCGTGCTGAGAGTTCGGCCAGCGATGTTCCGCCAAAGTCCTCCAGCAGCATCGCAAGCGAGTGTTGGTACGGGAGCAGCTCGTAGACGCGAATGACACCTTCAAGCTCCAGGCGGCGTGTGATGGAAAACTCAAACTTGTAGCGCGTGAGCTGCTCTGGGGTAGGGTACTGCGCGCGTAAGAGCTTGCAGATCACCGGCAAGCCATCGCTGATACGCTGACCCCGGTAGACCTGAGAATGCGCCGTCTCGTGGAGCTTGACGAGCACATGGTAGCCGGGGATTTCGAGCAAGACCGCACCTCCTAGCCGACATATGTTCCACCCTTGTAGCAGTCGGCCGTACTGGCGGATCATACCACGTAGTGCACACGCATAGGTGGAAGTGTAGGTCGGAAGTAGGGCTACGTCATTGTGGGCGCGGTTGCCAGAACCCGGCGGGTGAAACCGCAGCGGCCGGGCCGGCGGCCGCGTGTCGGCCTGCGCCGACGCCTCCGGACCCGCGCCCGCGTAGGCGGGCGCCCGGCGCAGCGCGCCACCACGGCGCGCGTTCACGCGCCCGTCGCCCCACGCAAGGGCAAAGTACCCCTGACCGTGCAGGCCGTCGTCGTTCAGCCACGTCGGAGCGGCGCGACCCGCAGGCCGTTGGCTGAGTCGTCGCCCATCGATCCAGCTGACGCAGAGCGCTTCGTCCACTGCTGTGGTGGCGTGGTGCTGCGTGAGCCAGGCGCAAAACCCCACAAACTTTTTACACCAGGCATGCCAACCGATGATAGCGGCATTTCTAAGCTCTGCGTGTATGGCCCTTCTATCTCTGGCTGCTATCTCCTGTCGCGTATGTCACGCCCGCGCAAACAGCCGCTCCATAGGAACGCCTTGAGCGCGCATCTCGCCCGTATCCCTGCGTAGCCTACGCCTTTGCGCGCAGCGCACGCTGGCCAAGATAGCGGCGTAGGCTGGCGATCGCCCCAAGCAGCGCAATCACCCCGAACGCGGCAAAGAGGATAACGATGGTCTGGGGGGCGCGCTCACCCAGGAAGGCGTAGAGGAAGGTAGCCGGCACGATGCCCAGGGCCGTTGCGGCAAGGAACCAGCGGAAGCGCATCCCGGTGAGCCCGGCGGCGTACGAGATGGCGTCAAACGAGACGATTGGCACCAGTCGGGCGATCAGGATGGCCCACGCGCCGTGCCGGACGAACCAGGCGTCGGCGGAGGCGACCCCAGATACGCCAACCAGGAGCTCGACGGTGCTGCGCCCCAGGCCCCGCCCGATCCAGAAGCTGATCACTGCCGCTAGTAGGGCGCTGACGAAGGTGAGCAGGCCGCCCCAGAAGACCCCGAAGGCCAGGCCGTTGGCGAACGCGAGCAGGAAGGCGGGCAGCGGCGCCACCAGCGATTGGAGGACCATCAGCAGGAGCGAGATCAGCGGCGCCCAGGGGCCAAACGACATGATGTAATTGCGCAGGGCGTCCACATCACCTTGAGCGAGGATGACGACTGCCGCGTTGACATTGCCCCGTATGGTAGGCGATGCCAGATAGACAACGCTGGCGCCCCCGATCACGCTCGCTGTGATCGCGAAGCGGATACGGCCGAACTGCGTCGCGCTCAGATGTGATTGCATACGCTCTTTCATCCGTGGCCGGCTTGCGACGCTCTGCCGCGCGCTCGGTCGTTAAGCGCCCAATGGGTAGCGCGGCGGCGTCCGCGAAGAAGCGGTCCATGCCGCCGGGCGAGAAGAGTAGCAGAAAAGAGACCGGCTGCGCGCCGTCGTCGCAGTATAGGCGACAGCGCGGCAACCCGTAAGGTGGAAACTACTCATCAGTGGAGCCAGCACTATGTGGGCAGGTTCGCGGGGGGAGAGGGTGACGCGCTGGTCGGCCCTCAGGCAAGGCCGTGGCGGAGCGCGAAGGCGACCGCTGTGGCGCGGTTGGTGGCGCCGATCTTGGCGTAGATGTTCACCAGATGGTTCTCCACCGTGCGTCGGCTCAGCACGAGCTGTTCCGCGATCTCGCGGTTGCTCTGGCCTGCGGCGACGGCGCGCAGCACCTGGGCCTCACGTGGGCTCAGGCTGGCGGGCAGCGTTGACGGCGCATCGAGGCGGCGCTGCCGCGCCTCCAAAAGCTGAACCTCAACGGAATTGCCGACGTGGCGATACTGGGCCTGCGCCGCCCGCAGCAGATCGCGAACCTGGTTGTCGCTCTCGCGCTCAACCATCGCCAGGTCGGCCTGGGCCACCAGCACCTGGGCAAGCTCCCAGCGGTGTCCTTCGCGGCGGGCGACCGTCTCGGCGGCGGCCAGCAAGTGCCGCGCCGCGGCATGATCGCCCTGCACGATGGCGATCGCACCCAGCAGCCGGTCGATGAGTCCACCCGTCATCAGGTAGCCGCGAAAGGGCTGCAGCTGCGCGGCCAGCTGCGCCAGCCCCGTATGCTGGCCCAGGCCCAGACGAGCCGCTGCCACCCAGCTCAACGCCTGCCCTGCGGCGACGCTCTCCGCAGGCATCCCCGCGCTCAGGGTCGCCAGCTCCTCCAGGCAGTCGGCCGCCTCATCCCGCCGCCCCACCTTCACAAGCAGCATGGCGAAGACGCCGAGGTACCAGACCAGCACCTGCGGGTTCAGCCGGCGCCAGCTGGCGATGGCGGTGCGGGCCAGCGCCTCGCCCCGCTCGTAGTCGCCCTGGAACAAGCCCCAGAACATGCCCTCGGTGAGCTGCAGATAGGCCCGCGCATCGGGGGCGGCCAGGCCGTGGCACAGCGCCTGGGCGCGGGTCAGCATCACCTGGCCGGCCGCCGCCCCATCGATCACGGTGGTAAGCACGACCAGCTGCGTGTAGACATGGCGCAGGGCGTAGGGCGCGTGGCAGCGCTCCGCGATGGCGATCTCCTGGTGGGCGTAGGCGATGGCCCGCTGGTACTCGGCGTTCCAGCAGCAGGCCATGCGCAGGCCCGCGCAGCACTCAGCCGCCTCGGCGGGGTCGTCGCTAATAAGCGCGAGGGCGCGAGCCTGCTCCAGCAGCGCAATGCCAGCGGCGAGCTGGGCGGCGCGTACATACCCATTCCCCAGAGCGCGGCTCGCCATCGCGATCTGCCGTGGCTCCTCAAGCTGCTGCGCCAGGGCGAGCGCCCGACGGGCGTAGTCCAGGCCCGCATCGCGCTGGAGCAGGCTGAGGCTCAGCAGGCTGCTCAGGCTGACGAGCACATCAATCCGTTCCGGCACGCAGCGCTCCGCCAACAGCGTGAGCGACAGCTCGAAGGCCGCGCGGGCTTGAGGGATCGCCTCCTGCTGCCACCAGGCACGGCCCGCGCCCTCGACCGCCCGCGCCGCGGCGACCGCATCGCCCTGAGCCAGGAACCAGACCTGCGCGGCGGTGAAGGCGCTGATCGCCTCTTCAGGGCTGTTGAGCGAGATCGCTAGCGTGCCCAGCGCGTAAAGCAGTTGCCCGCGCCGGTCATCGTCCGGCCCCAGCAGACTGAGCGCCGTACGGTACTGATCCGCCGCCTCCGCCGACGCCCATATCTGCGCCATGGCTGCGCCGGCCCGCTGCCCGTAGGCGACGCCACGGGAGTGGTCGTCACTGCGCGCAAAGTGAAACGCTAGCTCGGCCAGCCGCTGCGGGTCCTCGAATATGCCGCGCGCCTCCAGGATCTGCCCGATCCGCCCATGCAGACGCCGCCGACGAACCTGGGTCAGATCGTCGGCCAGACACGCACGAATGAGGTCATGGCTAAAGGCAAACCGCCCATCGGGCGTACTGTTCAGCATATGCAGACGTACCGCAACCTGAAGCTGCTCCTCGATCGCTTCCGCATCGCGCCCCGTCAGATCAGCTAGCAGGGTATAGTGGACCCCTTGTCAAGCACACGTGATCAGCCACTTATCCGTGCGTCGGCTCGTTCCATAACCAGGAAACGCTTGACAGTTCGGGGGGCTTCACGAGCGGGTGAGCGCCGCCGGGGCGGGAAGCTCCTTTCTCGCATACACGACTGCGGGGGTCTGATAGCCCAAGGCCGAATGCGGTCGGCTCTGGTTGTAGTGCGTCAGATAGCGCCCCAGGCCGATACGGGCCTCTCGTGGAGTGCTGTATTCAGTGAGATACACCTCCTCATACTTGACTGAGCGCCATAGTCGCTCAATAAAGAATGTTGTCAAGCGCACGACCCTTGCCGTCCATGCTGATTTGCACACCAGCCGCTGCAAGCAGGTGGGTATACTGTGGGCTTGTAAAATGGCTCCCCTGGTCACTGTTCCAGATCTGTGGTGTTGCCACGGCCAAGGCACGATTGACCGCGTCCAGAACAAAGGGTTGCGCTAGCGTATCGTCCAGCGCCCAACTCACCACGTAGCGCGAGAAAAGGTCTCGCACTGCGACCAGATACATCCAGCCAGCAACCAAGCGAATGTAGGTGCTATCAATCGACCAGGCCTGGTTTGGCTGCCGTGCAATCACGTTGCGCAACAGGTACGGGGAGACTCGGTGCTCAGGATTGCGCCGACTGAGATTGGGGCCGGGACTGATCCCGACGATGCCCATCTCGCGCATGTGGCGTTGCACTGCTTTGCGATTGACAACCAGCTGATGGTCGCGCTCCAGGATGACCGCGATGCGGCGCGAACCATAGGACGGTTGGGCGGTATAAATGGTGTCAATCGCGTGCTTGATACCGACCTCCTCGGCCGTTGGTGGGGTTGGCTGGTAGTACAGGCTGCGGCGGTTGAGCGTCAACAAGTCCGCTTGCTCGCGCAGGGTCACATCGGCAGCGGGGCGGTCAAGCAGCTGCATCCGCTCAGCCCTGGTCAGGGTCGAGGCCAGATTTTTTTTGAGCCAGGTCACCTGGGTGGTCAAGCGCCCGATGTGGGCATAGCGTTCTTCGAGTTGCTGTTCATAGCTGAGGCGCATCGCCTCCACAGAGTCACCCTTCTCAAACAAGCTCGACATGCCTTTGAGGACAACCGCCTTCCAGTCGCGAAGGAGATTCGGGTGGACGCTGTGTTCGGCGGCGAGCTGGGTGATGGTCTTGGTCTCTTTGAGCAGTTCCTGCACGACCTGCGCCTTGAAGGCGGGAGTGTAAGTCTTTTTCATTGCTTCAGTCTACCTTAGCGAGGCAGACCTCGTGTGCTGTTCATGGGGTCCAGTATACTCCTTGAGGGCCCCATCCTAGCGGAAGAACCAGCGGGGCGATGCCTCCGTGACCCACAGGTCTCGTTGTCGTCAGCCACAGTTCTTATTGTCGCTCATCAGTGCGCCATTACTCCAGATTTAAGCGAACGATAACGTTCTTGTTATCATTGCGTAAGATTTATTATTTATCGTTACAACGTAAATCAATTCGCACATGACACAAGGAACACGCCTACCGTTGCATGTGAACTGCAGGCTGCCTTGTTCTGTGCTAAGGGAGAGAACGATGACGAAGCTGAAGTATCTGGGTGTTCTGCTGGCGTTGGGATTCATCTGGCTGACGACCGTACCAACCTATGCGCAAGGTGGCATCACGCCCCTTCCTACGCCAAGTGTGCAGGGAGGTATCGGTGTTGGGAGCAGCGTTTCGATCGACGGCACCACCGCAGTCGTCGGCTTAAACAGCACATCGAACGGCCCGGTGAATGTGTACACGCGCAACACCACTGAATGGGTACTGTCCGCGACGCTGCCACTGCCACGCTCGCCACAGACCGGCTTTACCTTGACTGGCTTCGGCTCGATTGTTGCGCTCGACGGCGACACCATTGTGGCACCAGCTCAATTTGTGCTTGATTCGACCCAGGGCAACGTCGCTGGATTCAACCAGATCGTCGTTTACATCCGGAGTGGCAGCGCGTGGATCATCCAAACCCAGTTCGATCCACGAACTGGTGCGGCTGCGGACAGTCCGCGCACAGGGATTGGTGCGATCGCCGTTTCGGGCAACCAGATCGTGGTCGGAGCTGCTCGCAATAACACGACGACCGATGGCACAGGCGCGGCCTATGTCTACACACGCAGTGGCGAGTATATTGCCACGCTTGCTCCGAACAGCCTGCAATTCGGCGATTTGTTTGGCATCGCTGTGGCCATCCAGAATGAAACCATCGTCGTCGGCGCGATCAATGTGAACGATGCGAGCAATTTCTATCCCGGCGCAGCATTTGTGTTTGGCCAGAACCAGGGTGGCCCGAACAAGTGGGGGCTACTCAGGAAGCTTGTTGGCAGCGATCCTGCGGGCTTCGAACAGTTTGGTCGCGCGGTAGCCATCGATAACGATAGGGTGGTGGTTGGTTCATTCAGCCGCGCGGGTTCAGCCTATCTATTCGAGCGTAATCGCGGTGGCACGAACCGGTGGGGGCTGGTGACAAAGCTCGTAGAATCAAGACGGGTTCCTAACACACAAGGCGCGGCAGAGTTTTCAGTCGACATCTCGGGCAATCGCGTGCTGTTGGGCGTGGTACGGATCGATGTACGCGGCGCGAATCCCCCCGGTACCGTTGGGGTGTTTACCAACCAAAACGGTATTTGGACCTTAGCAACTCGTTTGAACGTCCAAGATAACGGCAGCGCCAGATTTGGCTCCGCGGTTGGGATATCAGGAAATCAGGCGTTGGTTGGTGCACCTGGCGAGGGTGGCGGTATTGGCGTTGTGTACAGTTCAGCGGTACCCTAAGCTGCAATCTACGCGGGAACGGCAGAACGGTGCGGTTTGATCAGCAGACGCACGCCAGCGGTAACAGGGCATACGCCATGCACAGGCCACAGGGCACTATGTCCTGTGGCCTGTGCGTATTCCTCAGCGGATCAGGCGTCGGTACGATTGAGCGCATAGCTCGAGGTCAGCTAACAACTGATGATTATGGCATATGGCTGTTTACGTAAGTAATCGTTGCCGCACCCCATTATGGAGAGGATACTTTGGCGACCGTATCGCGGTGGTGGCCTAAGAACTCGGCGATTTCGGTCTTGGTCCAGCCCTTCTGGTGAAGGTAGTAGATGGTTGAGCGTTCCATAAAGTTCAG
>ENA-ORBV01007898-ORBV01007898.1-microbial-mat-metagenome-genome-assembly--contig:-NODE-7898-length-18096-cov-16.173983_pt1 | contig 18096 bp, 28 predicted proteins | sample MGYA00237777_ERZ505514 | MGnify/ENA primary metagenome ERZ505514 (study PRJEB26160, sample SAMN06269048) | microbial mat metagenome | isolation source: Oligotrophic lake microbial mat | place...
CGTATAGAATCAGCATGTTAGCTTATGTGAGCGGGTCGCCGGAAGGTTAAGGCATGGCACCTAGGACCTGTTGGGCTTCTAGGCCTACCGATCGGACCTTCAAGGCCTACCGATGCGTCCTAGGGCCTTGTAGCATCAAGTAGCCTACCTCTCATGCAAGGTCACTCTACAGTATATAGCCAAGCGGCTCATAGGGGGGTTTGGCGTGATAATGGCTTATCAATAAGCTTTTTTTTTCGTTTTTTCGTTTTTTCCCTTTTTATTTTGTTATGCTGGTCAAACAATGACTAACCCTTCGATCATTCCTTCCCGAGTCACTCGTAAGGCTCTTCTAGACAGCTACCTTGTCAGTCTGACTACCCTTCAACTGCTCGACTTGGTCAAGCGGTCTCAGGCTATCTTAGACGCAAGGGAACTATTTTTGATCCAGCGTACGAATTCTCTTGACTCCTGACTCGCTATCGGGTACTATTAAAGAGTAGTAGCTACCCGAAGGGTTAGCCTACTCAAGGATCAAACCCAAATGAAACAACACGCTGCTACAAAAGGAAAAACCATTATGTCTCAAGACACGTCTGCTACGACCACGACCACGAACAAGGTTTCGATTTCATACCTCGACACCGGCCTGATTCAGAGAGAGAAGGAAATCGCCTATGCTTTCGTTCCCGCGACCACCATCGAAGATGGTATGGAACGAATGGGTTCGGATCCTGTCAAGATTTGCGCCGCGTTCAATGTTTTCTTGGAGCAAGAAGCCCAAGAATTGGCGCTGGCCAACGCTGGCGTTACGGATCAAATCGATCGTAAGGTGGCTTTGGAATTCGCCGCGCCGTTCCGTCAGGATGCACAGTTTGCGATTGTGAAGGATGGTCCTGACGGTTCCATTAATAACCGTGGCGTCCAAACCGAGAGGATCTTCGCTTTCTTGGCTGCTATTCCGCCGTTTATGGCTTCGCTTGTGGCGCGGTCGAAAAAGTAGCCAATTGGGAAGGGAGAATATCGTTTCTCCCTTCCCTTCCCTTCCCTGCAAAACCTGCTATTCTGAATTAGGAGATCTTTTGATATGCTTACTTTTGACACAGTTGAATCCGCTATGCTCTGGATTATGTCCCACGCTTCCGGCGATTGCACAGTGCTGGTACACAGAGACCACAGCTATACCCTGAGCCGCATCGGGAACCGTTGGGAATAATTCTCCCTTCACTTTTAGGCGCGTAGCTCAGTTGGACAGAGCATCAGCCTTCTAAGCTGAGAGTCGCAGGTTCGATTCCTGCCGCGCCTACCAATATTCTCCCTTCACTTTTCCCTTGACATTCGCTTAAATTCGCGGTATTCTTAGGTATGGAACAAACAAACCAATTCAAGAGCATTCGAGAAGCAGTAAATTTCACCCGCCAGTCAATTCGTCTGGTTTTACATCGCTACTCTGTTGGCGTCACTCCTACTAACGCCGCAGAGCGCCTAATGGCTTCTTCGCGCGTTATCTTTATTCGCTGGACTGGTGAGCCGATCACTTACTCTGAAGTCAAGGCCTATATCGATTCTTTGAATATTACCCTCCATGCGGGACGAGGGTACGTTGATTTTGTCCTTACCCAAGGCGAGGATTAATAAACTTTAATATTCTCCCTTCATTTTTCTCTTGCATTCGCTCAAACCCGTGCTAATCTTGGTTATGGAACAAAACACCAACCAAACAAAGCTCGCTGAACTTCGCGCCCGCTGGACTAGCCTTGTCTCTAGTTCGCTGCCTGACTCAGCCATCGACGAGGAACTACAACAGCTAGAGGATGCGATGGATGCGCTACCTAGCGAATGGGAAGCTATCCCTGAGGCTGAGGCACAGGTTAAGTATGCGGATTTGCCGACAGATGAAAAGGCGACCATTGATGGGATTCTGTCTCAGCTCGGCTTAAGCTAAAACAAAAATACCCTACCGGTGGGATACCCCAAGGTAGGGTACTTTTTTCGGGTGGGTCCGCCCCTAATTCAGACACATTTAATTCAGACACATTTAAAGCTTGAAAAAATAAAAAAAAAAATGACATTAAAATTTGACGGCCGATACAGAACCCGAGATGGAAGTATTATTGAGTGTATTTCTGCAGCTTCTTTTGATTGGTCCACATTTAGGATCGTCGCGAACGACGGCACCAAATCCCTAAAATACGGGGTTATTAGTGATTGTGGGGTCGCTTATTTAACTCCTGGGCTTGGCTCTTTTTTTGTGCTTAAATACGCTACCCCCGCCCCCGAACTAGACCCAATGGAAATGATTAATCCCAAAACCGTTTACTAGGAAAATAAATTGTCAAACTGTGCAAATTGTAAGAAATATACAAAATCAGGCATGTTCTGCATGGCCCAACCCTGTCGGGAGGCCAAACATAAATATGATTGGGTCAATCGAATCGCCGAATTTAGAAAAAGCCCAGAACAAAGGGCCCAAATAAATTTTAGGCGTCGCGCCCTAAGAGCGCGGGCCGCCAAAAGGGTGATTAGCCAGCCAAAAAAGGTCACAAAAGTAAATCTTGTATATGTAGCATACAAACCCTACATTGCAGAGCAAGATAAACTCCTTCAAGCAGCGTTAGCAGACCCTCAAGTTATGCACAACAGGGAATCAACGCCTCCGTACAGGGGCTTGGTTTGTAAAATATCTGATTTCAGTCGAGCCTTAGCCAAACTACCAAGCAGGAAAAATCAAGGAGGATTAAAATGGCCTGGAAGTTCATAAACCGCCCACTATCCGAAAGAAACGATGATTCAAATGAAGAAGACGCCGCATTTTTAAAGTTCCAAGTGTCATCAACGTGTATTGCCAAGGCCAGCTTTAAATCCGATGGCCCTACTGGGCTGGGTTTTGCTGGGTCTGGCAATTTATTTATCACTTTTGTCGAAGATCAACGCAGGTACAAGTATTCAGACTTTCCCACGATAGAATTTGAATCCTTTAGAGTATCGGCCTCTAAAGGTGATTTTTTTAACAGGAATATTCGAACCCAATACTCGTATGAAGAAATTGGGCTTGGTGAAGGGGATGAATGAGAGTAGTACGATGGCTATGAGTCACGAACTAGATTTAGTCGCAATCCAATCACGCTATGAAGCTGGGGATGGCCGCTCCGATATCCTTGCGCTGATCGCCGAAGTGCGCGCGTTGCGAAGCGCCAGAGTCCGCCCGAGTAGAAGCAAACTACGGGCAGAAAACGAGGCGCTTGGTTGGGAGATTGTTAAGCTGCGCGGACTATCAGTCCCCCGTAACTTCGCATACTTAAACCGGGCCGGTGATGAGCCGGGAAGGTGAACAAAATGAACCTAATTCAAAAATTAATTGTTGAGCTTGACAGGGTAAAAATTGTTAAATCCCACTACGAAGAAGCTGGGCGGGCCGGTGAATTTGCATTACAGCTAATTATTAGGCCAGCAATTAAATTAGGTGAGTCTTGCCTCATTTTGCACGACGCCGTTGATTGTATTCGAGCTTTAAAAGAGCTAGAAAGTATTTCAGAATGAACCTAATTGAAAAACCACTACCCGAAAATTGCTACCTTACGCAGCTACCGCACTCAAAAAAGACCCAAATTGTCTTGCACTTTACAGCAGGCAGCAGCGCCCAAAGTGCGTTTTCAGAATTTCAGCGCCGCGCCGACGGCGTTTCGACGCCCTATATTATCGATGTTAATGGCGCAATCTGGGAAACGTATGACGAGACTGAATCTTGGTCGTACCATTTGGCGCCCCAGGCGTTGTGGCTTAAAGGGTCCCAAGATCAGAAAACGATCGGTATTGAAATTGCCAATTGGGGGCCGTTGCGATTAGTTAAAGACATCTTATGCTCGTGGCCCGCCAATTTTACAAACCCCTATTGTTCTTTAAAGGAGACTTCTAAGTACCTTAAACTGAAAAATGCTTATCGCCAAGAATTGTACTTTACAAAATTGCCGGCGGCGCAAGTACAGGCAACCTGCGATCTTGTAGATATGCTGTGTGCGCGCCATGGGATTACGCGACAAATCCCAGATGCCAATTTTATTGAGACGTTTAACCCGACGATCTTTCAAAATTGGTCTGGGATTTGTAGTCATGTAAACTACCGAAAAGACAAAACGGATTTCTGTTTTGAACATGCGTTGCCCATTTGGGATATGCTCGGCGAGATGGGGTATAAGTAATGTTATTGGATCGACTTGAAGAGCTTAAAAACTTTGAGGCATTTAAAATTATGCAAAGTGTCGAGATGCAACGCCGAAAAGATTTGGCTTATAATGCTAAGTGGTCATTAGATCGCCTTAGGCTTTGCCAGAAGGCTTTAAACACTGAGGAATCAGCCACTTAGCACGGCTTGACGTATCCCCAAGGGCGTGGTAACATTGCCTGTGACACCACCCGGAGAGCGTATCATGGCCGTAGAAGAAGGAATAAAGTTTTTGCGCGGTGAACTTCAAAAACTCGAATCTGCAATTGAGGATCGCTTCGAGTCTCTTGAAAAAAGATTCGATAGTCAAAACAAGAAGTTAGATTTACTGTTAGGTGATCGCCGTATCATCATAGCACTCGGGACCATATGGGTTTTCATTGGTCCCTTTATCGCAGATGTCCTGAAATTATATTTTTTTAAACACTAATGACTCCCGAATTAATTCCGCCCCCGCAAAACCCTAAGCCTGAAGACCCTCAGGCCCGCGAAATTCGAAGGGTCGCAGAATGTCCGTTAACCGCTTTTAAAAAGGCGAGACTAGAAAATGATCTTAAGACCACAACCAAAAATTCTTGATATCTCCGAGATTATCTCCTCTGTGGGCTTCTCCTCCCCTGAAGCCCCGGCAGGAAATAAGCGGGAACAATTTGTCCAAGAGTTAAATAAGAACGGCGCGAGTTTGTCTGAAACAGCGGCGTCCCTTGGGCTTGCCCTGACCGACGAAAAAACGAGAGTGCCCGCGTCGCGCATCGTTTTAGAGGCGCACGGTTTAATTAACGACAAATCTGCAATTGCGCCTCCGACCATTAATATTCTTGTCCAGAACTCCGTTGGGGCAACGGGCGGCAATATTTTAGATTTGGTGGCGCCCCGATGACAGCCCCAACAATAGGCCAACAGGTTTTTTATACAGCGGAACGCCGAGTATTCGATGACCCAAAAGCGGAGGGTGTGTTTTTAAGGCTTCCCGCTTTGATCACTGCTGTACTTAGCGGCACGACAGTTTCTTTAGTAGCGTTTACGTCAGACAATAGAATATTTGGCTCCGGCCAATTTACGAAAGGATTCAAGATTGTGAACTATAGTGAGACAAAAGAGCCGGGGACCTGGACAAATGGCTGATATTCTTGAGATGGTCGATATTCTGGAAACACCAGTGACCCCGATGCCGGTCCCAGAACCGGTAAAGACTACAATTGTGCCGCCCGTCAGCTATTCTGATCGAATTAAAGCTGGGGAGCGACTTTTCACAGTTCACTTTCATGGCGCTCGAATTCAGCATAATTCGACCCAATTCTTTTTCGACGGGCAATTAATTGGCGCCACGCAAAAAGCGCGGCACTGGTGCCAAAAGAAGGGATTTAGGTTCATTCGTTGCTCTAATGCAATTACGGATCTAGATTACACACTTCAGAATGAGGAAACTAATGCAGATTGATTGGATTCAAATGAAAAAATTCTTTAAGGCAATTGGTATGGCAGCCGTTAGTGGTGCCATAACTGCGTTCTTTTCAGCTAATCCTGGGAACCCAAAAGAGCTGAGTAAAGCCGTTGCGCTTGGCGCAATTACGGGGGTAGCGTTTCTGCTAAACCCAAACAAAAACACAACCACCCAAACTACGGTACTGGGTGCTACGACGGAAGTAAATACCGTCACAAAGAAAGTAGAGATTGAATAAATGCAAAAATTTGGATCTGCACTTTCGCCAGGGGCAGGACTTTCCGGGCGCGGCCAAGTTTGGCTTTCCGGCGATGGAAAGCTCTACGAGTCTGTTGATGGAACTTTGAAGTTCATCAATTTAGTTGGGTTTAAGTATAATTCCGATGACAATCCATTCACCCCGGAATTTTTTGGTTGTCCAGTCGCGGAGTATCAAGTCGCCGCTAACAAGTTTGCCCCTGGGTTTTTCAGCCCTAAGATCGTCCCAATCGGCGAATTGGCGCCAGGTATTCCACGAGTTGATCTACAAGTTTCGGCTCCAGATTGCTATTTGGTGATTGAAAATTTGGTTGCTATTTCGGCGCCGGGCTATGTTTTGCTGGCCCGACAAATTACCGACCCCAACCAATTGGCTCAAGTGTTGAATGATAACATTCAACGATCGGCTCCTGGAGTTATTTCGAGTGTTTTGAAATAGTTTTGGACATGGGCTAAATCAAAAACAATTAGGGCTGGCTAGGGTGATAACCTAAGCCAGCCCGAAATATTTTATGGATCTTAATTTTACATTTCGGAACGAGATGCAGCGAGATTATTTCTGGTCACGCAGCCGTAATAATTTGTCATCTGGTGCTTTTGGTTCCGGTAAAACTTACGCTAGTTTTCAGCGAGGTTTAACGCATTTAATGGCGTTCGATAATTACAAGCTACTTGTCAGCCGTAAAACTTACAAACAGCTTGTAGAAACCACGATGGAAACGTTCTTAAAAGTTTGCCCCAAAGAGTTAATTGTTGAGCACTCTGAAAAAGATGGGTACACACAATTAATCAACGGCAGTGAAATTATTTGGAAACATCTGGATATCCACGACGAGCAGAGCCTCAGAGGGCTTGAAATTAATTCAGCGGTCAATGATCAATCTGAAGAGATGGAGGAAGCCATTTATTGGGTTCTAGATTCTCGTATTGGCCGTTGGGATAAAGCAAAACCTAGTGCTTGGTTGTTAAAATTAAGGCCCGACTGGCCAAAAAGACCCAACGGTGATTGGGTTATCCCGAATTATCACGATTGCCTTTGCAATCCCGATACATATTTTCATTGGCTGTATCGGCTATACCACCCAGATTCGCCAGTACGAATCCCCGAATATGCCTTTTTTCATAGTGTCACAGATCCAACTATGAATGACCCAGAAACCATGAAAAGCATGGCCGGGCGAGACCCTGAATGGGTTGCAAAATATATGAAGGGTGAATGGGGTGCTAGCCTTTCCTCAATTCATACAATATCAAAGGACTCGTATCTAAAATATGATAAAGGAATACTTCAACATGTTATTGCTAATTCTGCCATTTACCGGTCTATGGATCATGGTAATTCAGCCCCAACTTGCTGTTTATGGATTAGCCAATTTAAGGGGGTTTATATATTTTACCGTGAGTATTATGTTGCTGACGCGGTTATTTCTCGGCATAGGCAAAATATTGCAGACCTTACTACGTCGCAAGAATATGTAATTTGTAGCTGGGCGGACCCGTCCATTTTTCAAAAGACTGGCCAAAAGGAGGGGGCTTTTTGGACTGTTGCAGACGAGTATCTCACAGATGAGATTCCTGGCCCTGCAATCGCGTGGATCGCCGCAGACAATAATGAGATGGGCACCAGAAATAGAATCAACGAATTGTTAGCCCCGTCAAGCCGTTTCAAACATCCTGTAACTGGGGAATCCCCGGCCCCAGGTATTTATTTTATGGCAGGGTCGCCAGAATACCCGCAAGGCGTTAACCGTGTCCCAATTCAAATTAGCGCGCAAAGAAAAGAAGAACTGGGAACAATTAACGGAAAAACGATATATGGGGATAATCGAGATGATTCAATCGAGGATCATGCTTATGATGCTTTTCGCTATTTTATTGCTATGCACGGCATGGGGATAACAGAGAAATCCAAAACCCCACCAAAAAATTCAATTGAATCTCATTTGAGGTTTATGCAACAAATTAAACGTAGGGAACAAGGGGCGCATTTACTGTAATGTTAGACTACCGCATGATTAATCCGATGGTTGACAAGATCGAAGCTGCTAAGGCCTACCGAGCCGATTGGGAAGATACTTTTCATTCAAAGCAGCTTTATGATTTTTACGAGTCGAGACAGTATAAAAATGTCTCTGATGGCGTCCCGTACATTTTAAATCTCATCTACACGACTGTAGAAGAGATGAAAGCCAAGCTGTTGATTAAACGCCCTGCGTTTTTATTGGACATCCTTCCGGGCGCCCAACATTGGAATCTGGATCTCGCTGCTAAATCTGCCCAAAACAAAGAAGATCTGCTAAACGCCCTAATTATGCGTGCGGGGACAAAATACCCTCGCGAGATCAAACGCTGTTTTGTTGATTCGATGTTTGGCTTTGGCATTTTTGAAACCGGGTACTCTGCGGACTTGCAAAATCCTAACTCCCCGGCGGCTATTATGACTGACGCGGAAGAAAGCCCTGGTGGCCCCGACAATCCTTTCGATCGGGAAGAACTAGAAGCAGCTAAAAATACTGTCGTTCCCGAGAACGATAATCTTTTTTATCGGCGTATTAAGCATTGGCGATTTTTAGTTTCCGACGAGTCCGCCGAAGACTTGAACCAGCTAGAATGGCACGGCTATTATTTTTACGTTAACAAAGATATCTTAAAAGGCTCGGAATTATACAAAAGGGAACTCCCCAACGATCTTTGGTCCGACAACTCTATGTACGAGGGCACTTCAAGCGTGGGAGGGAAAACCAAAAACAAAGGTGTTAAACTTTGGCGTGTTTGGAATAACATTACCAAAACCGTTGAAGTTCATTTAAACAACGGCCCGCGACTTTCTCAAGAATCGTTTGACCGCTCCCCAATTACCGATCTTCGGTGGTCTGAGCGGTCCCGTGGATTTTATCCGATCCCGCCGATTTTCATGTGGATTCCATCACAGAACGAGATGAATAACTCTCGTCAAATGATGAAGGCGAATCGGCAAAAGGCAATCACTCGTTGGGGATATGTGAAGGGTAAAGTTACCCAAGAAGAAATTGACAAATTTTTAACTGCTGTTGACCAATCTTTGATTGCTGTAAGTTCTACAGACGCCATTTTTCCGTTGAACAATCCTGGAAATGGCCAACCAATCAAAGAGGCCTTCCTAATGGGCCAACAAGATTTCAACAAGGTAGCTGGTGTTTCTGACAACGAACAAGGTGTTGCTACCCGAACAACGGCAACTGAAGCAAAGATCATCTCTGACAACGCAAATGCCCGCGAGGCAGATGTTCAAGATGAGATTGGTAATTTTTACGGGTCTACGGCAAAGCAGATCCTAACTACGGCTTTGATGTTTATGGATACTCCGGTGATGGTTCAAATCTCAAATGTTCCCACGCAGGCGTTTTTGGCTGATGCTCAACCTCGGCCAGAATTTGGGGAAATTATTCCTGCAAATCTACAAGACAACTTTGATTTTTCTGTTAGCATCAACCCCGCGCAAGGTTCCGTTTTTGGGATGCAGCAAGGGCTACAATCGTTTATTCAGTTTTTCTCTTTAATCACCCAATTCCCGTTCATTGCTTTAGACCCGGAGCTTATTGCAGAAACAGCTTTTCGTTGCGGGTATAGAAATATGCGCGTAATTGCAAAAGCGCAGCAAGCCGCTTTAATGCAAATGATTGCAAGCCAGGGCGGTGGTGCTGGTCAATCCGGCTCCGGCACGGGCGAGAATGGTGACAACACGGCCAAGCGGACCGTAGCACAGGCGCAACCCAATGATTCTGAACAAGTTCGAGCACAGCTTGACAGCCAGATGGGTTAGTGGTATAGTAGACTGTGACCATGAAGCCAACCGCTAAGAAAAACGCAAAAAAAGCCATTTCCGGAAAACAAAAGATGTCCCTGAAACAGGCTGTTATGAGTCACTACGAAAAAGCGAAATAAGTAATTACAATTATGGAAACTCCCGAATATTCAAACCCGTTTGATGCCGCTACAGCGGCTCTTGCTTCTGCCATGGGCGAAACTGAAAATCCTGAGGTGCAAGATGCGCCGTTGGAAGAAATGGTTGATACGCAGGCTGAAGACACTCCTCTTGAAGAAGAGGATAACGAAAAAGAAACTGCCGACCCCAATCTTGAAGCTGCCCAAACGCTATTAAGCGCAATACAAGCTGGTGGCGATGCCGCGCAGCAAGTTTTATTGGGTCTTGCAAAGAGTGCGGGGTTGGCGGTTGAGTTTAAGAAAAATCCGGACGCTGTTGTCCAATCGTTAAAAGAAATTCTAACTGAAGAATTAGGTGAGGATAACTCGTACCTCGCTGAAAAACTTTCGGTAGGGCTAGAAAAATTTCTGGCCGTTCGAGACGAAAAACATACGACTGAGATCAACGCTTTAAAAAACAAAGATGTTGAAACCGCAGTCATGAATCAGGTAAACTCGGCGACTGCCGAATTAGCCAGATTTGACGATTTCAAAACTCTTGAATCCAAGATGATAGAGTTGTCGGCTGAAATTAAGCCGGCCTCTGGTGTTTCGCCAGAAAAATATTTAAAGACTTTGTATGCTGCCGCAGGGGGAAAGTCTAAACTTTCTATGGCCCCAGGCACCCAAAAAATCCCGCCCCAAAGAGTTGCATCTCCGGCTCTCGATAGAACTCCGCAGCCGCAAGTTCCGGCTGTAGACCGTGTTATTTCCAGTACGAGACAAGCGGCTGAGCTTGCTTTACAGCAATTGCTATCCTCTGCAAACAAAAATTAAACTGTATTAACTGTTAAAAGCATCTCTTCCAGCAGGAGGATTTGTGGCAACTATTAATTTTGGAGCTGCGGCTCCAGTAACCGAAAATATTAACCTTGACAGTCTTTTTTCTACGACCCTAGCCAATTATCGAAAAAAGCTTATTGACCAAATTTCTACAACGAATGCTTTTATGCACGAGTTGATGAAACCCGCCACCTACGAAAGTGCCGATTCTGGCACCCACATCCACGAAAATCTATTGTATGGTTTGTCTGACGCGGACGCTTATGCCGGGTTCGACGAACTCCCAACTTTGCCCACGGACGGCATGACTGCGGCTCTTTTTGAGTTTCGCAACATGGCCGCCGCGTGCTCCTATTCCATGGAGCAGGTTCGTGCAAATCGTTCCCCTGCCAAACTGATTGATTTTGTTTCTTCCAAAGTGAAACAATGCGAATTAGGTTTACAGGAATCGTTTGGAACTGCTTTGTGGCAGGGTGCCGGTTCTGGCGCTTTGACTACCCCCAAACAAAGCCCGGTGAATGGGGCATTTTTTATCGACCCCATCGGAAAAATGATTTCGACGACTCCGACGACTGGGATTGTCGGGGGAATCGATGCCTCCATTTCCACTAACTCTTGGTGGAGAAATCAGGCTTCCGATTTTACGGGCATCACGACTTACGATGCGTTCATGCTGAAAATGCAAGAATTGTGGGTTGCCTGTAGTCTTGGCACGGGCGGAACTCCCAAACTGATTTGTATGGATCCTACCACGTACAATGTTTTTCTTTTTGCGCAATATACGAGGTATCGGCAGACTGTTGCCGAGGTTCCAAACTATCCGTTTGAGGCCACCAAGTACAAAACTGCTATTGTGGTCATGGATGAAAAAATCCCCGATTACAAAAACAACGTTGTTAGCTATGCTACTGCCGGTAGCATGGTTATGATTAATCCTGCGTTTATGAAACTTCGGTACGATTCTTCTTTGAATTTTGAATGGCTCAAAGATGACGCCGGCAAAAGTTTTGCCAAGCCTGTTAACGGCGATTCCCGTGTCGGCCACATGGCCTGGCGAGGGCAGCTTACGATTAACAATCGCAAGAAGCAGGGAATTGGTTTTGGCATTCCGCGATCGCTGGTTGCTTAAGTTTAAAAGAAAGGAGAATATATGAGACTAAAAGAGAATGGTAATGGGGTTGACACCCTCTGTGTTGTAATCAGGAATATGTCTACCAGTGTGACCATCCAGCAAGGTGCGCCTGTTTTTAATCAGTACACTGGATCTTTCCCTGGGAAAGATGTAGTTAGCTCTCAAGAATCTGTTGCCGCTGATCAGGTGTCGTTTTACGGTTGTTCTATTCAAAGCTTGGCTCCTGGCGCCGAGGGCTATGCCCAAATGTTTGGGTTTATGCAAAACGTGCGAATTGTTTTAAATTCGCGTGCCGCAAGTACCGATGTATATGCAACTCGTCCGGCGATTGCAATTGGGGACATTTTAGTTCCGTCACCTTCGACTGTTGGAGTTGCTGGCTGGCAGCGATCTTCCGCTGTCCCGACAGATGGCCGAGCTTTTGCTCGGGCCGCAAATACTTATGCGACCCAGGCTAGTTCTGCGACGGCTACGAGTTTAACCTCACTTAGCATTGAAGTTGCTACTGGGAAAATTAGTTTGCGTTCATTGTAAGGTAACCTCCAAACTTGGGGTAGATCTCATATCTACCCCTATTTTTTTTATGTCAAAGAAAACACTCATACTCGTAAATACTTTAACGCAAGTTCAAAACTTGTCGTATGCGAACCATGTCGAATTTATGGTTAAAGTTCAAAAACTTTACCCGGAGGATAAATTTATTTTTTATACTCCGGCTCGAATGAGTATTGATAATGCCCGTAGAACGGCTGTTGAGCACGCGCTAGCAAATAAAGCTGACTATATTTTGATGCTCGACGATGATGTTTTAGTTTCCTCGGAAGGCTACAAAAAGCTCCGGGATGCAGATAAAGATGTGATTGCAGGTATCACATATGTTAGAGCTTGGCCTTTTGCGCAGATGGTTTTTAAGTATTCCGGGGATAATTTGGTTATGACTGAGTTAGATGTATCTTTAAATACCCCAGTCAAAGTCGGCGCTGTCGGATTCAGTTTTTGCTTAATAAAGACTTCAGTCTTTGAATCTATGACAAAACCATACTTTGCTTCGGTTGAAAACGTCACTGAAGACGTTTTCTTTTGTTTAAAGATTGCCCAAGAGAGGCCAAAAACAGAAATTTTTGCACATCCTGGAGTCCACACTTCCCACATTTTATCGCCTGAAGTAGTTCACCCAACAAATGTTGCCCGGCTTCGAAAATTCTACGCAGCAGGTCGAAAACTGCCAAAAAGCTGCAAGGTTCAAAAGTGACCAGAGCGAGCATCCGGGCAAACATCCAAATTTACATGGGAGATATTGGGGCATCTTTCTGGGACGCGGCGACAATAAATGAGTCGATACAGGATGCGTATACAGAGCTTGCAGGAACACTGCAAATTATTCGTAAGAACGGTGTGGTTACTTTTCCTGCCGGTCGCAATTATCTATCTCCGGCTAGTCTTCTGGCTGACAATACTTATCTTAATACTCTGGCCATTTTTGATATTGCTCGAAATGTTTTTCTAAGCGATAACCTTGTCTGGCCCCGAGATTTTCAAAAGTTTCGACCTGATTGGGAATTAGCTCTTTTAACCCCTGAATGCTGGTGTCCGGTTGATACTACGCAAATCGTTATCTTTGGTCGCCTTCCGGCGGCGGCAACTTATCGGCTTTACTACGCTGCGACGGCGCCGATTTTAGCTTCTGACGCCACTGTTTTACTGCTTCCTGACAGTGCGGAATTGGCCCTTGAGGAGTATATTCAGTGTGACCTTTTAGAGCAAGCTGAAGAATTTACCAAGGCGCAGGGCCACTATAATCGATATTTAAGTGAGTTGCAGCAATTGCAGGACCTTTCAAATAATCTTGCTTCCGGAGATTTCATGGCATATATTCAGGGGGTAAATCTTTAATGCCTGAATTTACCGACGCGACACTAGATCATTTTGAGGCCTTGGGGCGCTTAAAATTATCTACGGAAATGCGTCTTCGAGTTGTTCGTTATTCCCCGACTGTTTCCAGCAATACAATTACCCTCCCAGATGACTGCAATAACATTATCCAAGTAACTTGGCGCGGGCACCCATTGAATGCAAATTTGGCTCGAAACTACATGGACCAAGGAAACCCTTGGTATAATAGTGTTAGCGTCCCCACAACTTACATCTTTAATAAGCTAACCCAATTCAAAACCATCCGTTTGTTTCCAACACCTAATGAAACTCTAGCTTCTGTAAATGTAGATACGGGGATTGCTTCTGGCTGTGTTATCACGTATCAAGCTGATGTCAATGCTGCAAATCCGGCGCCGGCTTGGATGGAGCGCCGAATTTTAAAGTACTTCATCGGGATGAGTTGTTTTGGGATTGAAGGGAAATTTCAGAATCTCCAAGTTGCTAAATACATGGGGATACGTTGGGACTATATGTTTAAGCATTTTCAGGGGGAGATTGAAAAGTTCTACCTTGAACCGAGAAGCCTCATAATTAAAAGTCGAGGTTCATCTGGGCTTAGTTTAAATCGCCGAAATTTACCTGTTTTACCTGCCCGTTATGGGCGTTCAACGGATGACAGTAGTTTAATTAATCATTAAGGGTAAACATGCACAAATTAATTTTAGCTTCAATTTTGACACTTAGCCTTTTTGCCCAGACTAAAAAGTCTCTGCCATCGGCAATTCTGTATCAAAGCGGCGTCCCAAGTATTGCCTGTACCGTATCAAATAACTACGGTACTATTTCTGTTGATTTTGTTGGTGGAGCTTTGTATGTTTGCAAAAGTACCGGTTGGGTTTCTAGCGGCCTGGCGTTTTCGAGCTTCGGCACTGACGGCATGATCCCGTTTCGCTCGGGCGCGGGCGCGGTGGTGGGTGATGCGGGATTGACGTGGGATAACACAAACAAATACCTCACTACCGGCACGTCACAGACTCGTATTTTGCTTGGCTCAGTATCGGCTCTTCCTGGATTATGGTTTGGCGGAAATGCTGCAAGCCCTTCTGTCTCCAATTATGGTTTTCTGTATGACGCGACCAATTTGGCATTCAACGTTCCGACTGGAGGTGCGCTGGCGTTTAGAGTCCATAACGCGAACGCGCTTACGGTGGATTCAAGTCGCAATATCTTTATTGCCGGCGGGTCATTAACGTCCACTCAAGGCACGCTCACCGGAGCATCGACGCCTTTTCTGTCGCATACCGCGACATGGAATAACGCGGCGACCACTTACATTAATGACGATTCCAACGTGACCGACACGGCAAGCGCGGCTGGCTCCATGCTGATTCGTCGGCAAGTAGGCGGGGTTACTCAATTCTCAGTATCTAAAACTGGCGTAATCACAAGCGCGGGGGGCTTCCAGCGCGTGCCGGTGGCGCTCAGCGCATTGCCTGCCTGTGCCGCTGGCAATGATGGACTTACCCGCTACATCAACGATGCAGCCTCGCCGAGTTGGAACGCAACCGTTACGGGCGGCGGGGCGGTCAAAGTTATGGTTTACTGCAACGGCACCAACTGGACAGCATATTAAGGACAACATGAAACACTTACTCCCATTTATTTTTGCCGCTTCTGCTTTTGCGCAAGTCGGCCAACACTGTATTTGGCCCGAAAAAGCAAAACCATCAAAAATGGTTTGCCAAGATATTTCAGTAGAAGTCATGATTGCCGCTCGCGCATTCGTGGCATCTGAAACAATTCCAGTTACACCGGCCAAGGCTGGAGATCCTACGACCGCACCGAAATTTAAAGGTGTTGCCGATTTATTCCTTAGTAATGATGTTGGCTTATTTACATCGCTGCTTAACCGTTTTCCGCCTGCGGATGTAGCGACGGCCATTATTCAGCGGGCCGTGGCTGAAGCACTCGTCAAAACGCGACAGGACACTGCTCTCGCGAAACCCGTTTCCTCTGCGGACCCGATTTAATTAATCATTAAGGATAAAAATGAGAATCTATACAAATGGTATTGTGCCGGACGTCATTGACGTAAATGTTAGGAACGCAACGGGGACTTTAATGACCGCGGGTACCGTTGTGTATTTTAATGTGGATGGCTTGACCATTACAACGGTAGCCAATGCAAATCAAGCTGGGACGTTGCTCACCAACGTTCTTCCAAATGGCGGAATTGGGTATGCCCGAAAAATGGGGCCTTATGCTGGAACCTATATTGCCCTTTCTGGTGGTGGTGGTGGTGGAGGTTCCAGTATTCAATTAACCCCAAGTACAGAACCAACAGCAAATATATCAAACCAAGGAAAAATAATCCTTGTAGCTGGCGGGGTTGGAGTTGCAGACACCCTTCGAATTTGTGTTAAAGATTCCGATGACGTCTACCTTTGGGTAAGTTTGTTCTAAAGGAAAAATATGAAATCACTTTTAATTTTTGTCTTGTTGGCGTCCGGCCTTTTGGCTCAAACCAAGAAATCTCTCCCATCCGCAATTCTTTATCAGAATGGCGTCCCGAGTATTGGCTGCGCAACTTCTGGAAGTTACGGGGCCATTTCCGTAGATTTTACTAATGGGATCATATACGTTTGCCGTAGCGCAGGATGGACCGCAGTTAGTGGTGGCGGCGTCACCGTGCAGGCTAACGCTACGACAATCGGCACTCGGTCCATCGTTAATTATGTGGCTGGTACCGGACTAATCCAGACATTATCGGATAACGGTACCGCAGTGACGGTACAACAGGCGGTGGATACCGCAATTATCCAAACCGTGCCTGCCGGACAATCCGGCACGTCCCTTTTGTGTTCAAGCGCAGGCGCAAGCGCGACCACTTTTACATGCACGATGGCACCGGTATTGACAGCTTACACGACGGGTATGATTGTCAATTGGCGTCCCGATGTAAGTGCAACGGCTGGCGCAGTAACAATTAATGTGGACACTCTCGGGGCGAAGGCAATTCGTAGAGATGATGGTTCCACGAATCCGGCAACTGGTGATTTAGTAGCTGGCCGATTGTATCGTTTATGGTACGACGGCACCGTTTTCCGGTATGTTGCTCCGGCTGCGTCGTCTCAAACGGTAACATTATCGGTTGGCGGCTGTCCTTCGAGCGGCTCAGGAGTAACCCCCGGTGTTTGGTTTGGCGTTCCAGCAATAAGTTGTGGTGGAAATGCTTACAATTTACCGGCGCTAGGGTTCAACTCGGGCGCACTAAATTCAAAAGCGGTGTCGCCGTTTCTCAGCGCGAACGTTAGCTTTGTTGCTTGGTGGTATTCCTGGCTCCTAGGATCAAATCCAGTGTTTACGCTGGAAACAAGTTGCCGCAAGGTCGCGGATGATATTGATACTCCTGGAATGATCTGGAACACCGCTCAGTCGGTTACCTTGACCGGCATTCAAACTGCTTATATAATCCAAAAAACGGAGACAGTATTAACAACAACTGGTTGCGCGGTTGGCGACCTGTTTATGTTGCGGGTAAGCTTCACAACCATTCCTGGCGGCGTTTTCATGGCTAACCCGCATCTGGTGTTCAACTAATGAAATACCTTTTACTATTGTTTACCCTTGCTCTGCCGTCCCTGTGTATCGCACAGGGTACAAGGAGTTTGAATTTCGGTGCGAGCCAAGGTGCTACTGCGTCGATGCCCTCGACGCCATTTGCCACACTTGCAAATTTTCGCCTAGAAATGCGGCTCCATGGTGTCGTCCAACAAAGTACGCTCCAGACAATTGCAACAGTGGGTCCGATGGAAATCCAAATTCCGGCGAACAGTTCGACGATCAGAGTAGTAGGCGTGGGCGATACGATGATTCAGAGCATCGTCGGACGGACGGATTTCGTAATTCGCCTCCAGAAAACCTCAGCCTTGAATTTGTTGACGTTCCAGATCTGGGACTCGACAGGTGGAAATCTTCTCACCAGCAGACAGACTTTTACGACCGCCACAATCAATTTTTCCGGTAATTTGAAAATCGGAAAAGACATCGACAATAACCAGCGGGCGCTAGCTGGGTCGATTGCTTATTGTCGCTGGTTCACAACAACCGTTGCAGATGATTTTGATTCCGCAGTCCCGGGCAATGTCGCCGGTGGCGATGGCGTGGGGTACGAATTTGAGAACAACGGCAACGACGGTAGTGGGCGGGGGCTCACATTGAGCCTGGATGTTACTGGAGTTTATTCGGACACTCCAACGATTGCAATTTTGCCGCAATCCTTCACGGTCCGTGCTGGGTTCCCGTTCACGATCGATGGATCACGCTCGGCTGCGTCATCATATTTTTGGCAACAGCTTTCGGGACCTGACACCCTCACATTTTCCAGTCGCACCACGGCTACGCCTACGGTCACCGGGGCTGTAGCGTTCGGTTCTTATG
>ENA-ORBV01007899-ORBV01007899.1-microbial-mat-metagenome-genome-assembly--contig:-NODE-7899-length-18095-cov-8.495338_pt1 | contig 18095 bp, 15 predicted proteins | sample MGYA00237777_ERZ505514 | MGnify/ENA primary metagenome ERZ505514 (study PRJEB26160, sample SAMN06269048) | microbial mat metagenome | isolation source: Oligotrophic lake microbial mat | place...
ATCGATGTGTCCGATCGTTCCGACGTTCATGTGCGGTTTGCTGCGTACGAACTTTCCTTTGGCCATGATTACCTTCCGATTCCCTGTTTTCTCTTAATTTTTAGCGCGCTTCGAGCCCACCACCAGGATTGAACTGGTGACCTCGTCCTTACCAAGGACGCGCTCTACCAACTGAGCTAGGTGGGCAGCCGAAGTTGAGCAGGAGAAGGGCTCAATCCTTCGACCGCTTAACTTACTAGAGCGGGAGAAGGGGCTCGAACCCTCGACATTCAGCTTGGAAGGCTGACGCTCTACCAATTGAGCTACTCCCGCGTTTGTGGAGGGTGTTGGATTCGAACCAACGGAGGCTAACGCCGGCAGGTTTACAGCCTGCTCCCTTTGGCCACTCGGGCAACCCTCCAGGGTTCGACTAATTTTCGGATAAGAAGCTGACGTTGTGAAAACTCCGCAGCACTCGGAGCTGGCGAGGGGAATTGAACCCCTAACCTTCTGTTTACAAAACAGGTGCTCTACCAATTGAGCTACACCAGCACGAATTCGCGCCGCATCGTGCTCGGAAGCCCGCTGAGACAGGAATCTGGATTCGAAGCTTTGGTGCTGCACGATGCGAACCTTAAGAGAAATCTGCGCTGCGGGCTGAGGCTCTCACTTGACCGGAGATGTGAAGCCTGAAAAAAGAGTCACCCCACCTGTGTCGCAGGAAGAAACCCCCGCGAACCTAAAGGCAGGGCCTAAAAGACGAGGGGCCTCTGGTAGCTCTACCCCCTGGGGGTGTCAAGCATGATTCATACCGCCCTGTTCGTACCGGGGTAAAGGCTTATAATTGCGGAGTTTTAAGCGGCATTTCGGAGGGAGCAGCTGAAGAAGCCGGGGCATTTCAGGGGCGTTCGCGCACCCTGTGAGATAAGCCAATGCGGGGATCAAAGCCCCCAATCCTGAAACGAGTGTACTAAATCTGTAAAAGTCAGTGAGAAACGGAGGCCCTCCGCGCAAGCCGGTCCAGTGCGGCTTGGAGTTCGCTCCGACTGAAGCCGAGCCGGTCGATGGCAGCCTGCTCCTTCTTTATATCCTCCTCCAGCGCGACGCGGGAGGCACGCGCCCGGTTCACCCACTCGGAAGTTTCTCCCGTTCGGTCTGCCATGCTCACGGTGTGCTCCATCATCGACAGTGCTTTCTTCAACAGCACCGAATAGCGCAAGCGCATGGCTCCTTCGAAGAGGCGCTGCTTGCCGACGTCGGTTGCCCCAGCCGGTGCAGGAACCAGCATCAGATCGCTGTGCAGAGCGTGGTACATTTCGCCAACACGATAACCCGCCATGGCTGACCAATGCGCGTCGTAGGCGCGCATTGCGTTTGAGTAAGCACTCTGCGCGTCGAGCAACAACTGACAACGTTGCTCTAACACCTGCCCGAACTCCTTGGGTACCGGGTTGAACCGGATCCGATCAGCCCGTAGCCGGCGAACCTCACCAAGCGCAAAATAGAGCGGTGCCGCATCAGACGGGAGCTTCCCAGCTCCGTCCAGGTTGAGTGCTTCCAGCACTTGCCGCCCCTTCTCGACGAAATACGCCGCATGTTCAGCATCACCCACGGCGATCAACGCGAGTGCCTTCGCGCTGTAAGCTGCAACGCGTGCAAGATCTGCCAGGGTATCCTGCCGCGCCAACAAGACATCCGCGACTGCGCCCGCGCGCGCCCACTTTTCCAAGCGAATGAGTAATCTTGCGCTGCGCACCAAGGCGGCCAAAGAAAGCTCGTGCTCGGGGAAGCTCCGGTAGAATTTGTCGTAGTCGTTGAGCGACGCCTCCAGAAGCCCCGCTTCATCTGCCGCACTCGCCGCGTGAAAGAGCGCCTGCACGGCGAAGCGCCCGCGCGGCTCAATCTCGAACACCCGCCTGAACTTGGGAGCCGCATCCTGGAAGCGACCTGCCGCTTCTAACATCTGAGCCTCGGCGAAAAGCTCATCCAGACTGCGCACGCTGCCCTCGGTGACCACCACTCGCGGAACCAGGATCACTCCGCTATCTAAGGCAGCGACGGGTGCGTTCGGCGGCGAGCTTGGGTGGGCAGCACACCCGACTAACAGTGAGCCCAGGATGCTCACGAATCGTCTCAACATCAGTTCATGCTCACAGAGGGCTGTTCCGGCACCGCTTATGGCGTTAAACAGATGTTGTTCTGGCAGATCTGGCCGCCTAAGCAATCGGTCGCCGTGGTGCAGGTGCCTGTGGGCAAGGAGGAATTTTCGGTTGGCTGGGCTGCGCTGGCGGGCAAATCGGCGGGCGCTGGCCCGCCAATCTTCTTAGCCAGAGTCTTCTCGAAGCCTTTGCCGTAAACCTCACGATTGAGGTCATTGAGGGACTCTTCTAAACGGCTCTTGAACTGTGGCGGGAGGCCGCCAGGGTGCGCTTGATCGACTGCTTTCGCCAGCCCAAGCCAATGGCGGGCATCCGCTCGGTAGTTCAGACGAAAATCTGTCATGCCGCGCAGATAAGCGTAGCGCGCTTGCTCATTCAAGCTGAGCGAATCCATGTCGGGCTCTAAGAGCCGGAAGGTCGCGAGCGCTCGTTCGTAATCATTCTGATCGTAGAACCTCTCGCCGCGAGTTAGATCCTGACGGTAAGTCGCACACCCAAAAACAAAGAGGCTAGCGAAGACAACTCGGCGCATTGAACGGCGAAGATAGCGTCATTAGATCCTTGGGATCAAGGTTCGGCGCTTTGGCCTTTTTGGTACCACAAGCGGTAAATCGGCAGGCCATCGTGAATCGCGCGCTTCTCGCGTGGGCTCTGGGCCTGATACGGGTTCAGAGCGTGGCGCGCCATCCCACCAACGCCGACAAACGCCGGCTCCAAACGGACCTGCTCCTCGTATAACTGGGCCCGTTCCTCGACGTCCGTTTGGATGAAGAGCTGCCCCCCGGGACGTAGACACCGCGCCATCTCGGCGAGCGCTGCATCGCCCATGACCAGGCGTTTTGTATGGCGCTTTTTCCACCAGGGGTCTGGGAAGTGTAAGAAAATCTGCGAAAGCGACCCGCTCACCAGACGCGGCAAGACGACCTTGGCATCCTCCGCGAACACGCGCGCACGCCTTCCGAGCCCGCTGGCTCGCAGTCGGTCGTCGACGATTTTTGCCCATTTGCGACGAATTTCTAGCCCCACGACGAAACTTTCCGGGGCTGCGGCGGCCCGTTCAAATACGAAACCCCCACGGCCGGGACCAATCTCGAGCTCGATTGACGCGCGGCCAAAGAACACTCTCAGATCGAGCGCTTCGGAATCCGGCAGACGAGGCGCATCCGCGTAGAGTGGGGCAACTTTGGGCACGCCCCGAGCTACTGAAGCTGGCCTCGCTTTGCAACGGCTGAAACCACGTGAGGGCCGAGCGCCGCTTCTGCTATAGCTTTGGGATGCGTCGCCGAGTGCTTGGCAAAACGGGTGTGAAGGTTACCGAGCTTGCTTTGGGGACCTGGGGGCTTTCGGGGGATGGCTACGGTGCCGTGCCGGAAGCGGAACAGAAAGCCGTGATCGAGCGCGCCCGGTCGCAGGGTATCACTCTCTTCGAAACCGCCGATAGCTACGGCTGCGGGCGCATGGAATCGTTGCTCGGCGAGACTTTGGGCGCGGACAAGGGAGCCCTTTTTGCCACCAAGCTCGGCACCGACCGCGAACGCAGCACCAAGCGCTTCGACCCAGCGTACCTTGCCGAAGCGTTGCAGCGTTCCGAGGAGCGCCTCCGGCGTGAAAAAATCGATATCGTCCTTTTGCACAACCCAAGCGTTGAGACCATTCGCAGCGGTGCGGCTACGGCTTGGTTGAAGGAGCTTGTTAAGAAGGGCCGCATCACCACTTGGGGTGTGAGCGCGAGCAACCGCGAAACCGCGGAGGCCGCACTCGACCAAGAGGCGCCGCTCTTGAGCCTGCCGTACAACGCGTTCAACGCCAATGACGTTAAAGCGCTGGGGCCACGCTTAAAAAAGGAAGGGACGGGGCTCCTGGCTCATTCCGTCTTGCTTTACGGACTGCTCTGCAGCCAATGGCCCAACGACAAGGTCTTCGACGACATCGATCACCGACACGATCGCTGGACCGACGACGCGTTCAAAACACGCCTCGTCCAACTCAACGCCCTGCGCCCGTTGGTGGGCGACACCATCCCGACCATGCGCGCTGCCGCTCTGCGATTCGCACTCTGCAATCCCCGAGTCAAAAGCGTGCTGCTGGGCCCGCGCAGCGTCCAACAGCTCGACCAATTGGTGCGCGAAGCGGGCAAGCCCCCTTACGTCACGGAGAGCCAACTGACAGCGCTCGAGAATCGCCTCTCCACGCTCGGCGCCAGCGCGTGAGCCACCTCGAAGCGTTACTCCAGATTGCGCAGGAGGCATCGCGCCTCGTGATGGACGTCTACGAGCGCCCCTTCGAAGTCGATTTCAAGGGGCCCAACGATCCGGTCACTCAAGCGGACCGGATCGCGAATGAGTTTATTTGCAACAAGCTAACGTCTCTCTACCCGGGGGTACCGATCGTGGCCGAAGAGAGCGATCCCGCAAGCTTCGCGGATTTTCGGGCGGCCGATTGCATCTTCTTTGTGGACCCTGTGGACGGCACGCGAGAATTTGTCGCAAAAAACGGAGAGTTTGTGGTCATGATCGGGATGGTCGTCGGGTCGGTGGCGGTGCGCGGCGTGGTCGTTGCACCCGCGCGCGGCCAAGCCTTCATCGGTGATACCGAACTCGGCGCATTCGAGCTGGACGCGGAGGGCAACCGGAGCCCGATTCGAACGAGTGCCCACACCGAGCATCGGGGTGTCCGCATTGTCGCTTCCCGCTCGCACCGCACCGCAAAGATTCAAGCTGTTCTCTCTTCGCTGCAGGGTGCGAACGTCCAGGCGCTCGGCAGTGCAGGCCTGAAGGGCGCCTGGGTGGCGAGCGGTCGAGCCGATGCTTACGTGGCCCCCGGCTACGCTGGCCAACGCTGGGACTGCTGCGCCATCGACGCGATTGTCACCGCAGCCGGCGGCCGGTTTACCGATGCTTGGGGTGACGCCATCGATTACCGCGCCGGCCTCGCCAACGACCGCGGTTTACTGGCTAGCAACGGGCACCTGCATACAGCCATCTTGGAACAGTTAGCCCGCGCTCGCGCTTCGGAGTAAAACACGTGCGAGTTGACCGCGCTGACGTGGTGATTGTGGGGGCCGGCATCATGGGGCTCTCCATTGCCTACAATCTGGCTCGCCTTTCCCCGCATCTCCGCATCCTCGTTCTGGAGCAATCATACCTCTGCAGCGGTGCCAGCGGCAGAAATGGCGGCGGAGTGCGTGCGCAGTGGTCCAGCCCAAGCAACATCCTCTTGATGCAGAAAAGCCTCGAGCTTTTCCGACAATTCGCCAAAGAACACAGCATCAACACCTGGCTCCGCCAGGGCGGCTACCTCTTCCTTGTCCGCAGCCAAGCCGCGGCCGAAACGCTAGCCAAGAACGTTGAGCTGCAACGTGAGCTAGGGCTGAATTCCGAGCTCGTGTTACCCAACGCTCTCGGCGAGATTGTTCCAGGACTCTCGAGCGAAGGAGTCGCTCTGGCAAGTTACAATCCCGACGACTGTGTGGTTTTCCCTTGGCCTTTCGTCTGGGGTTATGCGCGTTCAGCGCAACAGCTGGGGGTTCAGATCGAGACTTTCACGGAGGCCTTGGCCCTCGACACCAACGCTGGCGCTATCTCCGGCGTGATGACCAACCGGGGACACATTCAAGCAGACACTGTGGTGCTCGCTTGTGGCGCTCTGAGCCCTAGGCTCGCTCGGACGGTGAATGTCGATCTGCCCACCCACCCCCAGCGCCATGAAATCTGTTCCAGCGAACCTTTGAAACCATGGTTAACGCCTCTTGTGGCAGACCTCTCCAATGGTCTTTACTTCTCACAGAGCACGCGGGGTGAAATCGTGGGTGGGATCTCAAGTGCCAGCGCTCCAACCGACGGGCGGCAAACGAGCTCTTGGGAGTTTCTCGCGCGCTATTCAGCGGCTCTCGCCAAAGTCTTCCCGCGTCTGGGCGCGGTCCGAATCCTGAGACAATGGGCCGGTCTTTATGACATTAGCCCCGACCACAATCCCATCGTGGGCAGCGTGGATGCTTGCCCGGGACTCCAGCTTGCGAGTGGTTTCATGGGGCATGGCTTCATGATGGCACCTGCGGTGGGGGAGCTTGTGGCACGGAGCATAGCTGGGAAAGAGAGTTCAGAGATCCTGGCAAGATGGAATCTTCGCCGGCTTAAGGAAGGGAACCTACTGAGCGAGAATATGATCATCGGCTGAAGCCATGCTCAGCTATCCTTCCGGTGTTGATGCGTGCCGCTGCGGGAGGGGCACGACCGGGATAGCGGGGCCTGCGTGGCGGGATCGCCAGGTGAGCGGCCCTTTTCGTTCCTTGGAGGATAGTAAGCATGCTTACTATCTCCTGTTCGACTTTGAGATGGCTGTCGCGGAGAAGTTTGGCAGCACTTGGGCATGCTCAGCCGCTGCCCAGGCACGCTTCTTGGGTCCTTCTGCCTTCGTTGACAGCGTTTGTCTCGCAACGTACCGTGTCGCCGCCTGGGATGGTGTTCTCGGCCCGGCGGCCACGCCTGGAATAGAGTTTCCTTGTGTGGTTTGACACGAAATTCTCAGGTTCAACTCAAACGATGTTACTCGAGCGTTCGTTTGCAAAACCCAGGCGCCCCGCGAATCGCGCCAAGTCCTTGGTACGTGTCTGCCTTACAGCGCGCACTGAACGATGGATGCTTCGGGGCTTTGGGGTTAAGCTGACGCGCTAAAATCTAAGGAGAGTCTTCTCATGCTTCGCTCCTCGCGTGCCATTTTGTCGATTGCCCACCGCCTCACCTTCACAAGCTTGACCTCATTCGCCTTGATCGGTGGAGCGGCGGCCGCAACTGGCTGCAAAGATGAGAATCAGCCTGAGTACTGGATCGAGAAGGCGGATGACCCTGCCTATCAAGCCAAATCGATCAAACGCCTGGAGCAATTCTTTGAGGATGCTTACGGAAAATCCAACAGCGAGCTCGCGTCGCCGGAGGTGCAGGCTTTGGTGAACAAGCTGGTGGACCCTCTCTCCAAGATCTACATCGACAGCTACGACACGCTGGCCACCAAAACCCGGGTGGATCTGATTCGCCTCATCGCATCCTTCCGCGATAAGCGCGCAGAAGGGGCGCTCAAGAAGGCGTTCGAGGAATTTGCCAAGAAGCCCCGCTACGACCGGGACGACGCCGATATCAAGTGGGCCGTGAACGCCGCGGCGGAAATGAAGCTGCCGAGCCTGAATGGGCCAATCGTCGCGGCCTTCGATAAGCTGCGGGCGAGCTCACAACTCGGGGGCATTGCCATCCAAGATTTCAACAAGGCCATGGTGACTCTGCACGATAAATCCTGGACGGGGCTATTGATCCAGAAGCTCGAAGCGGAAATGCCCACACCCAAAAAGGACGATAAGGAGTCCTTCAACCGCACTCAAGATCAGATATTTTGGCAAAATGCGGCAGCTCAAGTTCTTGGCGAAACGGGCGACCCGGCCGCAGTCCAACCCCTGCTCCAGGTGGTGCTCGATCCGTCCAAAGTGAACGTCCACGCAACGGCGTTTTTGGCCCTGGTGAAGCTCGGCAAACCTGCGGTGGATGGTGCCGTGAAGGTGTTAAGCGGTGAAGACACCAAGCTTGTGGCCTACTCGCTCCAGCGCCAAAAGGATGCCGCCAATGGTGGACAGCTTCCCGCCAATCTTCACGTGGCCACCATGGCGCTGGTGCTCGGAACTGCAGGGCGCGCTGAAGGGCGTGCTCCTTTGATGGTTGCCTTGAAGAAGGAATCCGACGAGGCCAATAAGGCAATCCTTGCACGAGAGCTGGCTAAGATCCCTGCCACGGACGAATCCAAACAAGCCTTCAAAGAAGCCTTCGAGTCGATTGCGCTCGACACGATGATCCCTCCAGGAAATCCGGCGCTCCAGGTGCTCACCGAGGCATCCGGTCAGTTCTATGATCCGGGCCTTGTGCCTTGGCTCTTGGCACGCGCAGAAGCGGTCAAAGGCGATCCTGAGGACAAGAAGGCGCTGCAAGGCGGGATTTTGATCACCGTGCTGAAGCTCGCTAAACCGGATCAACTGCCGCTCGTGAAGAAGGCGGTCGATAGATACGGCACGTCGATTGAAAAGGATATCTACACGCAGGTGGAGACAATCCTCACTGCGTGCGGAGATCGCGTGGGCTGTTATCTCACGGCTCTTGAGAAACCAGAGAATCAGGACCGCCAGACGCAGTTCATCGGGATCAAAGCTGGGTATATGGTGGGGATCCTCGGCAACGAGCAGAGCCGCACTGACCTCATCCAGCGGCTGGATGCCATCGACAATGGAGCTCTTCGCTTCATTTCCGCGCAAACCATCGATCAGCTCTCGCCCAAGGGTTCGAAGGAAGCGGCAGCCTCGTTGCGGATGATCATCGAGAAGAACGCCAAGTCGCCCGACAAGAACAAGGCGGCAGGCGACAGCGGGCTCAAACAAGTCATGTACCGCATTGAAGCCCGCGCCAACTGATTGCCCTAAGTTCCCAGAAACGGGACCCGAACGGCGATCTCAAGCCACCCCATGACCATCGACGAGGAGCCCGAGCCGGAACATCTCGTTTCGGTTCGTCCGCTTTCTGAACTCCCCGGGCAGACATCCTCGGATCAACGCAACGCCGACGTCCTTCGGGCTTGGCACGCGGCCCAGCGCTCGATTGGGCCAGTTTCCAGCCTGCATGAAGTCCTAGCGGCAGTTAGCGATGCCGCGCTCACGCTGCTCGGCAACGCCACGCACGTCACCTTAGTGCTGGGTGACGACGCGGAAGTTGGGAAAGCTACGGAGCTTTCGGCGTTTATCCCGGTGATGACCCGCGTGCGCGGGCCGGACGCCACTTTTTTCACTCCGCCCGAGGGCGTGCGCGTGACGCGCAGCGTTTTTCGCAAGGTCATTCGGGAGCGAGCCGCCGTGCTGGCGGCGGATGCACCTGACGAAGTCTTCAGTTCTGAGTCTCTGCTTGGCGCCAGTATTCGGAGCACCCTCGCGGTCCCTCTATGGCGAGGAGCGAGCGTGGTCGGTGTATTGCAAGCCGATAACCGAGACGCGCCTGCGATGTTTGATTCGACCGACATGGAAGCGCTGGCCGTGCTCGCGGCGTACGCGTCTTTAGCGATCGTGAACGCACGCCTCATCGGTAGGCTGCAAACAGCTGAAGCCGCCCTTGAAAAGGAGAACGTCTTCCTGAAAGCGCGCGAACGGCAGCGCGCGGGAAATGTACGGATCCTCGGCGAAAGCTCAAAGCTCAAGGCCTTGCTGGAACAGCTGCGTAAGGTCGTGGATACGCGCGTGACCGTCTTGATTCAAGGCGAAACGGGCACTGGCAAGGAACTCATCGCCTCCTTTTTACACTACGAATCCGAGAGGGCCGCGAAATTATTTGTGGCCCAAAATTGCGCGGCAATGCCTGAGAATCTTCTGGAGAGCGAGCTCTTCGGGCACAAGCGAGGCTCGTTCACCGGCGCCACCGAGGACAAGAAGGGACTGTTTGAGATGGCCAATGGTGGCACCCTCTTCTTGGATGAGCTGGGAGAGATGCCCATTGGGCTCCAGGCAAAGCTGCTTCGAGTGTTGCAGGAAGGCGAGATCCGTCCCGTGGGTGCCACGAGCACGCGGCGCGTCGACGTTCGAATCGTCGCCGCGACCAATCGTGATCTAGAGGCCGAAGTTAAGCAGGGGCGTTTTCGGGAGGATCTCTTCTATCGCATCACCGCCTTCCCAGTTAATGCGCCTCCGCTACGCGAGCGTCGCGAGGATATTCCTATTTTGGCGCGGCATTTTCTGGAGATTTACGCTAAGGACCTCGGCAAACCTATTGTGGGCTTCTCCCAAGAAGCGTTAGAGCTTCTCACGAGCTACGCATTTCCTGGCAATGTGCGTGAGCTACAAAATGAGATCCAGCGCATGGTGATCCAAGCCGACGCGGGGGCTATCATCACTTCCGAATTGCTCAGCCCGCGCGTGCGCCGCCTGGAAGGCCTGGTGGACGAAGCCGACACGCAGCCCGGCGCGCTGCGTGACATGATGGACCAGGTAGAAAGATTTCTTCTGGGGCGCTCCCTCAAGGAACACGGCAACAACAAGACCGCAGCAGCGCGCGCCCTGGGCATCACCCGCGAGGGCTTGCACAAGAAGCTCAGAACACTAAAAATTAGCTAGTCAGCACGCGGGCGCTGGCTTGTTACTGAATGCCGTAGTCCCGCAAGCGGCGATAGAAGGTTCGGCGCGGCATGCCCATCATTTCGGCTGCTTTCGCACGATTCCAGTTGCTCCCCCGGAGTGCGTGCAGAATGCGCTCGCGTTCGGCCGGGCCTGATTCAGCGGGCACACGAGCAGAGGCGCGCTCCGGAGCCTCGGCGCTCTCTGGCGCCCTGCTCGTAGGCAGGCGCGGAGCGCGCGACGCATCAAATCGGGCATCAGGAAACTCGAAATCTTCAGGCACGAGCTCACTGTCGTCGCTGAGCACCCAGGCGTTGAGTAGGACATGCTCGAGCTGCCGGACATTGCCTGGCCAATGATAGGCCTCGATCAGCCGAAGAGCCTCGCGTGCAATGGACTTCTTTTCGCGCTTGTAGCGAGCCGAGAAGATACCGAGAAAATGATCCACCAGCTGCGGGATATCTTCGGCCCGATCCCGCAACGCGGGCAGATGCAAATTCACAACTTGGATCCGATAGTAAAGATCTTCGCGAAACTTTCCCTGCTGCACCAGCTCTTCGAGATCTCGGTTGGTCGCGAACAACACCCGCACATCAACCGGCTCCTCGGCGTGCCCACCCACCGGACGCACCGTTCGTTCCTGCAAAACTCGCAATAGCCCCGCCTGCATCTTGTGCGGCAACTCCCCTATTTCGTCGAGCAGGAGGCTGCCGCCCGCGGCTTCACGAAACAGCCCCTTTCGATCCCGGTCCGCCCCCGTGAAAGCGCCACGCGTGTGGCCAAAGAGCTCGGTCTCCAACAAATTTTCCGGGATAGCGCCGCAATTCACGCCCAGAAATTTCGCCTTCCCACGTTGCGAGGAGTTGTGGATGGCGCGTGCCACCACCTCTTTCCCGGTCCCGCTCTCACCGGTGATCAACACCGGCACATCGGCGTCTTTCACCCGTTCCACCAGGGCGTACACCTTGCGCATCGCCGCGCTCGTGCCGACCAACCCCTGATAGCCAAAGTGGCCAAACAATGTTTCGCGAACATCACGCAGCTTTCTGCGGGCCTGCTTCAGCTTGTCAGTGCGCTCTTCCAACAGCTCTGAAATCTGTGCTTGTTTCTCGCGGAGATCGGCGTTTGCAAGTTCGAGCGCATCCGCACGAGCACGATTCTCATTGATGAGCCGTGCGTTCTCCAAAGCGATCGCCATCTGATCGGCAAACGCGGAAAGAGTTGGAAGCTCCGCTTCGAACTGAGCCCCGGGACGCAGGCGTGTCTCCAGATAGAGCGCTCCGATGGCTGCCCCACCTGGTTCGCGGATAGGGACGCAAGCGACGGATTGCAGCATCATTTGATGTACCGAGGCGTAGCCCTTCATGCGGGCGTCGTCGCGCGCGCTGAGGCTCACGATGGGCTCGCCCAGAGCAATCACGCGCTCCGCGATGGAGCGCGAGAACTCAAGCTCCGTGCCGCCGGACCTGGCCACCCGCGAGGTGTAGAGCTGAACGCCGCCGTCAGCGTGCTTGAGGAGCACAGCGCCGCCTTCAGCCCTGAGCAGAGCCACAGCGGAGTCAATGATGCGAGCTGTTAGCCGCTCAAGCTCCCAAACCCCGACTAATTCATGATTGACCTCAAGAATACGAGCCAATCGATGCTCAAGCGGTGTGGCGCTGAGCTGCGAAATGGAGCTGCTCGTGGAGCCGGAAGCGGAACTGCCGCGCGCGCCCCCACCCGTGTGCACGCCACCCGATCGAAACTCCGTCGCGGCATGCCCAAGATTGGCTTGCACCTTGGTCCGTAATTCGCGCCGGCGACCATCATTCCAATACACCTCGCGCAGATCACGCGGTAGGCGAGCCGCGATGTCCTCAAGGACCGCGAGCGCTTCTTCAGCGTCGCGTCGAGCACGCACCCCCTGGCCGCCGGCTTCCTCCAAGCTTGAGCGGATTTGCAGCGCGCGCCAGACCCATTCACGCTGTCCTGTTTCACGTGAATGCCGGAGTGCCTCGTCCAGACTTGCTCGGGCATGGAACTCATCCTGGGCCAACGTGTGAATGCGTGCTTCGGCGAGGTGAAAAAGAGGCTGATGAGCCGTACTGCCCCGCAACTCTGAACGTGCTTGATCGAGGCGTTGCCGGAGCTGAGAGATGTCCACGTGCGCCAACCGCGCGGCAGCCAAAATGCTCTCCAAGCGAGCCTCGGCCGCGTCCATGCTGCGCCCGAGCGCATCATAAGCCGCCGCACAAGCCTCATAGCCGCTGACAGCCGCTTCCAGCTCGTTGTTTTTAAGGAGCAGCTCAGCCTGAAGGCCAAGGAGCTGAGCGCGCGTTTCAGGGGGCAATTGATCACGCTGCTGCTCAAGGGCTTCAATGCCTGCCCGGGCCTTTGCCAATCGGCCTAAATAGAGGTCGAGATTGGCGAGGTTCAATAGCGCTTGACGCACTGCTGAGCGCCGCCCGGAACGGCGTCCGCTATCGAGCGCCGATTCGTAGCTTTCGACAGCCTGAGCAATATCTCCCTGAACCTTGCAAAGCCCTGCCAGATTCAACTGAAGAATGGAGAGCATGCCCGCGTCCCCTGCGGCCTCAGCAGCGAGCAGTGCACGCTCGAAGATCTCCTTAGCTCGCGGAAGCTGCTCTCCTCGTTGTGCAGCCAAGCCGAGCGTGCTGAGAGCGATGGCCTCAACCCGCGGCGAACCGGCCCTTTGCGCTAAGAGCACGGCATCGAGCAGCACTTTTTCTGCTTCTGCCGTCTCATTGAGCAAAACCCTGGCCAACCCTTCGTAGGCGCGCGCCTCGGCCAGCAGTACTGCATCCTTGGTTTCGAGTGTTGTGCTGAGCGCGATCGCTTCGGCACACTCGCCCGTTCCGATCAGCGCCCTGGCCAGAAACAGCTGCCATTCAGCCGAAAGGGCCGGTGTGTCTGCCTCTTTGACCAACCCCGCCGCCGCCCGCAAGCCCAGCACCGCACGCGCAGCTTCACCTAGCGCGATATCCGCTCGCGCCTTCAAAACGGCCAAGCTCAGTTTTTCGCTTGCTGTACACGCCGTTGCACTGGAGAGCGCTAGCACCGCCTCATTGAAGCGCCCCTTTTCGATCATGAATCGGGCACGAGCCAAAGGGGCTTCCGGCACCAAGGAGTGGGCTGCCCCCTCAGCGATCACCGCTTCGATGTCATCAACCGAAACGACTGCTTGGCGGGCGATGCGCTGGACGATAGCGCGGAGATCCCCTGGTCGCCCCTGGCTGGCTTCCACAATCCTAGCTAAATGGCGCTCGGTTAACGCCGGAACTGCCTGCCGAACGAGTTCCCTTGCTGCCGCAGAATCCAAACCCGACACCACGAAACGCTTGGCTCTCGGGAACAGATCGCTCCCACCGACGACCACCAGCCGCGCCCCCTCGGCTCTCGCCTGAGCCAACTCCGAAATCCGTTCTGGAGCCAGGCGTTCAACGTCATCCACCAAGATAAACGGCGCATTTTCCCCGGGATATTCGCCGATTAAACCCCCACACGCCTGGAAGAACGCACACGGATCGTCGACAAACGTGAGTGGAACCCCCGCCAAACCAAGAGACCAAGCCAAACGCCGGAGGAGCGCACTTCTTCCAGATCCCGGTGCGCCCGTTACGCACAGGACTTCCTCCGCCACCAAGCCCAACGCCAGCGTGCGCAAATGTTCACTCGCGGCATCGATCCCGACGATCGGCCAGAGTGCGGTGTCGGCGCCATGTGAACTCTCGCTGGGGAGCCGAGCCGCACGCCTGAGCGCGCTCGCAAATTCGTCGGCTGACGGGTACCTGTGCGACGGATCCTGGGCGATAGCGCGCGCCGCAACCCCCTCAAGATCATGTGCCACACTTTCTGACAACAAAGGCCGCTGTCCGTATTCGAGCGCCTCGCTCAACGTGATCCCGAGTGCAAACACCTCGGCCCGCACGGTGAGTGGCTTGCCTTGAAACAGCTCAGGAGCCGCGTAGCGTGGCGTGAGCCCTTCAGGCCGAACTCCGTGCTCCTGCCAAGGAGCCGCGAGCCCAAGATCGACCAGCGTGGCACGCCCGTCAGGCTGAACGATGATATTGGCGGGCTTCACATCCCCGTGCAAAAGCCCCGATCGGTGAAGCACGGTGAGCTGTTCGGAGGCCATGGCCAGCGCTGCTAACAGCTCTTCGAGCGGTGCATGCGCGTGGATGCAGGCCTCCAAGCTTTCGCCCTCGATCAATTCGCGCACCAAGTAAGGTTTGGCGGTTCCAGGTAACCTTCCAAAAGCCAACACACGCGGCACACCCAAGCCTTCGAGCCCGCTCAGCGCTGTGGCCTCACGCACCAACGCCTCCAACTCGCGGTGGCTGGCATCTTGGCTCAACACCTTGAGCGCACACCGCAGGCCATTGTAGCGGTCCTCGACCGCCCAAACCTGACCGCCACCGCCCTTTCCCAGGCAAGTGATGGGTCGATAGCGCTCGGGAAGCGTCAGCTCATCCACTCAAAGTCCGTAGTCTGCGCCTAGACCTAAGAAGAACCCACTCGTGCCGAAGCCTGCGTCGAAGCGCGCCACGAAGTTGCGATGCGGCTTCACGCGAAAGCCGATCTGCGCGGTGAGCCAGGGGAAAACGATGGGCTTGGAGCCACCGTTGAACCAATTGGGTTCCTCTTTGGGACCTTCTTCGCAATAGCCTCCGCCGCCATCGCCGGCAGATTGACAAACCGTCCAAGTGGAAGGGTCGTTGGGATTCGAGCCAGCGCCCGGATAGACCTCGTTTCGGTGCAAGGGGCCGAAGGGCAGGCCGATGCCGCCGCCAATGCCGTAATTGATGCCAAACTCCGGCGAGACCGGGCTTGTCCACATGAAATCACTCGTGAGGAAGATCATGTTGATGTCGCTATCGACTTTTTCCCAAGCCTGCTCCGGATCCGTCGTCGCCTTAAACGGTGTCGGATCCAAAGAATAACCCGCCCACCAAGCACTCAAGCTGTACTCAAAATTGTCGCGCCGAACGCCCACTTCCGGACCGAATCCGTGCAGGTAAACATTAGCGCCACCGTCAGCACCAAACGCGGACATCAAGAACTTCGGGACGATGATGCCGCGATAGCGAGCACCCAGGAACAAATAAGTCTTGTCCTTCTGCTCGCGTGGGGTGGTGTCGGTTTGTTCGCGAATGCTGTCCGCGTCGGCACCCGCATTCCCAACTTGGGCGGCTTCCGTCCCCCTATCCACAGCCTTCTCAGTCTCGGTGGTGGTGACTGCGGCTGACTCGTCGCTCGCGGCTGCGCTTGAGTCAGCACTGGAGCCGTCTTGGGCCGCGGCAACTGCCGTCAGCGACAACACACCGAAAAAAACCGCGAATAGTCCAAGTGCGCGCATCGATATTTCCTCCTGATCCAGCCAAGCAGAACGTGGCTCAACCCGAGCCGCCGCGGAGTGTGCCATGGTGGCCCAACAGAAGGCAAAGCCTAGCGCTAAGCTAGGAGTTCTTGGACGTTTGCAGGTGTGCCAGCGGCGTGCCTCCTGGCACGCTTCGGCTTACGGAGACGTGGGGTCGCTGCACGCACCCCACTGCCCAGCTTCGCAAGCCTGCTCACCAACGTAACAATTGTGCACCCCGTTTTGGGACTGAAGCTTAATGCTGCAGCGACGCGTCTTACCCATTTCGCAGACGCCCGAAGCTTCGCCAAAGTTCAGCGCCGCTAGTTGATCGTCCGTTACCTGAACGAAGCCGTTCATGTTCGTCGTGCCCGGCGTCATGTTTGCCATCGCCGGTTTCTCATCCGTACCCGAACATGCGACAGACAGCGCACACAGAGCACCAAGTGAGAGATTGACGAGCAATGAAGCGAATCGTGACATCGTGTGAATCACTAGTGCACGGGCCATGCCGTGCTCCGACTGACAAAGTTTGTCAGTTCGAGATTGAGAATCCTCGGAGATCTCTCGGATCCGAGAGCTCGCGATCGGCAGCGCCCCGCGGCAATTGTCATTCGCCGAAGCGCGAAGGTGACAAAACCCGTCGTCGTCTCGCGTTGAAACGCCGGGTTGCCAAGCCTCGGCGAATCGCAGGCAGCTCTCCGAAACTGTCAGTGACGCTCCTCCAACACGGGCGGGAACGCACGTCCACTTCCCGGGACCCACACATTCGGGTACTGCAGATTCAACGCGATCTGCCTTCGATTTTCAGCCTTACTGCAGCGGCCACGCCCCGATGAGGCCCGATACGGGACCTAGCGCTTCAAATCGGGTAACCTGTTAATGATGTTCCGGCATCGAAACGCTCCGACAAGCCTCGTGTGCGCAGCCTTGCTCTTCGCTTCGGCTTGCATGAGCCACGTGGACCACGGGCGTACCCTGTATGCCAACGGTCATTACGTGGAGGCCGCCGCTGTCTTTGAACAAGGTGAAAGCTCCATGGCGGAGGCCGACCAAAAGGAGTGCGCCCAATACGGAACGTATCGCGGCTTGACGCTACTCGTACTCGGTGATCTCGCACAAGCAGAGCGTTGGCTCGCGTATGCCTATGCCATGGAGCAGAGGGAGCCAGGCGTCCTGAACCCTCGCTTGCGCCTGCAGCTCGATCGGGGGTGGAGTGAACTTTTGCAGCGGCGCGGCCCGGCAACAACCGATTCACTCCCTGCGAACTCCCTGGCCAGGGACGACGACGCCACGAGTGCTCCCAGCGGGACGCCGATGCAGAATGCCAGCGGCGTCCGCCGTTCTTTTGTTGACCCGTGACGGCGGTCCGGGATCGACCACCGCCCTTTCGTCACCCCCTCGGTCAGCGCTAGCGGACTACACCGAGCGAATTCACGTTGAACTTGAAGTTCCCTTTGCCGCTGGCGACGGTGACCTGGATGGTATCCGCGTCCACGCGCGCGAACGAGAGCGTGGCGGATTTATCGGCCGGCGTGTGGAGCGTGTAGCCGCCAGCCTGGGGAACCGGATCGATCCAGCGCATTTGGACGCCATCGATGGCCAAATCCCAGGTGCCCTTCGCGCCCTTCCAGCTGCGGCTACCGTCGACCTGGATGCCTTCCGTGAGCCCACCGGCCAGCACCTTCTGAATTTGATCGCCGCTGCCTTCACCGCTGACACCGCTCGCCAGATCCGTCCATGTCGCTGTGTGCGTGACGTGGCGGCTTTGGTCGTTGAAATTCCAGGTGACCACGGCACTGCCGTTCACGGCAATTTTTCCGTTGGAAAGCTTGTCCCAGGTGTGATTCACCTTCACTTCACCCATCTCATTCTTAGAGACGCTGATGGTGTGTTTGCCCTTGAAGGTGTGGCTGCGATAAACACAGGTTCCCGGCTTGACGCCGTATTCAATGCTGAGCGAACCCAGCTGACCAGTGATGGCGGCGCAGGGCAGCTGGGAGCCGACGAATGTCTTGAGCTCATCGGCTGCTGCTTGCACGCCTTGCCCGATCGTGAAGTGCGTCGAAATATCGACCGCAGAGGCGGTGAGCCCCTCTGCCTCCGAGGAGAGCGCGGACTCTTGGACGGCGGCCCGAGCTTCCTCTCCTGTTAACCCCTGTTCACTGGGGCAGGCGGTGAGCGTTAACGGAACCAGAAAAACTAAGGCAATTTTGCGATTCATCATTTCCTCCGAGCCAGGACTCTGCAGCCTGCGTGCCAAGCGCTCCCCCGCCGGAGCGGAGCGAGCGCAAAGCTCCCCTGCGGCGTCTCGACGAGCGACCGGATGGTGCCGACGGTCTTGTCGTCGTGGACGACCTCGAGCGCCGTGGTGTCGAGCGTCACGCCGTCGGGCACCACGAGCAGCCGGAGTTCGCGGTTCGGATGCCCCCGGAAATGCACGCGCGCCACCGTTTCCTGGCCCGTGTAGCAC
>ENA-ORBV01007900-ORBV01007900.1-microbial-mat-metagenome-genome-assembly--contig:-NODE-7900-length-18091-cov-20.631287_pt1 | contig 18091 bp, 12 predicted proteins | sample MGYA00237777_ERZ505514 | MGnify/ENA primary metagenome ERZ505514 (study PRJEB26160, sample SAMN06269048) | microbial mat metagenome | isolation source: Oligotrophic lake microbial mat | place...
TTTTTTTTTTCAAGCAGAAGACGGCATACGAGATTCGCCTTAGTCCTCGTGGGCTCGGAGATGTGTATAAGAGACAGTCGCGGACGAGGGCGCGGGCCTTGATGAGGGTCATGGGCGTGCTCCCGTGGTCGTTGGCCGGGCGGCGAGGGTGGGGGCGTCGAGCGTGAAGGTGACGAGGGTGCCCTGGGAGAGCGCGCGGGGCGAGTCGATCAGCAGGTCGCCGGGACTCAGCGGGGCGAGGGCGCGCTGGTAGTCGCCGTGCGTACCGGTGAGGGTGATGCGGACGGCCCTGGCGTGGCCGCGCGAGCCGCGACGGTCGCGGACGACCCAGACGGTGGGGGAGGCGGCGTCGGGGTCGAGAGTGGAGGGGTGGATGAGGACGGCGGAGTCGGCGAAGGCGGGCGCGGGTGCGTGGTCGGCGTCGGGGGTTGAGGGCGAGGACGTGTCCGCGGGCTGGTGCGCCGGGGCGTGAACATGCGAGCCTGACGCCGAGTTCGATCCAGCGGGGGAGGCGTCGGACCGGCGTGTCGATCCCGTCGAGTCCGACCCGAGGAAGCGAACCCGGGTGAGCATTTCGGGCCTCAGCATCGGTGAGGGGTCCTGCACGCGGACCTTCACCTGCAGCGTGTTCTTCTGGAGGTCGGCCTCGTGCGCGATCCGCGTGACCACGCCGGTGAAGGTCTGGTCGGGCAGGATCTCGACGACGACCTCGCAGGGCTGCCCGACCGAGATGTTGGCCGCGTCGGCGAGCGGCACATCGACGCGGACCTGGAGGCTCGCCGGGTCATAGAGGTAGGCGACGATGGCGGCGTCGGGGTTGTCGCCGGCGACCATGAGGCGCGTGCCGGGCACGATCCGGCGTCGCTGCACGACGCCCGTGATCGGCGAGCGAATGGTCATGCGGTCGAGCCGGAGGGCGGCTTCATCGGCGCGGACCCCGGCGAGGCGGGCGTCGGCGCCCGCTTCCAGCGCGTCGGCGGAGGCCATGTCCAGGGCGCGGCGTTCGGCGATGCGCAGGCGGGCGGCACGCTGGGCCGCGGAGTGCTCCCCGCTGGCGCGGTCGATTTCCGCGGCCAGGATCGCCTCGCGCAGACGCATCGCGTCCACGGTGGCGGCCTGGGCGGCGGCCTGCTTCTCAAGGATGATCGTCTCGATCTCCGTCGCGCCGCCGCTGGCCATCGCGGTGCGGGCGCGGGAGAGTTGGGCCTCGAGTTGTTCGAGGCGGGCCTGCTCCGCGGCCACCAGCGCGACCAGTTGCACCTGCTCGGCCTGGGCGCGGGCGAGCGTGGCCGCGGCGACCGCCACCTCGCGCTCGCGGTCCACGGGCTGGTCCCAGTTCGCTTGGGCGGCCGTCAGTTCGGCGGCGACGGATTGGGCGCGGGCGTGGGCGGCTTCCAGTTCGGCGTGTGCGGTGCGCAGCGCGAGCTGCGCGTCGTCGGGCACGAGCGTGGCGACGGCGTCGCCGACCTGAACCTGGTCGCCCTCCTGGACGAGGACCTGGCTCACGGTGCCCTCAGCCAGCGCGGCACAGGCGGTGACGAACGGATCGGCCTCGAGCCAGCCGGCGGCCTGGACCGTCGGCGTGTTCGCACGGCGGGCCGGGCTTGTGGGAGGTGGGGCGTTGGCGGGTTGCGGAGCGTTGCCGGGCTGTGGGGCGATCGCGGCGGGCGCGTCGGGGGCGGCACGGTCGAAGATCACCTGGCGGACGCTGACATGGCGCGAGGGCATGAGCGAGGCGCGAGCGGCCACGCCCAGCGCGAGCAGCATCGCCAGCGCGACGCTGGCGACGAGGATGAGGCCCAAGCGCGAGCGGCGGGGTGCGGCAATCCAGCCGGCGCTCGGTGCCGGAGCCGCTGTCGCCCGTGCGGGCGCGGGGATCGAATCGGACATGGGGAGACTCCCAAGGGGATTGACCAGTCGGCCGCGAGCGGTCGCGGCGTCTACACGCGTGGGATGCGGCGTGGGTCAGGCCCGGGGAGGGCGGAGGAGATGGAAGTGGAACGCGCTCAGGGGCGCGGCCATGACCAACGTGCTTCGCGTCGCCGGTGGCTCACTGAACTGGACGAGCGAGGGCATGGCGAGGCGCGAGAGCAGGCAGAGGCGGGGTGAGGAGCAGCAGCCCAGGCCGCAGGTGCAGTCGTCATGGGGCGGCTCGCCGGGTGGGTTCGCGGGTGCCGCGGGGGAGTTGGGCACGTCGTGGGTTCGGAGGGCGACGGAGTCCGAGAAGTCCCGGCTTTCCGCGGCCCGATCCGAGACGTGCTTCGGGCAGCAGGAATCGGTCGGGGCGGAGCCCGCATCGGTCGGGACGGTGGTTGAGGCGACGGTGGCGACGACGCAGTTCTGGCCCGCGCACACGGGCACCTTGTGCCACATGGACGCCGCGAAGGCGACGGCCAAGAGGGCGGCGACGAGTTGGGCCAGGCGAGGGGACATCTGTGCAAGTGTACGCGGACGGCTGGGGTTTGGATCGGCTGAAGGGGCGGATGGCTTGAGGCTGGGCGATCGCACGGGGGTTATACGGATCGTCGTTGCGACTCGGACGTGCCACCGGTCGTGGCTCTGGACGATCGGTGCGGGTTGGCCGGTTGTGACCGCGGCACCGATCGCTCAACGCAGCGATCCGCGGCACGACGACGCCCGAGTTCCATCGCGGGTTCGTATTATTGGACACGAGTGAACCCGCCGCCGAGGGCGCCCCGTCTGGCTCTCACCGCAGGCCGTACTCCTTCAACTTCCGGTACAGCGTGCGCTCGCCGATGCCCAGCAGCGCCGCCGCCTGCTCGCGGTTGCCCGCCGTGAGGCGGAGCGTCTCGCGGATGGCGCGTTTCTCAATCTGTTCGAGGCTGGTGCCGGCCAGCGAGCCGTTGGGGCCGCTGGCGCCCGATCCGCCGTTGTCGTCGTCGTCGGTGGCGCGGATGTCGTCGGGGATGTGGCGGGTGTCGATGACGATGGGCTCGTGGGCCCGCCCGTGTCCCTCGGCCTCACCGATCGCGGTGACGACCATGTTCTGCACGACGTTCAGGAGTTGCCGCACGTTGCCGGGCCAGGGCGCGCTGGTGAGGCGGAGCAGGGCCGCGTCGGTCACGGTGATCTGCGGCGGGGGCGCGCCGTCGGTGGTCATCTGGGCGGCGAAGCGGTCGATGGCGTGGCGAACCAGCGGGGGGACGTCCTCTCGCCGCTCGCGCAGCGGGGGGATGGTGATCTGCGCCCCGTTGATGCGAAAATACAGGTCGCCGCGGAACGTGCCGTCGTCGACCATCTTCTTCAGGTCGCGGTTGGTGGCCGAGACGAAGCGCACGTCGGCCTTGCGGGGCTCGTTGGAGCCAAGGCGCACGACCTCGCCGGATTCCAGCACGCGGAGCAGTTTGGCCTGCATGGTCAGCGGCATGTCGCCGATCTCATCCAGAAACAGCGTGCCGCCGTCGGCGTACTCGAACACGCCCTCGCGGTCCTTGTCGGCCCCGGTGAAGGCCCCGCGGACATGCCCGAACAGTTGATCTTCGAGCAGCGATTCGGACTGTCCGGCGCAGTTGAACGTGACGTACCGCGCCCCCGCCCGTCGGCTGTTGAGGTGAACCCCCTGGGCGATCAGCTCCTTGCCCGTGCCCGACTGGCCCGTGATGAGCACGGGGATGCTGCTCTTGGCCACCGTGCGCACACTCGCCAGCACGCGCCGCATCGGCTCGCTGGCCGCCACCATGCCCGGCATGGCCGCGGTGTCGAGCGCGTCCTGGAGCTTCTGATTCTGGTGCCGCAGCAGGACGGTCTCGGCGGCCCGGTTGATGAGGTTGCGGAAGACCTCTAGATCGAGCGGCTTTTCGATGAAGTCGTACACGCCGTGCTTGAAGGCGGCCCGGGCGGTGGGCACGTCGCCATGCGCGGTGACCATGACGGTCTCGGCGCCGGGTTGCAGGGCGCGGGCGGCCTGGAGCACGATGAGCCCCGCGTCCGCGCCGTCGTGGGCGACGCCGGCGGCGTTGACCCCGGCGTGACCGGCCGACGATGGCATGCGAAGATCGGTGATGATGACGTCGAACGCCCCACCCTTGAGTTCATCCAGGGCGGCCGAGACGGAGTTGACGATCGTGCAGACGTGCCCGGGCTTGCGCAGCGCGTCGGCCATCACGTCGGCGTGATCGGGCTCGTCCTCGACGATGAGGACCTGGGCGCGGGGTGGTGGGCGTGTGGGGTCGGTGGTCATGGGGGAGTGATGAAGTAACGAAGTGATTGAGTGGCGAAGGGACGAAGGAAGCGACTGCGAGCGTTCGTGGAGCACGCGAGGCGATGATCAGGCGCCCGTGTGCGACATGGCTGGTTTGAACTCAAGTGTTGAAGCGGGCGCTGAACGTGGTGGGGGCGGCGCGGGCTCGGTTCCTGCGGAGCCCGTGATGAACGGAGCGAGGCGTCTCAGATGCACGCCCGCCGGATGCAGGAACAGCACGTCAAACAGCCCGCGCGGCGGGCGCTGCATGGGCGTGATCGTGAGCCGCGAAAGCCGCACCAGTCCGCGGCTCGCCTCGAACAGGAAGGGCTGATATCCCCGCCGTTCCATGATCCGGCGAATCCGCCTCAGACCCGCGCCCGCGGCCCGCAGGCACCGGCGATTCACCTCGCACGCCACGGCCGGCAGGTGGGCGTTGATGGTCCGCGACAGCCCGCCCAGAGCCTCGCACTCAAACCCCTCGACGTCGATCTTGATGAACAGTGGGCTCGCCGAGGCGGGCGGCAGCCCGGTCAGGCGCGAGTCGCCCCGCACGACCGGGCAGTCGTGCGTGATCGCGGCATCGCGGGCCCAAGGGAAGTCAACGAGTGAGGCGGCCCCGGTATTGGCCGAGGCGAGGCGGAGCGTCGCGGTGCCGCGCTTGCGACCCAGCGCGACCGGCTCGCAGATGACCTGGCGCAGCCCGTTGGACTCAACGTGCCACGCCAGCCGCTTGAACACATCGGGGTTGGGCTCGAAGGCGACGACGCGCCCGGACGGCCCGACCAGCGCGGCGGCCCGCAGCGTCACCAGCCCGAAGTTGGCCCCGACGTCGATGAACGTGTCGCCGGGCCGCAGGGCGTGCTGCAGCAGCAGCTGCAACGGCCACTCGTGGTATCGCCCCAGCAGCCACGCCCACCGCTGAAAGTACTCGCGGGGTTCGAGCCGCAGTGTGTGGCGGCCCCAGCGGTCGCGGATGTCGACCGTCGGGGCGCCCGCCCAGTACGCGTCCTGATCGACGCGAGCCAGGCGACGCGCCACCGTGGTCTTTCCGGGCAGGTCGGCCCGGCACCAGGCGGCGGCCAGACGGGGAAGCACCAGGCGGGTTGGGTTGGTCGGCGGGGTCAAGGCAGGATGGTACGGGGTGCCGCGCCGGAAGGCCGTGCGCCAACAGAACCGCCCGCGCGAGCGGTCGGCCACTCTCTGCCCAAGCGATGCGCCCGATCTCGCCAGCCGGCGTTCACCGGCGCTCGCCCCCGCTCGCTGGCGAGTTTGGCAACCTGGGGCTCCCGTGCGTGGCCGACCGCTCGCGCGGGCGGCACTGTTGGCGTGGGGTGCTTCGCGGCCGGCTCGGCATCACATCGAAAGCGCCGACCGCCGATGCGCCCCCAGCGCAATCGCGATCGCATCCGCCACATCCGGCGGCTCGGGAATCGTCGCAAGGCTGAACACCGTCTGCACCGCCCGCTGCATCTGCTCCTTGGTCGCCCGCCCGGAGCCCGTCAGCGACTTCTTGACCTCCGCCGGCTTCAACTCGGCCAGCGGCACCCCCGCTCGCCGGATCGTCAGGAGCACCACGCCGCGGGCGTGGGCCATCACGATCGCGGTCGCGGGGTGCTTGACATGGGCAAAGACCGCCTCGACGGCGATCAGGTCCGGGCGAAGGCGCTGGATGATGTCCGTCAGGTCGCGCTCGAGCTCGAGCAGCCGATCGGAAATGGACGCGGCCGCGGGGCGGGCGTTGCCCTCGGCATCCGTGGAGTCGGCGCGGAGCCGGATCACGCCGGCCTCCAGGATCGCGGGGATGGCCGCGAAGTCGGTGGGCTGGCGGGCTTCGAGCGCGGCATAGCCGGTGAGTCGCAGGCCGGGATCGATGCCGAGGACTCGCATGGACCACAGCGTATGGAAGCAAACGGGGCGGGCCCGTTGGCCCGCCCCGTTCAGGTCGATGAATCAGCCGAGGTTGCGGTTCAGCACCCGGCGGAGAAGATGGTGAGGTAGAAGAAGAAGTCGTCGTTGTTGATGATGCCGTTCGGCACGCCGTAGCCAGCGGAGCCGGGGATGGCGGTGGTGGTCAGGTCGGCCACGGCGATGTTGCCGGCGGCGAACTGGCTCAGGTAGTAGAAGAAGTCGTCGTTGTTCAGCACGCCGTTGGGCACGCCGTAACCCGGCTGGCCCGGGATGGCCCCGGTGGTCAGGTCGGGCCGGCAGGCGGGGGTGCCGCCGGCCTGGACGAAGTTGTCCACGTACTGGAAGAGCGAGCCGGCGACGAGGAAGTTGCGTGTGATGCGAACGCCCACGACGTACACGCCGTTGGCGGGCGCGGTATAGGCGCCGGTGACATGCCCGTAGACCGGGATCAGGCCCGTGACCGAGCCCACGCCGCCGGCGCCGATGGTGGTGCCGTCGACGATGAGGTCGAAGTTGCCGCCCGAGGCGTTGTTGGTGGTGGTCGTGCGGATGACCGACCAGTCGAAGTCGAAGGTGTACGCGGTGCCGCCCGTGAGCGTGAGCGCTTGGGTGAGCTCGATGCCCCCCGCGGCCGCGCCGGCTGTCGTGGCGCGTCCGACCTGGAACTTGGCCGCCAGCGAGTCACCGAGCGGCCCGGGTCCGTCGATGTCGTAGGTCTCGACCGTCTGGGTGTTGGTCGCCCCGTTGGGCGTGAACGCGATCGACCAGCCGGTGAAGTCGCCGGTCTGGAAGTCGCCGTTGACGAACTGGGCCGAAGCGGCCGACGCCAGACCCGCCACGCACGCCAATGCACATGCTCTCTTCATCGCTCATTCCCCTTTCTCATCAGGATTCCATTCGGGCCGAGCGGCCCGTGTTGGAGACCAAGAGCATACCACGCCGGGTGCGGGGCGTGCATGAAAAAAGGGCGGGCCTGATGGCCCGCCTCTGCACTGCGATGGACTCGGATCTCTCAGCAGCCAGCGGCGAACTGGCTGAGGTAGAAGAAGAAGTCGTCGTTGTTGATGATGCCGTTCGGCACGCCGTAGCCGGCGGAGCCGGGGATGGCGGTGGTGGTCAGGTCGGCCACGGCGATGTTGCCGGCGGCGAACTGCGAGAGGTAATAGAAGAAGTCGTCGTTGTTCAGCACGCCGTTCGGCACGCCATAGCCCGGGGTGCCCGGGATGGCGGTGGTGGTGAGGTCGGGGATGCACCCGCCGCTGGCGGCGACGATGACGTACTGCGTGCCGGCGATGGTCTGGAAGTTGAGCACGCGGGGCTCGCCCAACTGGTCGGGCCCGGGCAGGCCGCCCAGCACCTGGTTGGAGATGAAGTCGTACCCGGCGTTGGCGACCCACCCGGCGACCTTGATGTCGGACACGCCGTCCCAGCCCAGCTCATCGAGGTCGATGCGGTACTCGATGCCGGTGGTGACGGCGGCGGCTCCGGCCGCGGAGGTGCTGTTCACGCCCGCGATGTTGCTCTGGTCGCTGGTGGCCTCGATCATCGGGCTGATGTTGATGAAGGCGGCGGGATCGGGGAACTCGGGGTTGACGGCGATCGCCTGCAGCAGGGCCGCGGTCGACGTGCGCGGAGCGTACTCGGAGTAGAGGTTGGCCAGGGTGCCGTTGCTGGCGTTCAGCGTGGGTCCATCAAACACGATGGGGAACTGATCGACCTTGGACCCGCCGGAGTAAGAGCCGTAGTCGATGTTGCCGCCGCCCGCGCCCTTGAGGGGCCCGTTGGTGCGAAGGACCGCGGCTTCGGAAAAGTGCTGGACCGGGGCGGTGGAGAACGTGTTGTACGCGACCCAGTAATCGGCGAAGAAGTCGGACTCGAAGGTGAGCCCCGGGCTGACACCGTCGCCGCCCATGCGGTTGAGCCCGTTGAAGGAGATGTCCATGTTGTCGCCGCGAAGGGGGTTCTGGCCCTCGTTGGTGGTGTCGCCGTCAACGTCGAAGAAGATGACGATCTTGTTGGAGTTGGTCTGGATGTTTCCGGTGAGCAGGATGCGCAGGTCGTTGTTGGCCTGGTCGATCACGCCGTAGAACCCGTCGATCTCGGAGCCGACGGCGTCATCCCGGCTCGGGATGCTGACCGGGGGCGAGCCGGCGATGCCAGCGATGTTGGAGTTGTCCACCGTCATGCTGATCGCGGGCCCGCCGGTGCCGCCCGAGAGCGCGCCGCCCACGCTGGCGTAGGCGCCCGAGCCCGAGAAGTTGGAGGTGGCGGCGTTGAGGTCGGCGAACGCCGCGCCGACGAGGAACACAGCGCCGCCCGTGTCACGACCGGCCACGTCGATGAAGTAATCGGCGGTGAAGCCCGCGTCGAACGTGGTGTTGGCCATCGCGTTGAGGATGTTGGTCGCGCCGTTGCCGGAGGGATTGTTCACACTGGGGTTGGAGGCCGAGAGCACGTTCTGGCCGACGCCCACGCTCGAATCGATGAACAGGGCCAGCCCGTTGCCGTTGGCCTCGACGTTGCCGGTGATCATGAGATACAGGAACCCGCCGTTGGTCACGGCGTAGACCGCGTTGATCTCCGACCCGCCGCCGCCGGTGGCGGTCGCGGTGTTGTTGTCGCCGAAGCCCGTGTAGTTGTTCTGGGCCCAGCCCGCCTGGTTTCCGCCGTAGATGGCCGCGTCCAGCGTGCCATCGATCGTGGGGGCGGTGCCGGCGGCGGCAGCGCTGACGGTGATCCACTGCTGGCCGGCCTGGGTCGTGAAGTTGACACCGCCGCCCAGGTTGCCGACGTTGGGCAGCCCGCCGATGACCTGATTGGACATGAACGTGTGATCGGCCGAGGTGATCCACCCGGCGATGCGGAAGTTGCCCGAGCCGCCGATGGCCGAAAGCGGGATCCGGATCTCGGTGCCCTTCGTCGCGGTGAGCGCGTTGCCGGCGGGCGGGACGTTTGAGGGATGGTTGTCGCCGAACGAGGTCGGCTGATTCTGAACGAAGATGATCGGGCCGTAGAGCGATTCCTCGCCCTGCAGCTTGCCATCGACCTGGGCCATCGCCTGGCCCGCGATCGCCGCGAGCAACGCCACTCCGCACATCGCCGTCCGATTCATGGAACTCCCTCTCTGCATTGGTTTCCGCGGTTCAGGCACGCGGGACACCTGATTTCTTGCGTGGCCGACCACACGTCAGCCAACGCGACTATCGCACCGTCATCCGCACACTTTCGCGCGCCGCGCTTGCAAATCACCAAGCCGCGTAACCCGACATCCTAGAGACTTTCGACTTCGGATTCGAGCCAATCTTGCGCGGTGAGCGCCCAAGCGCCCGCAACCACAGCGCACCCAGCCCGGGTTCGTGCCGAGCACGCGGTCGGATGCGGGGCGCGCGCCTCGATAACCTGATTTCGGGTCATAAGTTGCGTAATTACGCGCGCGCCAACCACCTGTTCAGGGGAGTTCCCACGCCAGCGCTGACCGAGGCGGAACCTGAACCTCCCCCACTGACCGTACACCGGCCTCACCCAGAATGTGGGCCGCGCTAAAAACTGAGTCGCCCCGGTTCGCGATGACGAACACAGTCCGATCTTCCCATTCACGTTTGATGGTGAGCACGTTGCCATCATCCGCGTGCGAGACACGCACCGTCCCGAATCGGAGCACGTCGGCCAGGTCGGGGTCGGTGCGGAGACGCAGCCAGCCGCGCACGAGGCCGCGGAACGTGGGGTTGGGGGCGTCGTCGGGGCTGGCGTAGGGTCCCAGGTCAGGCCAGGCGACGGGCTTCCGGCATTCGGGGTCGTCGCCGCCGGTCATGGCATACTCATCGCCCTGGAAGACCATCGGGCTGCCGGGCAGTGCGGTCAGGATCGCGTAGGCGAGCACCACACGGTCATACGTCTCGGGCGACGCCCGGCCCGCGCGATAGCCGTCGCGTCCCAGCGAGCCCCGTCCGGGGTCGTACTCGGTGCCCGGATTCTCGAGCATCGAGGCGATGCGCTCGGTGTCGTGCCCCGTGAGCAGGTTCATCTGCGCCAGGTCGTGGGCATCGGGCGTGATGGTGCGTGGCGGTGCATCGGTTGTCGGGTTGGCTTCGCCAAGGGTCGGTGCCGGGTCGCCGATGTTGTCAAGGGTGGTCTCGATCCGGCGTGCGAGCCACGCGGCGTCTTGGTTGCCGCGGAGCCAGTCGACCAGCGCCATCGCCAGCGGGTAGTTCATCTGAGCATCAAAGCAGCCAGCGTCGATCCATCGCCCGGCGGGCATCCAGATCTCGCCGATCGTGACCGCGTCGGGGTTGATGGATTTGACGTGGGCCTGCCAGTCTTGCCAGAAAGGGATGCCCATGTCGGGGGCGACGTCGAGGCGCCAGCCGTCGATGCCGTCCGACGGGTCGCCGTCGGCGTTGGGGTCCATCCAGCGGCGTGTGACGGCGAAGACGTGGGCCTTGGGGCCGGGCGCCAGGTTCCGCTCGGCGGTCTGGCGGAACTGCGGCAAGTCTCCGTTCATGCGGCTTGGCCAGCCGACCCAGGAGAGCAGGCGGCCATCGTCGGTGAAGTCGCAGCGGAACCAGTCGGCGTAGGGCGAACTGCGCCCGTTGCGCTGGACATCGGCGAACGCCCAGTGCTGGGTGCCGACGTGGTTCCACACGCCGTCGAGCACGACACGCAAGCCACGGGCCTTGGCTTCTGGCAGCACGACGTCGAGCAGGTAGCGGTCGGCCTCGGTCCAGCGCCAGGTCGCGGGGTCGGCGGTCTCGAGCGGGTGGGGTTCCCAAACCGGGCGGGCTGGGGCGGGGTTGCCGAGCGATTCATCGACGTGGCGATGGTCGCTAGTCTCGTACTTGTGCTCGCTGCGGGCCTGAAAGACGGGGGAGAGGTAGAGGATGGTAACGCCCAGGTCCTTGAGTTCGTCCAGGCGTGCGACTACGCCCTGCAGGTCGCCGCCATAGCGGCGGAAGGGGATGACCGAGGCGAGCGCGGAGCGGGAGCCGAAGACTCGGCTCTCGCGGTCCCACGCGACGGCGGCGGCCCGCGCCGATTCGAGTTCCCGCACCGACGTGGAGTAGAAGTCGGAGTTCCAGTCGGGCTTGAACGCCCCGGGTGTTGCCGGGTCGTTGACAGGATTGCCGTTGGCGAAGCGCTCCGGGAAGACCTGATACCACACGCCCCCTTGGGCCCAGTTGGGCACGGGGAGTGGATCGAGCGCGGATGGGCAGGTGGTGGTGGGGGTCGGTTGGCCGGCGAGTGCGAGGAGGAACCAGAGTGGGGCCGAGGGGAGCATCGCGGCAGAGTAGCGGCGTGCGTGCGGGCGGCAACCGCGCCCTCGACAGCCGGCTGCATGTCTATGCACCCGTGGCCCGGTTTGGGGCGTAGACTCAGATTGACGCGCGGTGCACGAATCTCTAGTCTGGCAAGGTCCGGCGTCTGCGGGCTGAGGTCCCCCGGCCTGCCTGCGCCCGCGTCTGGAGCGAACTGCCGTGAATACTGCCTGTGCGAGGCCTCAGTCCCGTCCGCGCCGTGCCGCCCGTGGTCGGGGCTTCACGCTGATCGAGTTGCTGGTGGTGATCGCGATCATCGCGCTGCTGATCGGAATCCTGCTGCCGGCGCTGGGCAAGGCGCGGAGCGCGGCCCAGCGGGTCAAGTGCCTCTCCAACTGCCGGCAGATGGGCCTCGTGTTCACGCTGTACTCCAAGGATGAGAACGACTGGTTCCCGCTGATTCCGCATCCGACCTTTCAGGCGAGGAACCTGTGGGCTGGTCGCGTCGCGGTGGGCGGCGCTCCGATGGGGACGCGGACGCTCGACCAGCAGTATGTGGCAGGCGGCCTTGCCGGGTTCTTTAGCCTGTACCAGCTCGGAGATGGTCCGGCGGCGACCTCGCCCGACGCGGGTTACACGTCGCTGGGCCCCGACAACCAGTTCTATCCGCGCGAGAATGGCCAGGCATTCGAGAAGGTCACGTCGCCCGTGATGACGCCTTACATGGATGGGCGGTACGACGTCCTGGTGTCGCCAGCGGATTCGGAGGATCGGTACTACGGGCGTCCCGCGTCGGCGGTCTATGCGACGAACTATCGCCAGGCGCAGGTCAAGTTCACACGCGTGCCGCGCAACGAGTTTGACGTCGTCGCGTACAACATCAGCTACATGTACTACGCGGGGTTCAAGACCGACGACAACGCGCTGATCAGTCCCGCGCCGGTGTGGGGCAATGAGACGGACGGGCCGGACATCAGCACGCAGGCGTTCTACCGGAGCAATGGCAACGCCACACTGGCCAACACTGAGCCCGGGTTCTACGCCCCGACGGATGCGTATGGCAAGGCCGGCGGCAACTGGGTGTTCACTGATGGGCACGCGGAGTTCGTGCGGGGCAACATCGAGGCGACGTTCTTCCAGGGCGGGGGGACCAACCCGCAGAACATCAACTTGGTGAATCCGTATCGGAGTTTCGGGATTCAGGCGGTGGATTGACGCTTGCTGGTGAGCGCAAAGGCTTGATCGGCATGGCTGCTCCGAGCGGCAACCATGCCGCCCCGCTCACCGCCTCAGCTCCGTCTTGAGCGAGATGAGTCGCCGCAGCGTGGCTCCGTCGCGCAGCGCACACGCTGCCGCGCGCGGCGCGGGCGAAACAAAGCCCGCCAGGCCGCCGCGAAGCGTCGCCCAGTGGCGTGAAACGCTCGCCCCCGCCAGTCGGTGTGCCCAAGCCCAGCCCATCAGCGACGGCCAAACCCAGCCCGGGAATCGGGCGTGGCGGCGGCACATCCAGCACCAGTTCCGGGTGGAGAGCGTGAACCAGCGGACACGGCGGACGGCGATGTGCGGGCTGTCGTGCAGGGCACGCCACGCGGGGTTGTACGCGATGTCGAGGCCCGAGCCGAGCAGTTTCAGGGCCAGGTCGGTGTCGTTGCGATAAAGGAAGAAGCGCTCCTCATAGCCGCCGACGGCGTTCCAGGCGTCGCGCTGGACGAGGTTGGCGCAGCGGAGGTCGGGCCAGTTCCGGGTGAGATCGCGGACCCGGTCGAACGGCCACTCGAGCTGGCCTGTGCGCGGGTGGACGGGCTGGAGCATGATGGCGGCGGCGTCGGGCGTCGATTCGAGGTAGCCCAGGGCGTGGGTCAGGCTGTCGCCCTCGGGCCAGGCGTCGTCGTCGAGGATCAGGAGGTAGGCGCCGGTGGCCTGCTCGGCCCCGCGGTTGAAGCCGGCGACGCCCGAGTTGGTGCTCAGCGTGATGAGCCGGCAGTGGGGGAAGTGTTGGCGGAGCATGTCGCCGGGGGCGTCGGTCGAGGCGTTGTCGACGACGATAATCTCGGCCAGGCCTTGCCAGTCGGGGGAGCCTGTGCGGGCGGAGGCGAGGCGGGTGAGCGCGGCGGCGACCTCGACGAGCGTGCGCTCAAGGGCGTCTCGGCGGTTGTAGACCAGGATGATGATGGAGAGCAGCGGGGCCATTCAGTTCGGAGGGTAGACAAAGGGTGCCACCAGTCCGCCGCGGCTTTGGGCGGCGCGACGGGTGCCGACCACGCCAAGGCTTCCGCGCGGCGACGTTCGCACCAGTCGCGCCCCAGAGCGGGCGGACTGGCGGCACCCGGGATGAGTTGCGCTCGCGATCGCAGTTTTCGAGGGCTACTGCAGGATCAGCATCTCGTAGTAGGTGGGCAGCGGCCAGATGTCGTCGGGCACGCGGCGCTCGAGCTCGTCGATGGCGGCGCGGAGGTCGGTGGCGGCGGTGAGGACCTTGTCGCGCATGTACTTGGCGTGCTGGATGGGCGCGGCGTGGTCGTGCTGGTCGAGGGCGGCCTCGACGCGACCGATGCCCCGCCGGACCTTGGCGACGAGCTCGGCGACCTCGTCGAGCAGGGCACGGATCTCGGTGCAGTCGGCGTCGGCACCCTCGCTGGCGGCGACGGCCTCGGCCAGTTCCGCCTGCGTCCGAATGCCCGCGGGCAGGACCTGGCGGTTGGCCATCATCAGGAGCGTGCGGGCCTCGATCTCGGCCTGCTTGATGTACTTCTCGATGAAGATGTGGGTCCGCATGTCGACCTCGACCTTGCTCAGGATCCCGAGGGTCTTGAACAGGTCCACGTTCTTCTTCGCGGACAGCACGGGCAGGGCGTCCACGGTGTTGCGGTAGTTAGGCAATCCCCGATCGTGCTCGGCCTCCTTGTGCCAGGCGGCGTCGTACCCGTCGCCGTTGAAGACGACCCGCTTGTGCTTCTTGATGATGGCCTGGAGGAGCGACTTGCAGGCGGCCTGGACCTTGGCCTCGGTGCGGTTGGTTCCGAGCGCCTTCTCGAGGGTGTCGGCGATCTGGCGGATCGAATCGGCCACGATCGCGTTCATGACGGTGGTGGGCCACGCGACGGCGGCCGACGAGCCGACGGCCCGGAACTCGAACTTGTTGCCAGTGAAGGCGAAGGGGCTGGTGCGGTTGCGGTCGCCCGAGTGACGCGGGATCTGGGGCAGCGTGCGGGCGCCCAGCTCGAGCTTGCCGCCCTTCATGGTCTTCTTCATGTGCCCGGTCTCGATCTGCTCGATGATGTCGGTGAGCATGTCGCCCAGGAAGATGGAGATGATGGCCGGGGGTGCCTCGTTGGCGCCCAGGCGATGGTCGTTGCCGATGCTGGCGACGCTGGAGCGGAGCAGGTCGGCGTGCATGTCCACGCCCTGGATGACGGCGCACAGGAAGGTGAGGAAGGTGAGGTTGCTGTGGGCCTCGTCGCGCGGGTCCAGCAGGTTGACGCCGGTGTCGGTGGCCATCGACCAGTTGAGGTGCTTGCCCGAGCCGTTGACGCCGGCGAAGGGCTTCTCGTGGAGCAGGCAGGCCAGGCCACGCTCGGCCCCGACGCGGCGCAGGACCTCCATCACCAGCATCTGGTGGTCGCACGCCAGATTGGCGCCCTCATAGACGCAGGCGAGCTCGAACTGGCCCGGGGCCACCTCGTTGTGGCGGGTCTTGACCGGGACGCCCAGGCGATACAGCTCGTGCTCGGCCGCCTCCATGAACGCCATGACGCGGGTGGGGATGGCCCCGAAGTAGTGGTCCTCGAGCTGCTGGCCCTTTGGTGGACGCAGGCCGCAGAGCGTGCGCCCGGTCGTGACCAGGTCGGCCCGCTGGCGGAAGTGCTCGAGATCGATGAGGAAGTACTCCTGCTCGGCGCCGACGGTGGCGCTGACGCGGGTGGCGTTCATCGCGGGGTCGAGGATGTTCAGCAGCCGCAGTGCCTGCTCGGAGAGGGCCTCCATCGAGCGCAGGAGCGGGGTTTTCTTGTCGAGGGCCTCGCCGGTCCAGGCGACGAAGACGGTGGGGATGCAGAGGGTGCCGAACCCCGGGCCGCGCTTGATGAAGACGGGGCTGGTGGGGTCCCAGGCGGTGTAGCCACGGGCCTCGAAGGTGGTGCGGATGCCGCCGGAGGGGAATGACGAGGCGTCGGGCTCGCCCTGGACGAGCGCGGAGCCGGAGAACTCGTTCATGGCCCGCCCGGTGGGGCTGGAGGAGAGGAAGGCGTCGTGCTTCTCGGCGGTCTGGCCCGTGAGGGGCTGGAACCAGTGGGTGTAGTGGGTCGCGCCGTTCTCGAGCGCCCAGTCCTTCATGACGGCGGCGACGATGTCGGCCAGTTCGGGTGACAGGCGGTCGCCCTGGCGGATGGTGCGCACGAGTTTCTTGAACACGCCCGAGGGAAGGCGGTCCTGCATCGCCTGCTCGGTGAACACGTCGACGGCGAAGAGCTGGTCCTGGCGGGAGTGGCTCTTGGCCTGGCCGTTGGAGGAGGCTTTGCCATTCATCCCGGCCCGACCGTGGTGCGAGGCCGAGTGGCCCGCTCCATGCTCCATCGCGTGCGTGCTCATGTGCTCTCCATGCTGGACCTTCCATGAGAGGAAGGGCTGTGCGGCGGTCGTATCTTGACGCAAAGGCTGGCTTCGTGCCGGGGTTGGCGGGCGTTGTCGGTTGCGGCGGATTGGTTCAACACCGACGCCGTCCGCGGGAAAGCCCTCCCGCTGAATCGCCACCAAACATCGGTCGGAAGTCGGAAAGTCGGAAGCCGGTCTCGAAGCACACCCTGAGGAACCGGGAAGGATGGGATGCCAACCCCCGCCAACCGGTGGGAGCCGCGGATCACGGGCGTTGTCGTGGGGTGTGGCTCACGAGTACTCGCATCTGGGGCTCCGGCGGCAGGCCGGGCCGCGCTCGGCAGATTGTGGCAGGCTTCCAGCATTTTTCAAGCGCGGACGGCGGGCGCGGGCAGGCCCGACGCCAACTGACCAATAAAGACCTTCGCATCCACCGCCGGATCGCGGCCTGCCTTGGCTGATTCGGAGATTCGCCGGACCAGCCCGCTGCCGACGATGGCGGCGTCGGCGTGGGCGACCACCGCCCTGACGTGCTCACGCGTCGAGATACCAAACCCGCACGCGATGGGCAGGTCGGTCATCTCCCGGAGTTGCCGGACCCTCGCGCTGACGTCGGGCGCCTCGCTCTGTTCGCCCGTAATCCCTGACCTCGTCAGGAGATAGAGAAACCCCGTGCTTCCCTTTGCAATCTGCTCGGCCCGGGCGGGTGGGGTGGTGGGGGCGATGAGGAGGCTGGCGGACTTGCCGGCGTCGCGGGCGGCGCGGAGCAAGAACTCAGATTCCTCAAGCGGGGCGTCGGGAAAGATGAATCCGTCAAAGCCAGCCTGGGTGGCGCGTTCGACGAACCCGCGTGGGCCGCCCATGCGCCAGACGATTGATACGCTGACCATGGCGACCAGGCCCACGTTGGTTCGCGGGCGAACGGCGGCGATCTCTTCCATGACGGTCGCGGGCGTGGCGCCGGCCTGGAGTGCGTCGTGCATGGCGGCGGCGACAATGGGCCCGTCGGCGATGGGATCGGAGAAGGGGATGCCGACCTCGATGATGCTCGCGCCGCCGGCTTCGAGTGCGGGAATCAGGCGTGCGAGGTCTCCGCGGGCGGGGTGCCCGCCGCAAAGAAACGGCATGAGCGCTCTGCGTCCAGAGGATCGCAGGCCGATGAAGATGTCGTCGATTCGCCCCATGCGGTGTGAGTGTAGGAACATTCACGGAAGGCACACGGTTGGCGTAGGTCGATGGTGGAAGGTCTGGGGTCACCCCGTGACGCTACCATGCGGCATCCAGTCAGGTGCCGACGGCGAACGCAGGGGTGCCGGTCTTGCTCATCCCCCCGCGACGCGGGTTGAATCTGGCTCACATGTTGTCCCGAGCGCTGGGTCTTGGGCACTCCGTTGGGCGATGTCTTTTCTCCACTCAAGGACGACTCCTTCCCCATGCAATCCGACCACACCGCCATGCTCACCGACGCGGGGACAGCCTTCGCCGATGATGCGTCACAGTCCGCGCTGACCCTTCCGGATGTGGGGCTGCCGGGTGCGGCGTTGGAACTGCACGACGAGGCGGAGCCGATGGAGAGGCCGCACCCGGCGGTGCTTGTGACGACGGCGTTGTTCGTGGTGGTGCCGTTCCTGGCCTTGATCGGCGGGGTGATGCTGCTGTGGGGCACGGGAGTGGGCTGGGCATACCTGATCCCGTTGTTCGTCGGGTACGTGCTCACCGGGCTGGGAATCACGATCGGGTATCACCGCCTGTTCACGCACAAGTCGTTCGACGCCAGCCCGGTCGTGCGGGCAACCTTTGGGATTCTGGGGTCGATGGCGGCCGAGGGGCCGCTCAACTGGTGGGTGGCGACGCATCGCCGGCATCACCAGCACTCGGATCGACACGACGATCCGCACTCGCCGCACCACGGCGAGCACTCGGGGGTGTGGGGGCTCATCAAGGGGGCGGTCCACGCGCACTTCGGCTGGCTGTTCGCCAAGAGGCCGACGGACCTGTCGAGGCTGGTGCCGGACCTTGACAAGGACAAGGTCGCCCGGTTCGTGACGGCCACGTTCCCGCTGTGGGCTGTCTCTTATACACATCTCCGAGCCCACGAGACTAAGGCGAATCTCGTATGCCGTCTTCTGCTTGAAAA
>ENA-ORBV01007902-ORBV01007902.1-microbial-mat-metagenome-genome-assembly--contig:-NODE-7902-length-18090-cov-5.613168_pt1 | contig 18090 bp, 15 predicted proteins | sample MGYA00237777_ERZ505514 | MGnify/ENA primary metagenome ERZ505514 (study PRJEB26160, sample SAMN06269048) | microbial mat metagenome | isolation source: Oligotrophic lake microbial mat | place...
CACCCTGGCAGTGGCCATCCTGATCTCGGCCGTCGTTTCGCTCACTCTGACCCCGATGCTGTGTGCACGCCTGCTTCGGGCGAAGGCCGAACAGCGGCCCGGTCGTCTGTACACCGCGAGCGAGCATCTGTTCGAGCGTGTGATCGCCGCCTACGGCCGGATGCGGCACGACCCTTCCAACCCGGCGTGGGCGGAACGCGACGTTTTCATCCTCAGCAAGGGGCACGCCGCCCTGGGCTATTACGCCGTGCTGGCGCAACTCGGGTATTTTCCCGCCGAGGAACTAAAAACTTTCGGGGCTTTCATGTCGCGGCTCGGGTGTCACGCCGACCGGTTCAAGGTGCCCGGCGTGGAGGTTTCCACCGGCTCGCTCGGCCACGGCATTGCGGTCGGGGTCGGCGTGGCGCTCGCCTTTCAGCTCCAGGATTCGCCCCGGCGGGTGTTCACGCTGGTCGGTGACGGCGAGGCCAACGAGGGCTCGGTCTGGGAATCGGTGATGGTCGCCACGCACCTGAAGCTCCCCAATTTCACGATTCTCTACGACAACAACCAGTCGCAGGTCCGCTCGCTTCCCATTCCCAACCCCGTCGATCGATTCGCCGCGTTCGGTTGTGACACCGTCGAGGTCGACGGGCACGACGTCGCGGCCCTGGATGCCGCGCTCGCGGCACCCGGCGACGGACGCCCGCGGGTGGTGGTCTGCCGGACGGTGAAAGGGTGGGGCTGCCCCACGCTGACGGCGAGCATGTTCGAGTGGCATCGCAAATCGCCCTCACCGGAACAGATGGACCTGCTCTTCGCGGAACTGGAGGCGGCATGAGAAAGCAATTCCGCGACACCGTGATGGACCTGGCCGGCACCGACGACCGCGTGGTGGTCATCCTCGGCGACATCAGTCATTTCCTGTTCATGCCGTTCCAGGAACGGTTCCCCCGCCGGTTTTTCAACATGGGGATCTGCGAGAACGCGCTCGTGAGCGTCACCGCGGGCCTGAGCGCGCAGGGCTTCCATCCCTTCGTCCACACCATCACGCCGTTCCTCACCGAGCGGAGCCTGGAACAGATCAAGGTGGATCTCTGCTACAACCGGTTCGGCGGGAATATCGTCTCCACCGGGGCATCGTTCGATTACGCATGGGATGGCGCGACCCACCACTGCTATACCGATCTCGCGATCCTGCGGCTCATCCCCCACATCGAGGTGCTGCAACCCGGTTCCCGGCGCGAGGTGGACACCCTGATGCGCAGCCAGTACGCCAACGGCAACACAACCTACTTCCGGACCTCGGAAAACTCGCACACCCTGGATGTCGAAGTGACCTTCGGGCGCGCCAATGTCCTGCGTGACGAGGGCGCGGACGTGACGGTCATGACGTCCGGACCGATCCTCGGCAACGTGTTTGAGGCGTGCCGCGATCTTCCGGTCAACCTCGTCTATTTCACCACCCTCAAACCGATCGACCGCGAAGTGATCGAGCGGTTCCGTCACACCCGGATCGTAGTGGTGCAGGACGCGCACGGGCTGCGCGAGGCGATCACCGAGGTGCCGGACTTGAAGGTTTCGTGTCTCGGGCTGCCCGACGAGTTCTGCGCCTGGTATGGCACGGTTCCCGATATCCGCCGCAAGATCGGGCTCGATCCCGAGGGGATCCGGGCGTTCGTCCAGGCCCGTCTCGGAGAAACGGCGCCGTCGGGGAGGTGACGCTTTTCATGTTCTACCAAGGCCGCACCGTCCTCGTCACCGGCGGCACCGGCTTTGTCGGAACGCATTTTGTCGAGGAACTGCTCCGGCGCGGGGCGCGCGTCCGGGTTCCGGTCCACCACCGTCCACTCCGGGTCGGGGTGGGGGAGGTGGAGACGGTGGAGGCGGATCTGACGCTGCCGGCTGACTGCGTTCGGGTCTGCCAGGGGGTTGACTACATCGTTCATGCCGCCGGGGGCGTGGCGCCCGCCGCGGTCACGAACGCCCTCACCCCGGTCAATCCGCTTTCCATCATCAATCTCAACCTCAACGTTTCCATGCAGATGCTCGAGGCCGCGTGGAGCGCGGGGGTCGGGCGCTTCCTGATCCTCGGCAGCACGACCGTTTACCCGCCCGTGACGCACGCGGTTCGCGAGGAGGAAGCCTGGAGCGCCGCGCCGCATCCCGTCTACTTCGCCTACGGATGGATGCGTCGCTGCCTGGAACGGATGGCCGAGTTTGTGGCGATGAAGTCGAAGCTTCAAATCGCCATGACCCGGCCCTCGGCGGTGTATGGTCCGCACGACGATTTCGACGCGCTCAAGAGCCACGTGATCCCTGCGCTGATCCGCAAGGCGGTCGCCCGCATGGAGCCGTTCGAGGTTTGGGGCGACGGGAGCGAGGTGCGCGATTTTCTATACGTCACCGACCTCGTGCAGGGCGGATTGCTGGCGCTCGAGAAATACGCAACCTGCGAACCGTTCAACCTCGGATCGGGCACCGGCAATTCCATCGCCGATGTGGTGCGGATTCTCCTGCGCCTGACCGGCCGTCAGGACGCGCAGCCGGTGTTCGACGCGACCAAACCGACCACCATCCCGTTTCGAATGGTGGACATTTCGAAAGCGCGGACGCTCCTCGGTTATGATCCGAAGGTTTCGCTGGAGGCAGGGCTGGCGATGACGCTCCAGTGGTTTCTCGACAACCCGCGATGGACGGGTGTGGAGGGGCGATGAGCCTGGGCGGGGTGGAGGTGGCGGGCCGGCGGGTGTTGGTGACCGGCGCGGCAGGTCTGGTTGGCGCGAATCTGGTGGCGGCACTTCGTGCCGGCGGCGCGCGGGTGCGTGCCACCGTTCACCGGAAACCGCTCACTGCGGCGGAGGGGATCGAGGTCGTCAGTTGCGACCTGCTGGATCCGGCTGCCGCTCGCGCGGTTGTGGATGGTTGCGAGTGGGTGTTCCATTGCGCGGCGCTGGGCGGGGCGGCCGCCACCTTCCAGCAGGCCGGGGGATTGGAATACCTCGCGAACTTCGACATGGACCGCGCCGTGCTCGCAGCCTGCACCGCCGCCGGCGCCGCCAAACTGGTCTGGCTGGGCAGCACAACCGCTTACCCGCCTTGCATGGATCGCCCGGTGACCGAGGAGGATCTCCTGACCGGTGAGCCGTTCGAGAAATACTACGGGGTGGGTTGGTGCAAGCGGTTCACCGAGGTGCTCTTCCGCCTGCATGCGCGATCGGGCCGCGGAGGCCCCTCGATTGCCGTGCTTCGGCCGACCGCTGTCTACGGTCCCCACGATGATTTCGAGCCCGCCTCCAGCCACGTCATACCCGCGCTGATCCGGCGGGTGGTGGCGCGGGAACAACCGCTCGAAGTCTGGGGCACCGGGGAAGAGCGGCGGGACTTCATTTACGTGGATGATGTCGTCCGCGCCATGCTGCTGGCCGCCGGGCGAGTCGTCGGTTTGGAGACATTCAACCTCGGGGCCGGCCGGACCTGCACCATCCGGGAACTGGTCGAAACCCTGGTTCGGATCGACGGTTTCGGTGAACCCGACCTTCGGTTCCGGGCGGATCGGCCGACGACGATCCCGAGCCGGTCGGTTTCCGTGGAGCGCGCCGCCGGGGGCCTTGGCTGGGTTCCGGGGGTCTCCCTGGAAGAGGGGTTGGCCCGGACGGTCGCCTGGTACCGGTCCCGGGAGGCTGGATTGCATAGTTGATTTCCAGTCTCAACAGGGTAGGCTACCTCTTCAACTCGCATGTCTGCCCCCGCCTCTCCCAGTGACCTGCAGGCTGTTCGACCGCTCAAGATTGGGCTGGTCCAGATCAACAACAGTTTCTCCGGCCAATCCTACCTTCCCTACTCGGTGGGGCTGTTGCAGTCCTACATCCAAGGGCACCATCCTCAGCCCAATTCGGTGGAGTTTCTGCTGCCGATCTTTTCCCGGATGCGGATCGAGGCTGCGGTGGAGCAGTTGTCGGGTGCCGATCTGGTCTTCTTCAGCACGTATGTCTGGAACATCCGGATTTCCTCCGAAATCGCCCGGTTGCTCCGCGAGCGGCATCCCGGCATCGCGATCATTTTCGGCGGGCCCCAGGTGCCCGACCGGGCGGAGGATTTTCTCCGCGCCAGTCCGTTCATCGACCTGGCGCTACACGGCGAGGGGGAGCGGGTTTCGCTTCAGATTGCGCAGGCGTTTGTGAAGCGGGACTGGACCGGAGTTCCGGGCACGAGCCATCTGAAACCGGACGGTACGTTCTGTCACCAACCCAAGGGGGAGCGGATCAAGGACATCAACGAGATCCCGTCGCCCTTTCTGACCGGTGCGTTTGAGCCGGTGATGAAGGCGTATCCCGACATGAAATGGATCGCCCTCTGGGAGACGAACCGGGGTTGTCCGTTCTCCTGCACGTTCTGCGACTGGGGATCATCCACTCAAAGCCGCGTGTTCCAATTCTCGCTCGACCGGCTGAAGCGCGAGGTCGAGTGGTTCGCCGACCGCGAGATCGAGTTTGTGTTCTGTTGCGATGCCAACTTCGGGATTTTGCCACGCGATCTCGACATTGCGCAGCACGTGGTCGAGGTCAAGCAACAGCGCGGGTTCCCGCGGGCGCTCTCGGTGCAGAACACCAAGAACGCCACCGAACGCGCCTACGCGGTGCAGAAACTCCTCTCCGATTACGGCCTGAACAAGGGCGTGACGATCTCGATGCAGTCGGTTGACAAGGCGACCCTGAAAAACATCAAACGGGAAAACATCTCGCTCGAATCCTACCAGGAACTGCAGCGCCGGTTCACCAAGGATCGGGTGGAAACCTACACCGACTTGATTCTCGGCCTGCCCGGCGAAACCTACGAGTCGTTCAAGGCCGGCATCGCGACCGTGATTTCCAACGGCCAGCACAACCGGATCCAGTTCAACAACCTCTCGATCCTCCCCAACGCCGAGATGGGGGCCCCCGAATACCAGGCCAAATACGGCATGGTCACCATCGAGTCCGACATCATCAACTTCCACGGGTCGCTGACCGACGCGGACAACGAGATCCTTGAGAAGCAGCAACTGGTCATCGCCACCGGCTCCATGCCGCGCGAGGACTGGGTGCGCACGCGGTCCTACTGCTGGATGACCGCCCTGATGCATTTCGACAAGGTCTTCCAGATCCCGATCGTGGCGGCGCACGAGTTGTCGGGCGTCCCGTACGGCGAGATCCTCGATGCGTTCAGCGAGAGCGACCTGACCCCGTTCCCTACCCTCCGCTACGTGTGCGAGTTCTTCCACGACAAGGCCCGCGACATCCAGGCCGGAGGGGCGGAATACTGTCACTCGTCTGAATACCTCGACATTTTCTGGCCGGCCGACGAGTTGATCCTGATCCGGATGATCGCCGAGGATCGGATCCCGGCCTTCTACGACGAGGCCATCACCCTGCTGCGGCGCACCCTGGGTCCTGCCTTTGCCTCGCTCGGACCGGCGCTCGACGACGCGGCCCGCCTCAACCGCAGCCTGTTGAAGCTCCCATTCCAGAAGGACGACCTCGACGTCACCATCGGTTTCAACCTGTGGGAATTTTACCGGGGTGCCATCACGGGCGAGCCGGTGCCGCTCCTGGATCGTCCGACCACCTATCATATTGACCGCACCTCGCAGGGTTACTGGTCGTGGGACGAGTTTTGCCGCGAGGTGATCTGGTACGGCAACAAGAAGGGGGCCTACCTCTACGCCAACCAGCAGGTGGAACCGCAGATCGCGGGTATTTACTGAAATGAATCCCCGACCGCTGGGCGCCACGGGCCTGAGCGTCTCCGCGATCGGATTTGGCACCTGGGGACTCGGCGGCACGGCGGGCGGCAGTGTGGCATACGGACCGACCGACGACAGCGTCTCTCGGGCGGCGCTCGATGCGGCACTGGAACTCGGCATCACCTTTTACGACTGCTCCGATCTCTATGGGTTCGGACACAGCGAGCGGATTGTCGGGGCCGCGTTCGCGGGCCGGCGCGAATGCGTGGTGCTGGGGAGCAAGGGCGGTTTCGTCGATGCCGAGCGGCAGGATTTTTCACCCACCCATCTGCATGAGGCGCTCGAGAACTCACTCGCCCGACTCGGGACCGATCACGTCGACCTGTATCAGCTCCACAGTCCGCCCGTGGCTTTACTGGCCGAACAGCCCGGCATTCTGGAATTCCTGAGGGAGGCCCAGGCCGACGGACGGATCCGCGCCTGGGGATTCTCCGCCCGGTCGCCGGAAGAGGCGAAGATCGCCGTGGAAACCTTCGGCGTGCCCTGTGTGCAGGTGAACTTTAATCTCACCGATCAGCGGGCGCTCCAGCAGGGGTTGTTCGAGGTGTGCGCCCGGAGCGGATGCGGCGTCATCATCCGCACCCCGCTGTGCTTCGGCTTCCTGACCGGCCAGTACGAGGCCGGTTTCGATCCGATGGATCACCGGAGCCGGTGGTCTCCCGAGCAGGTGGCGTGCTGGCGCCAGGCCAACGACGCCTTCCGGTTTCTGTTCGAGGAGAACCCGGGCCAGACGCCCGCCCAGATTGCGCTTCGCTTCTGCCTCTCCTTCCCGAGCGTCTCCACGGTCATTCCCGGCATGCTGGAACCCGGGCAGGTGCGCGAGAATGCCGCCGCCATGGAGTTGGGGCCGCTGGCTCCCGATCAGATCGAGCGCGCGCGCAAGGTGGGCACGGAGACCAAGTTCTTCGTGCGGCGGCGGGCCTGACAACCCGGCCCGCCATCTGCGGTCTTGCGTCCATCCGCACCGGCCTTCTAAGGTCCGCGCGGTCCGGGTCTGCCGCCGGGCCTGCGTGTTCCCCTTGTTGACTGTGAAAACCACCCTCTTTCTCCCCACCCGCAACGAAATCGACGGGATCAAGGTGATCATGCCGCAGCTCCGCCCGGAATGGGTGGACGAGATCCTGGTGGTCGACGCTGCCTCCACCGATGGCACGCGGGAGTGGCTTGAGGAGCACGGCTACCGGGTGGTCGAGCAGGTGGGCCAAGGCCTCGGCGCCGCGTACTGGCAGTGCCTCGCGGAGTCCACGGGCGACGTGATCATCGCCTTCAGTCCCGACGGTAACTCGGTGCCGGAAGCCATTCCCCGGCTGATCGAGGAAATGCGCAAAGGCTACGACATGGTGATCGCCTCCCGTTACCTCCCGCCTGCCCGCAGCGCCGACGACGATGCGATCACCGGGTTCGGCAACTGGATGTTCACCACGGCCATCAACCTGCTGTTCGGTGGAAAATACACCGACTCGCTGGTGATGTTGCGTGCGTTCCGGAAGGACTTGTTCGAGCGGGTGGGCATGGATGCCTCCGAAACCCGGCCGGTGCTGGAACCCCTGCTTTGCATGCGATGCGCCCGCCTGAAGAAAAAGGTCTCGGAGATCCCGGCCGATGAACCGCCCCGAATCGGCGGGGAGCGCAAGATGCGCGTGCTCTACAACGGTTGGTGTATCCTGTCGGTGATGATCCGCGACTTCCTGCTCCGCCCGGGTCCGCGTGCGGGCGCCTAGTTCGAGGCGGGCTTGAGCTTCAGCAGATAGGCTCCCTGCTCGGCAGGGTTGAGCGGATGCCCGCCGATTTTGCCGGCAAGTTCGTAATGCGATTGCACCCAATCGAGAATCCGCTTTCCCGACGCCTCTTCCGACCCGAAATACGCAAACCCGAATTCGCTAATGTCTCGGCTGATCAGCACGACCAGATCCGGGGGATTCGATTCCAAAGCCGCCAGCATCCGGTCCTGTCCGTACAGGGCAACGGTCGCCGGTGCATATTCAAAAAAGGTCCCTGGTGTGCGGAGTCGCGCGAGGTAATTGAGACCCACCCCCTCGGGGATCACCGCCAGGCTGTCCGCCCCAGCGTGTTTGGTGGCGATCTCCCCGAGCAGGGCGTTGAAGATCGGCCCGATACCGCTGATGCGTGGATTGTAGGTGATGATGGTGTCCGCGCCGGACCCCGCCCGGTAATTCTTCAACGCATACCGCTTGCGCGCCACGCTGAAGATCGAGAGAAGGGCCACCGCCAGCAGCCCCAGCACGGCGCCACGGAAGACGATATCGGCGGCGCCGCGCGTTCGCAGCCAGGCCGGAAAATCGGCGAGCAGAAAACAGACCAGGCCCAGAAAGGCGGGCATCGCCTGAAAGAACCCGTAGTGATAGACCCGGCCGTTCAGGACCATCTTTGCCATGAGCGCGACGGCCAGCGCCGACCAGGCGGCGCGGGCGGCGATGGTCGTCCAGTCGGCGTGGCCGGGCGGGATTCGGAGGAGTCGCGCGACATGCCACACCCAGATGGCCGCGTTCCCGAGCAGCAGGATGCGGCCTGAGAACTCCAGCCAGTTGACGGCGAGGGCGGCGGCGGCGGCCCCGAATCCGGCCGCGACAGCGATGCCCGCGCGCACGCCCCGCTCGCGGATCTTGGTTCCCGTGAGCAGCGCCAGCCCCGCGCCCATGGCGATCGCCAGCACCGCCGCCAGGGTCGCCCCCGCGTGGGTCATCAAACTGCGGCCCGGATTGTCGGTGCCCATGAAGGTCTGGATCGCGTGCGCCTCACGCATCTCGCGGCTCTCAAGAATCGTGAGCCAGCCGCTGTGCACCGCGCGTATCGCGTCGTGCGCGGGCATCGCCCTCAAAAAGCCGAGCGTGAACAACCCGGCGGGGACGATCGCAGCCCCGAGCCAGCAGCAGACGTCCAGAGCCAGGGAGCCCAGCACCGCTCCCGGCCCCCGGCCGGGACCAATCCCGCGGATCTCGCGCACGGCAATCGCCACGAAGAACATCCCGGAGACCGAGGCCGCCGCGAGGGTGATTTCCGGTTTCGTCAGATAGGCCAGGCCCCAGACGAATCCGGCGCCCGCCAGCAAAAGGCGGCGGCGTGTCCGCAGATGGAACCAATGCAGCGGCAGGAGCGCGACACACAGGAACGTTCCGTAAGTGACGTCGTGCGAGTAGGGACTCAGGAAGTTGTAATTGCCAATCCCGACGTAGTTGCCAAAGCAGAAGATCGCCAGAAACGAAAGCGCGGCCGCCATCCCCGCCACGCGCCCCGCCATCCTTCCGAGCACCCACCGCAGCAGGCTGGTCAGCGCCAGCGAAAGCCCGATGTTCGCGCCGATCACCGTGGTGTAGCCCACCCCGAATAGCCGGAACCAGAGTGCATTGGCATAGCTTCCGAGCGGTCCGTAGTAGTGCAGGATGTCCCGATACAGCACATCGCCGGACACGATCCTCCAGGGGAGGTAGAGCTCACGCCCGAAATCAACGAGCAGATCCGGCCACTTGCGCCAGGTCAGAGCCAGCAAGGAGAAATACACCGCGGCCAGCACCACCGCGTCCACCCAGACCGGCAACGCCGGGAGGGGCGCCGGTTCGGGCTTGGGAGTTTCGGGGAGCTTCCTTCCAGCCATGGGCGTTCAGTCGGGCTCGGGATCGGAAGCCGCCAGGCGGTTCCTCAATGCTCCGTCCATGCACGGCCCGCCTGGTACTCGGCCAGTTGGGCATTTAGCCGCGCTGTGTCCGCGTCGGGCGTGCGTGAGAGGATCGATGCACGGGCTTTCTCGATCAGTTGGGCGGCTTCGGCGGGTTCGCCGTTCGACGCCAGCACCGCGGCCTGGATCTCCAGAAACGCGGCCGATTGCTGCTCGTCGGGGCTGGCGGGCCGCTGGGTGGCGGCCACTGCGTCCGTGCCGAAGGTCTCCACATGGAACTGGACCGCCGAGCGCACTTCAGCGAGGACCTGCTCGGAGGAATCACCTTCGGCCACGCAGACGCCCTTCATGCCGAACGGATAGGCCACATAACCGTCGGTGTGCTTCTCTACCATGACTCTCCAGCTTCTCACACCGAGAGTATCCGGCTTTGAGAGGCGGCGGTCAAGATCACCCACGACGAGAAGCGGCAGTCAGGGTGCTCATCGTAGCGGGCGGGGGAAGGGCGGAGCCGATTTGTTTGCCGGTGCGCCACCGGGGCGAGCCGGGTAGAGGCCGGAGCCGTGGATGGACGCCGGAGCTTGACTGGATCTGGTTTGGGCGGGAGCCGGAATCAATCCTGGTCGGCCAGGAACTCCGCGCGGATGCCCAGGACCTTGGCGGCGACTGCCATGCGGCGGTCCGCCGTGAGAAGCGGTTCCGCATTGAGTTGCAGGGCTGTGGCGAGGTGGATGCCATCCAGAGTGCGCAGCGCGATGGGCGGTTTGGAGCGGAATGCCGCGGTCGCGATCCGGGCTGCGGTTTCGCGGATATCCTGGCCGAGGGGAGCCAGCAGCAGTCGCCCTTGCCGAATGTCGTGCTGGAGCTGGTTGATCGCGCGCTGGGCACCCCCCTTGGGAAGTTCGTGCTTGGACTCTTTTGCGTTGAGCGCGAAAATCATCTCATACTCCAGAAGCGCGCTTGAAGTGAGGGGCTCACGTTCCTCCTCCGCACGATGCGCGATCACATCGGACAGCGGCTCGGGAGCATAGAGCGGAAGCACGCAGGAGGTGTCCCAATACGCGCGTTTCACGATCGATCCTCCCGCACCTCATCGAGTGCCGTCGAGCGGCGGGGAGGCCTGCGGCCGAGGCTGCGGCGCAATTTCCCGAGTTCGGCCATCCATCCAGCCGACTGCTCGGGGGAAGCGCCGAGGGCGGTCAGCCGTGCCTTGGGTTTCCCACGGACGGTGATCAGAATCTCCTCTCCCCCGCTGGCGAGTTGCACCAGCTCGCTCAGCCGGGTCTTGGACTCACGCAACGAGGTAATCATGAGACCAATGTGGTTCTTTGTTTCCGACTCGGCAAGTGGAAATGGACGGGAGTGGAAACGGACGGGAGCCTTGCGCGGGATGGCAGCGAGGGACGTGATTGGAGGGGGGCGGAGGGGTCCGGTGGAGTTGGGAAGCGGTTTTGCTGCAGCGGAATTCCATCCGGGCACCGGGGCGGAGCCCTCTGATGCCGGCGGGTGCGATGGCGGAGCGTTTGCTGTCGAAATTCCGCCACGGGATGGACGGGCGCTCTGTCGGGTGGAGTGCGCGTGGTGCTTGCAGATGACGCATGCGCCGATATAATGCGCCATATGCATAGAACCACCATCCTTCTACCGCCCGAACTGCATCGGAGTGCAGAGAGGGAGGCGCGGGAAAGCGGTATTTCGTTGAGCGAGTTGATCCGGCGTCGGTTGGCCCCGGTAAAGGAGCACAATCCAGAGGGGCAGCCCGCCTTTTTCTCTCGGAAGCCGTGGACGGATTCCGGCCCGAACGATCTGGCGGCGGATCATGATCGGTATCTCTACGGCAAATGAAAAAGCTGTTCGTCGATACCGGGGGGTTCCTGGCCAAGGAGATTGCCTCCGATCAGCACCATGCCGTCGCCACGAGAGAGTGGAAAGACGCGTCCGCCTTCGTTTTGCTCTCGTCGGAGCATATTCTGGACGAATGCGCCACGCTTCTCGCCCGGCGGACCAATTATGCTTGGGCTTCGGCCTGGGGCAAAGAGGCGCTCGGATCCGGCATCGAATGGATCCAGGCGGAACCGCCCGACTGGGAGACCGCGTTCTCTCTCATGCGGAAATACGCGGATCAAGGAGTCTCCTTCACCGACTGTCTCTCTTTCGCTCTGATGAGGCGCATCGGGGTCCGGGAGGTATTCGGGTTCGACCGCCATTTCGAGGCTGCCGGGTTCCGGCTTCGGCCGGGCGCGTCGGAGGAGTGAAATTGAAATCGGGGATGACGCGCAAACAGGAGGCGACGGAGACCGCGGCGGGCGGGCGACGCATCGGTCGGCTCACCATACCCGGTCGATGCGGTATTGCTCGAACACCGGGTCGGGGCTGATCAGAGTCCAGTTGCGGCGTTTTGCCTGGATCATTTGGATGCGGTCGAAAGGGTCGCCGTGCAACCGCTCCAACTGCCGTGCTGCGGCGACATCTTCCAGTTCCAACCCGACGATGCTGAATCCAGATTCGTCCAGAATTCGTGGAAGATCCCGAGCAAGATCGTAGGGGAGCCGCAATTTTCCCAGGCCGACCTTAATGGCCGCCTCCCAAACACTGGCAATGCTGTGTCGGCAATGCTGATGACAAAACGATTCAAACTAGTTTACCGTGTCCCGCTGGAGTACAGGCGGTTCAGTGCTCCGTCCACGCGCGGCCCGCCTGATACTCGGCCAACTGGGCGTTCAACCGTGAGGTGTCCGCGTCGGGCGTGCGTGAGAGGATCGATGCACGGGCTTTCTCGATCAGTTGGGCGGCTTCGGCGGGTTCGCCGTTCGACGCCAGCACCGCGGCCTGGATCTCCAGAAACGCGGCCGATTGCTGCTCGTCGGGGCTGGCGGCCCGCTGGGCGGCCGTCAGCGCGGAACGCGCCCCGGCCGGTTGACGGACCTCGCCATCCCCGCTGGTGGCCAGGATCCAGGCGAGTTGGAGCGGGGCTTCGGGGAACTCGGATCCTGCCTCCATCTCCCGGCGTAAAAACGCCACCGCCATTTTTTGCGGGCGCGCCATCCTGGCCGCCACGGAGGCTGCCGCGAAATAGTTGCGGCGCTGGTCGGCGGGGACGGTCGTGAAGCCGTCCTCCAGGGCCCGCAAACCTTCCGAGCCCATGCCCCCCCGGAAATAGAGGGCGGCCAGCGGCACCCGGGCGGGTAAAAAGTCGGGAACCAGCCGGAGGGATTCGTGCAGGGCCTTGCGGGCCTCCTCGGGCTTGCCTTCGTGGGCGAGATACGTGCCCAGGTGGTAGTAGGCCTCGTGCGGCTTCTGATCGGGCACCACCTCAAGCAGGAGCACGTCCTGTTCGAGCTTTTGCTGGAGCGGCGTGCGCGGCCAGGGCATCGGACGTGTCCAGATCGGGATCTGGCGGCCGAAGAACCAGCGGACGCCGGCGATTTGTTTGAGATGGGCCTCGGTGTTGGGGCAGCCCGGGTGGATCAGTTGGTGGTATTGAACGATGAAATTCTCCCACGTGACGAAGATGATGTGGGTGATCCCGCGTTCCTTGATCAGTTTGAACGACTCTTCGTCGCTCAGGGAACCGAGCATGTGGGCGGCTGCTTTCAGCCCTTCGTTATTCTCCCAGTAAAGCGTCCCGACCCCCTTCGCACGCCCGAAATAGGTGCTCATCAGGCTCGAGTTCGGGCTGCTCAGGAACGTGAGTTCCCGGCCCGGCGAGCGCCGCTTGATCCACTCGGCGATCTCGCGCAGCAGCAGGTGCCGGGCTTCCTCCTGCGTCAGCGCCTGGGGACCGCCTTTGACAATGCGGAGCATGCCGGTCAGTCGCTGTTTCGGATAGGCGTAGCCGAGGGCGAGCGTTGCAACGGCGAGGATGGCGTAGGGCAGCCAACGCGGTCTTCGGATGCCCGGCAGGGCCATGATGCAACACCAGAGCACGGGAATCAGGGCCAGCAGCACGCTGCCGGCGTTCAACCCCCAGCGTGCCTGATAGAATCGCATGCCGAGCAGCATCAGACAGGAGAAGGTCGTGGCCAGCACGATGCCCCGCGTCGCCGGAGACAGTGCGGAGTGAAAAAACAGGAACAGCAGTGCCAGCCCGACGATGACCCCGAACGGGATGAGGGCCGGCCACGGATTCAGCCCGAAGCGAAGTTGCGAGGTGACGGATTGGAACTCGAAGATGTGCTTGTGGAGGTTGAACAGGAACGGGTCGAGTGCGGCGTGAACTTTGGACCGGAAGACCACCAGCGCCACGGCGGGCAGCACGCCGAGCACCGACCAGATGGCGACGTTCCGGAGGAGGATGTGGGGGCGGTCCGGCAGGCTACGCGAGGCCACGCACGGAAGCACCAGGGCCATCCACTCCCCGAGCGCCCACATGGTGAGTGCGTAGAGGGGATGGTTCACTTCGAGTTGCAGCCGCGGCCAGGACGGAAAAAACTCGAGCAGATACAGCCCGAGCGTGAGCGCGCCGGAAGCCCGTCCCCAGATCCGCCAGAGCCGTGGCTCGAAAAGCACCCGCTTGGATCGAAGCTCGCCCGGGCCAAAGATGCCCGTCGAGATGAGCGCCGCGACGGCCACGAACCCGATCAGGATCGCCTGGGAAAAGGCGCTCACCCAGAACCCGAGCGCGGTGAATGCCGCCGAGATCCAGGCCCCGCCGATCGCATGGCGCAACGAGGGCGGGGTTGCCGGAGGCGCCTTTCCAATGGAAGCGACCCAGCCGAATCCCATGAACACCAGCCCGAGCAGTGTCCCCAGCGCCGAGGCGGAAATCAGCCCGTGATGGTCCGGATAGGCCGGCAGAAACCCTTCATGGAACGAGGCGCTGCCCAGCATGCCCGCGGCAATTAGAATCCCCGCCATCGGCCCCATCCGGCGGGCCGTGAGCCACGTGATCAGCACGATGAAAAAGATGAGCGAGACTGAGCCCGACCAAACGGCCATCCGTTCGATGGAAGCGTCCATCGGGGTGCCGGTTGCCGCGTGGTGGACGTAGCCCAATCCCACCAGCAACCAGGCGAGGCCGGAGTTCCAGTGGACCGCCCGCCCGTTCGGCGCGTTGTCGGTGTCGGTCCAGCGCAATCGCCACTCGCCGGTCGCCGCCATGTGGCGCGCATAGGGGATCCACTTGTAACCGTCGAACGCGAAGTCGGGCAGGATCCGGGAGGTCGGCGGACCCGTCCTGCTGCTCTCCTCGAGAATCCATTGCTTGCTGATCAAGGTGAGCCGCTCGTCCACGACCAGCGTGTGCTTCACCACGAACGCCGCACACAGCGCGACCACCAACACCACCAGCAGATGCTCCCAAATCTTGGGAGTCTCGGTGTCCGAACCGGAGTAGCCGGGCACTTCCTCCAATTCGGAATCCACGGGAGAAACGCCTCCTGCGGCAGGAGCAACCACCACCCCACCCGAGCCGGGTCGACGCTTTTTGGCCATCCGGCTATCCATGCCCCGTCCAATGGGCTGGCGCAAGCGCGGAAACAGCGCGGAAAAGAGAGCCGGCCCTCCCGGGGGCGTGCCTGGAAGTGGGTGATGAGGGTGGTTTCCGCCCGGAAGTCTCGGTGACTGCCGCTACAGCGCAGGGCGCACTCTGCGGGGCTGGGCCGGCGGGGCTACGACTCCAGTTCAGCGGGCGGAGTGGCCTGCTTCCGTTCGACAAACCGGGCGCACCAGATGCAGATTTCGTAAAGCACGAGCATTGGGACGGCGAGTAATCCGAGCGTCAGGAGATCGGAGGTCGGGGTGATCACCGCCGCGAGAATCACGATCAGGATGACCGCATACGGACGGGAGGCGCGCAGGGTTCGCTGGCCCAGCAAACCAAGCCGCACCAGGGCGAGCACCACGACGGGCAGCTCGAACGCGAGCCCGAATGAGAGCGTGACCTGGGTGACGAACGCGAAGTATTCGCGCACGCTCCAATTCGGGCTCCACCCCATCGTGTGGCTGTCCTTGTAGAAATAATCGAGCGTCTTTGGCAGCACGACGCTGAAACAAAACACCACCCCGCCCACAAACAGCCCCACGCCGATGGCCAGCGTGGGGTAAAACACCCGGCGCTCTTTCGTGGTCAGGGCCGGCAGCACGAACTCCGCGGCGAAATAGAGCAGGAACGGGAACGCGAGCACGATGCCTGCATAAAAGGCGAGTTGGAAGGAAATCGTCAGCGGGTCCGCCACCCCAAAAGACTGCAGCCGGGAGGGAAGGTCGGGATCGATGGTGGCGAGCGGCCATTGCAGCAGGCGGGTCAGCGGCACGCGCCCCACGAACCCCGCGATCATCCCGAGCGCAAGGGAGACCACCATCTTGATGATCATCCAGCGCAGATCCTCGAGATGATCGAGGAACGGCTTTTGCGATCCCTCGCCGCTCTCCCGGAACTGGAACAGTTTTCCGAGCTGCATGCGGAGATCAGAGCAGGCCGCGGGCGCAGAGGCGCGCGAACGCGGCCAGCGTGTTCGCGTCGCGGATCTCCCCCGCGGCGATCCGGTTTCTGAGTTCGGCGGGGGTGAATGCGCGGACCTCGAGGATTGCCTCCCCGTGGTCGGGGGCGTGCCCCGCGGGGTCGGGCTCGACCCGCCCGGCAAGGAACAGGTAGCCGTGTTCATCGGTGAACCCGGGCGACGTGAAGAAATGCCCGAGCGGGATCAGGTCGGCCCCGGCTGACAGCCGGTAGCCGGTCTCCTCCGTCAGCTCCCGGAGTGCCGTGGCCCGGATCGACGCCGGATCCGCCGGACCGCTCTCGTCAATCTGGCCAGCCGGAAATTCCCAGAGGGCGGTGCGGAGCGGGATTCGTTCCTGGCGGACGAGGATGAATGAGCCGTCGGCGGTGCGCGGCGCGATGATTGCGGCTGACTTGCGGCGCACGACCGTCCAGGAGACCGGTTGGTGCCGTGTGGGAGTGCGGACTGATTCCACGGCCAGTTCCGTCCAGGGATCGCTGTGGTGTACGGTGCGCAAGATCGTTTCCCATCCGGGTGCGTCGCAGGCGGCCATCGGAAAATCTCCCGGGTTGGCCGGGGGATCGACGTCGGAGGGGGTGGTCATTTCCCGAATTGGATCCGCCAGCGGGTGAGTTGGGCGGAGACGTTCTCGGGCGACGGGGCTCCCGGCGCCTTGCGGGCTCCCAGCGCCCGTTCCATGTAAAATACCTTCAGGGCGTCGTCATCGAAAAGGTGGCAGACCTCGCGCATCTCGGCCACCGAGAGTCCGGTGAGCGGAAGCCCCCGCTCCGAGGCGATGCGCACCAGGCGGCCCACCGTCTCGTGCGCGTGACGGAAGGGAAGCCCGCGGAGAACCAGCCAGTCGGCAAGATCGGTGGCGAGCAATTGGGGATCGGAGGCCGCCTGGGCCGCCCGTTCCTCGTCGAGCCGCGCCTCCCCGAGCATGCCGGCAAAGACTTCGAGCGCGGAGGAGACGGTCTCGATGGAATCGAACACCGGTTCCTTATCCTCCTGCATATCGCGGTTGTAGGCGAGCGGGAGCCCCTTGAGGACCGTGAGCAAGGCCATCAGGTTTCCGTAGAGCCGGCCCGTCTTTCCGCGCGTCAGCTCCGCGACATCCGGGTTCTTTTTTTGCGGCATCAGGCTCGATCCGGTCGTGTAGGCGTCGCTCAGATGCAGGAAACCGAACTCGGCGGTCGCCCACAGGATCACATCTTCGCTGAGGCGCGAGAGGTGCATCCCGAGAATTGCGAGCGCGGCCAGAAATTCGCAGGCGAAATCGCGGTCCGACACGGCGTCCATGCTGTTGCGCGAGACCGAATCGAACCCGAGCACGCGCGCCATCCGTTCGCGATCCAGCACGATGGTCGATCCCGCGATGGCGCCCGACCCGAGCGGCAGCACGTTCATGCGTTTGGTTGCATCGGCGATTCGCCCCGCATCGCGGTCGAGCATCTCAACATAGGCGAGCAGGTGATGCGCAAAGAGGACGGGCTGGGCGCGTTGAAGATGAGTGTAGCCGGGGATGACGGCTTGTTGGTGGCGTTCGCCGAGTCCGAGCAGCGCACGTTGCAGGTCACGCACGCGGGCGGTGATGGCCCCCGCGGCTTCGCGGAGATGGAGGCGCAGGTCGGTGGCGACCTGATCATTCCGGCTGCGGGCGGTGTGCAGCTTGGCACCGGCCGGCCCGATCCGCTGGGTCAGCTCCGCCTCGATGTTCATGTGGACGTCTTCGAGCGCGGAGTCGAACTGGAAGCGCCCCGCCGCGATGTCCTGCCCGATCGCCTCCAACCCCTCGGAGATCGCCCGGAACTCGGCGTCGTTCAGCAAACCGGCCGACTGGAGCGCGCCGGCATGCGCGATCGATCCGCGGATGTCGGACCGGTAGAGATGCCAGTCAAACGAGACGGATTCCGAGAACCGGCGCAAGGCCGGGGCGGTTTCAGCATCAAATCGTCCCTTCCACATGCCGCGATGCTAGCCTGCAATTCTCACACCGCAAAGAGGATTGAGAACGCGGCCCCTGGCGGCCCTTGGACCGCCCGCATCAGCTCCCGCCGATTGCTGCGGCCACCGCCCCCGACAACGTCGGGTGACGAAACTCATAGCCGGCGGCCACGGTTCTTTGCGGCACGACGCGGCAGCTCTGCAGGACCAGCGAGGCGAGATCACCCAAAGCCAGTCTGAGTGCGAAGGACGGCACCGCACACCACGCGGGCCGGTGGACCGCCCGCGCCAGGACCCGCGTGAAC
>ENA-ORBV01007904-ORBV01007904.1-microbial-mat-metagenome-genome-assembly--contig:-NODE-7904-length-18089-cov-8.502498_pt1 | contig 18089 bp, 17 predicted proteins | sample MGYA00237777_ERZ505514 | MGnify/ENA primary metagenome ERZ505514 (study PRJEB26160, sample SAMN06269048) | microbial mat metagenome | isolation source: Oligotrophic lake microbial mat | place...
CCTGATAGTCCTGAAATCCCGTTGGAGCTTACAACAGATGACTGGTGGAAAAGCGCCACTTGATTGTTCGTTTGATGCTAGTTGGGTGATGCGGCCTAACGCCGGGCGTCAGTTGCGCCGCTGGCGGGCGTGTGGAGGGTGGAGGACGTGGGGCAGAGGCAGTTACCAGGCAATGCGCGTGCGGCTGACCGCTGGAGCGCCGGGCATTTTGGGTCGTAAGAAATGGCTGAAGGTTGCGGGTTGTTTGGTTGTCAGCAAGCCGTAGCGCATTGCCGGGTGAATCGCGCCCAGCCCACAAACCGCGCCAGCGGTGTCAGCTGCACGCCGTGGTTCGGGGGCATCATCAAACTCGTTAAGCTTTGCAATGCGTTGGATGTATGTTGGTGACGTAGGGTAAATGCATTCAAGTTGGCTTTTATCAAGGTATTTTGTAGATCCTAACAGCCTCAACATGTCCTCCTACTTTTCGACTGGCTACCTTGATAAAATAGCCTAGATAGTTGCTCCATATTCTTGTTGTAATTCCTAATAGATCAGGTAAACGAACCATTGTCACACCAAATCTGTCAAGAATACTCATCCAATCATCGAGGGTGTACTTATACTCGTGTAACCCTTCGTGAAAGCGAACGCCTTTCGCTATCCCCGATTTATCGTAATTAATATCTAGAAAACACTGTCCATAGTGATATTCCCGCGTTTCACCTCCGTCAGGGATATCTTCTGCTGATCCAAGGCGTCGCCAGACTATTTCTGTTGGCTCTCCAAATGCGGTTTCTAAGATATTAACAGGAAAGCCTATAATTTTAGACACATCAACGATGAGTGACCCGGAAAGTGTGGCTCGCACAGATGTTACTTCGTGGGTTGCCTGGCTTTGTTGTTGAGATGCTACCTGTGATAAGTTGAGTTGTGTTAGCAGAGCCGCTACTTTGTCATGAATATTATCTAGCTTTGCGTTTTGTATGATTTCAACTATCGTCCTAGCTCGATTAACAAGGACAAGGAACACTTCTTGAAACTTTGTTAATTCCTGTAACGGATCGTACTCTAGTTGATACATCATTTTCCCTTCTTCTGACTGAAGATATTCTGATGTTTCATGGTTGAATATTGAGGAGTCGTTGGACTCAAAGGTTCGTCTAAAAGCCTCTCTCACTATGGATTGTCGAAAGAGATTAAGTAATTGTGGTGGTTTGTCGGCGCCATATTCAACTAAGGTATATGCGTAGACACCTTCAAAGTCTGTTGGTGGGGTATCAGGATTTAAGCGTAACTTTTTGAGCGTTTGGATAACTACCTCTCGCCTCTTTGCGCCTCCTATTGCGCCGTCGAGTGATCTTTCAAGCAAATACCCTATAACTACGGTGAGATCGATAGTTGACATAGTTCCTCGTAAATTCGAGATTGATAGGTACAATCTTAGCATGAAACTTAATTGTTGGATGCCGCCGAACCACGTAATTGATTGACGTTTAGACTATCCGGGCACAGCAGAGCAGGGGGAGGTTGACAACATCCTGTAAGGGAAGCGGAAACCTTTAAGCATCCCAGCGTCATGTCATGCTGAGCGCAGCGAAGCATCTCGACCGGGACCCTTCGCTGGCGCTCAGGGTGACAGGGTGCCAACGACGGGACAATGAAAAAGATCCGCTTCCCTTATCAGTCGTCAGTCGTCAGTCGTCAGTCGTCAGTCGTCAGTGGTCAGTCGTCAGTCGTCAGTCTGTCCCCGGTATCTTGGCAACTGCAAACTGATCCTGAAGACTGCAATCTGACTCCTGACTCCTGACAACTGCGAACTGGAGGAGAGGGGGTATACTACACCCAAGTTATACAGGCAAAGATTCCTGGCTGCCGCGCAGGCCCAGGCGCGGGAAGGCGTACAATGCGATTCCTCTTCGACCCGCTCAAGGAGCGCGAGCAGAAGCTTGAGCGCTTTCGCCAGAGCTTTCGCATCCTGATCTCCGACGGCACCTACCCGCCCGAGCGGCAGCAGCGCCTGTTTCAGGCCTGCCAGAAGGCGGGGCTGGAGTGGGGCGAGGCGCGGGCGTATATCCTCAACGATGCGCTGCTTTTCCTCCAGGGCGTTGTGCAGACTATTATCGCCGACGCCAACATCACCGCCGACGAGATCCAGCATATTCGCAAGCTCCAGAAGCGTTTGGCCATCCCCGATGAGCAGATGGGCGGCCTGCTGGAGCGCCTGTTCGAGCTTGTCGAGCGCCGACTCACCAGCCGTATCATCGAGTGTGCCGCCTACATTGGCGAGCCCGACGTGGTGCAGACGCTCAAGGCCGAGGTGACGCACTACGATCTGCCGCTGCTCCAAAGCTCGCGGCTGCTCGCCCAGATCGAGCGCCAGCACGAGCTCGCCACCATGCTGCTCGGCAACCTCCCCCTGATCCAGTCGGCGGTGGCGCTCTATCGAGACGAAGCCTGCCATCTTGATGCTCCCGTCACCGTGCTCACCGGCGGCGATGGTGGCCTTGTGCAAGGGCGCCTGCTGATCACGAGCCAGCGCCTGATGGTCCTTGCCGCCAGCGGCGGGCTCACCAGCGAGTGGTCCGCGTGTCGGGCCGTAGAGTCGATGGACCGCTCGCTCATCCTGGTGACGGCCACCCACAATGCGATGATCCTCTGCGACGATCCGCAGTATGTGGCGACCCTGATCGCCGCCGCGCGCCGCCGCTACGTCCCCCAGACCGCCCCCGCGCCTCTGCGCCCAGGCAAACGCCTCGGCTAAGCGGGTTTGGCTGCGGCTTGTGCTATCCCCAGTCCCCTGTTCCCTGTTCCCTTGCCCTACGCCCACGCATCCCCCTCGCCTGGCGCTGGCCGCGCCCAGCCCTGCGGGTAGATCAGGTAGACCACACCCTGCGCGGCGCGCTGCCAGCAGCCGAACAGCTGCGCGGCGCTGTACGAGCGCGCCACCGTGGCCTGCTCGCGCGCGGCGGGCTCCGCCATCAGCACGCGCCCGCCCGCAAAGCCGGTGACAATCGTGATATGCCCGGAGCTGCGGCTCGTCAGCCCCTCAAGCTCGCCCGCCTCCCAGCGGATGCTGATCGGCACCGGCACGCCCGCCGCCGTCCAGCGCGCCAGCTGCTCCAGGCTGTGCAGCCGCGTCACGTAGGCCGTCAGCCCAAGGCTGGCCGCGAGCGCGGTGTTAAACGCCCAGTTGCCTGTGCCCTCCCAGCCGGGGTCGAAGCAGAGCGGCACCGCGCGCTCCAGCACGCTCGCGTAGCTCGTAAACGGCAGCAGCCGCGCATCATCGGTGCGGGCGTGCCAGTAGGCCAGCGTCATCGTTAGCGCCACCGGGCTGCACCAGCGCTGGCCAGCCTCCGGGTCGCTCAGGTACTGCGAGAGCAGCAGAGGCATGGTGATAGCCGATAGCCGATAGCCGATAGCCGATAGCGCACCATCGCTTGACGGTGGCGCATCATCAGTTGATGCTAGGCGGTCGTCGGTCGTCGGTCGTCGGTCGTCGGTCGTCGGTCGTCCGTCGTCCGTCGTCCGTCGTCCGTCGTCCGTCATCATTGCCAGCGCCAGGCTCTCCAGCTCGGGCATATCGGCGCCGGGCTGGGCGCAGAGCAGGGCGCGGGCCTGCACGGCCTCGGCGGGCGCAGCGAGCAGCAGCGTGTCGGTGGCGAGCTGCCCATCGGCGTCCGCCTGGCTGCCGAAGCTGCTGCGGCGCGAGGCGCCCTCGGCGCTGTCCCACACGGCAACCCGGAACCACTTGCTCCAGCGATCCGCGTGGCGGGCGCGCAGCTGCAGCTCCACCCAGGCGTCGGGCGGCACATCGGCGCCCCAGCTCGGGATAAGCTCCTGGGCGCTATCGGCGGCGACAACCGGCGCCAGCAGCGCAATCCGGGCCTGCGGGTCATCGTCGGGCGTGGGCGCCTCGCGCTCCCAGCCCGCAATCGCATCGGCATCCCAGCGCACAAGCGCATGTCGTGTCATAGTTGCTCACCTAGATACAGCGGTCAGCTGCGCCGCTGGCGGGCGTCTCGAAGGTGGAGGCCGCAAGCAAGAAGCAGCTGCCAGGCAATGCGCGTGCGGCCGACCTGTGGAGCGCCGGGAGTCATGGGTTGCCAGAAGCCGCTGAAGGTTGCGGGTGGTCGTGTCGCCAGCAGGCCAGCGCACTTTGCCGGGTAAATCGCGCCTAGCCCACGCACCGCGCCAGCGGTGTCAGCTGCACAGCGTGGTTAGGGAGCAAATTTATAGACATTTTTATTTGTTAAACCTGTACCGAATTTAGATTCAATGCGTTCAGAAACAGTATTCTTCTAGGCAGCACGTAGGATAGCCTCTTGAATACTTGGAGGAAAGAGTGCAGGAACAAAATATATTTCTGGATAGAGGTAATCCTCACCGGATTCGTCAATAATACGTAGAAGTTGGTGTTGTGCCGCAGAATCATCGGGAATCACTTGATAAATCTTGCGCCGCTCAAGCGCGGCAGGATACTCTGTATTATTGATACAGATAACAAATCGTGGTTCGCGCTGTTGTGTTTGCATCACACCGCTCCTTAATCAAGTAGATACTTGATTTTGACTTCCTTGCGTCCTATCCCTGTTGCCTCATACCAGTGAAGTTCTGCTTGATGGGCGCTTCCATCTTCAAGCATAATGGGCGCAATGCCTTTTTTCTTGCGCCAGCGTGCCTCTCCATACAACTTTTGTAATCGTTCTCGCTCGCGAATACCCGTATGTACCGCGATGATTTCAATGATGTGTATTTCGCTGAGAAGGGTGAAGCGCATAGTGCCCGATGGTGTGTAAGCGTTCGAGCGCTAGTATACCACAGGGTACGCGGTACGGAAGCAAATTGCGAATATATTGTGGTGATGCTTTGTACGAGGTAGGCGTGGAAACATTTATATTCCCCTTTAACACATACTGTTTTCGTTGTCATAATGAAAGATTTAAGGGCGCTTCAGGAGTGGTTCAAGTTGGGGGACAGCTTGAGAGAGTAGTTTCTTGACCAAGGCAAGTGGAAAGCTATGTAAGAAAACAAGCACAAGGACATGCTGTTGCCCAGCGGCGCCGTAGAACAACGAGTAATGCGTTTCTTGTGCGAATGCAAGTTTTGGTGGCTCCCACGTCTTTCGTGATGTGGTATTTCGAGACAGGAAAGCGTATTTAAACCCGGTAATCATGATCGTGCTCAGCGCATTCGTGTAGTTTCCTTGAGCAGCGCACAGTGCTCCATCAAGATGAAATAAGAGTATACTTTCGGCAGTTGTATCCAGTGGAGATGAGAAAGGATACGGGTGATATCCTGGGGGTATTGTGGTAAGCGCATGGGTCACTCCTGTGCGTCCTGCTTCTGACATCGTTCTCAAGGGGTATGTTCTCAGTGGAGTATACCAATGCTGTCAATGGTGCTACCGTAGCGTAAAATAGAGGACGTGCTGTTGCTGCCCAACGGACAGCGGTCAGCTGCGCCGCTGGCAGGCGTCTGAAGCGTGGAGGACGTGGGAGAGAGGCAGCTGCCAGGCAATGCGCGTGCGGCCGACCCCTGGAGCGTGAGAAGCGTTGGACGGTCGCGATGGCCTGAAGGTTGCGTATGGTCGTCACGACAGCAGGCCGGAGCGCTTTGCCGGGTGAATCGCGCCCAGCCCACGAGCCGCGCCAGCGGTGTCCGCTGCACAGCGTGGTTAGGTGGTCTTCTTGTTGGGCGACTTTACGCCCTCGTTAAATGGCGGAATGCATCTATTACAAACACTTGCCACATCATTTTATCAAGCTTTCCATCCAATTTCGGGCAAAATGAGGAAGATCGGATATGTTTAGTGATGAAATGATGTCCTTCCATGTATGAACTTGCACGTTTGGGATTTTTGCAGGCTCCTTTTGTATAACGATATATTGGGTTTGAATACCAAGAATGTGTTCCATGAGGTATTGCTGTATAGCTGTTTGAGAAACAACGTCCAACCCCCTTCGCTTAAACTCAGTTCTCTCCTTGGGGTTAGTGGGGTATATTCCTTCTTTGGAATGCAATTTAACCTCGACACAAACAGCGGTTCTATTCGATGTGTGAACGACTATATCCGGCTTTATCTTAAAAGCCCATTTCACTCTACAGATCCTTCGAAAATCTTCCTTGTCCTCGGTCGTTGCCATATAACTTTGAATGCTCCAAGTTGCTGGAGACTGGATATACTCTTTTGATGCCTTTGGCTTCGCACCAAATAAAGCATTAAATTTCTCAATTTCGCTTGATTCGACTGCTATTGGATGGCGTAAATCGAGAAAATGCTCAATGAGTTGCCTTTTTTTGTGATTTGCCTCCTCTCTAGTTGCATGGTCATCGATTTGATGCCAAAGGTCTCTAGCCAGGGAATACTCGTAATGAATTGCGAGCTCGTCCTGCCTGATTTCATGAGTGTTACCTATGAGTTGTAAGAAAGAAGAAAGGTTTTCTTCCATAAAAAGAGCGACATATAAGAGCGCTGCGAGATTTCTCTCTTCTCGATTATGCAAAAACAGAGGAGTTGTATTGTTGACAGTATCGATAAGATTTGTTGCGTTCATGAACTTACGCCTTTCTTCTTCCTCCTGGTCACCGCTTCAATTCTATCATATAGAATCTCATTAGGCTATAGGCTACCTAACGCTGGGCGTTAGCTGCGCCGCTGGCGGGCGTGTGAGCAGTGGAGGACGTAGGAGCGAGGCAGGTGCCAGGCAATGCGCGTGCGGCCGACCGCTGGAGTGGGAGGAACGCTGGGCTGCCAGAAGCGCCTGAAGGTTGCGCATTATCTGGTTGCCAGCAGGCCGTAGCGCATTGTCCGGGTAGATCGCGCCCAGCCCACGAGCCGCGCCAGCGGCGTCAGCTGCACAGCGTGGTTAGCCTGCACTTCGCTTCTCCACAGAGCTATTCTTGTGCGAAAACGATTGCTGTTGTCTCTTTTTGATATGGTTTTGGTGTTCGCTGTAGTATGTACTTTGTATTTGAGACGCAGTTATTTGCGTCATAATTAACATAAATGTATATCTCTTGACCGTTGTACTGTTCGGCAACAAAAGAGATGCCTTCTGGTGGTGGTGTTATGTTTAACAAAGACACTTTTCTTCCTGCCCTATCTGGGAGAGGAATAGGAATATCTGGAGAAATTGATAACACAAACTTACAACTCTCCCGCAAAACATCTTTCCATTTCTTTACAGGAACGGTTGTCCCATCAGGTAGGCGCAGAAACCGAGGTCGTCGTCCTGTAACATCGGTTACTTGTGTTAATGGAATAAATCTCGCTACTGAAGCTTGTTCCTTTGATGTTGTAGTGGCAGCCTTCACCTCAAGCGGTGACACATGGAGGGGAGCCGTTTGCGGCTGTTGTATAAGGAGTGTCTTTATTTGTTCCAATTCTTTACGCAGGGTGGCAACCATACTTTCAAGTTGGTCTACCTGCTGCGCTAGACGGTCAATGTTTTGTTCCTCCGGCCAAAACTTTGCAGCATCAAGCCGTTGGACGAGATAGGCAGAACTCTCAATAGGATCATCTACCGCAAGATTGATAGTCTTCGCTGCTTGAACATTCCCTGGCTGGAACGAGGTAAAATGTTGCCAAATACTACCGTCGGTGAGAAAAATATCTTGGAGCTTGAATGTAAATGCGTAATTTACGAGGCTCATGATAAAGTCTGTCTGATTGAGGTTCGTCTGGAGCGATTTAGCCTCAATGATGATACATATCGCGGCATTGTGATCGTAGAGTGCATAATCGACTCGTGATTTCTCCAAGGTGCGCTCAACCTCAACCATGTACGTATTTGCCGTATCCCATCCTAATGCACGGAGAACCGGATCAACGAGGACTGCACGGGTGGCTGCTTCATTTTTCCGTAGCGTATCTTTATACCGCTCTGCGGATTCCTTGACCTGACTCAACACGTCACTTAGGTTACTCAGTGGGCTACGAATACGCATTAATGATACCCTTGACACGAGGAGACCTTCACGTGCCCCTCTACAGCTCCAAAGTATACCATCTTCATCTTGAAATGAGAAGTATTTTTGAGGGGGTGTGGTAGATCTGGAGAAGTGCTGGCTAACGCCGGGCGTCAGCTGCGCCGCTGGCAGGCGTGTGGACGGTGGAGGACGGCGGCAGGAGGCAGGTGCCAGGCAATGCGCGTGCGGCTGACTCCTGGAGCGCCGGGCGTATTGGGACACCAGAAGCGTGTGGAGGTTGCGGGTTGTCATGCTGCCAGCAGGCCGTAGCGCTTTGCTGGGTAGATCGCGCCCAGCCCACGAGCCGCGCCAGCGGCGTCAGCTGCACGCCCTGGTTGGACCGCACACGTGAGTGAACATGTAATTTTTCAGGATACATACTACCGCCTATAGGTGCATTAGGCTAACTCTAACCTATTTCTCAAACGTAAACATCTTTGCGAGGGGTAGGGCGACCGTAGATTTACGATGTGTTTGTAGGGGTAATGATAGGAGATGCTAGGATAAATGTGCGACTCATGAGATCAAATGTAAATTGCTGCCCATTGTGTGCCTGAAGGAGGAGGACATACGTGTGTTCAGACACAATCCAAACAGGGCCTACTTCTACAGGTGTAAGGTAGAGCGCATCATTGATTCCTCCATCAGGTTCATCCTGCAAGACAACAATAGCTCCTTTTGTCGATTCACCGCGAATAGCACCTGCATACACCGCCACGCTCGTGCCATCAATCCATCCATTTTCTGCAGTAAGAATATCGTCGAAACGTTGCGATGTTGTACGCTCCGCAGATAACGCGAAGACCCCTCGTGGATACGGTGTGGACGTTGGGCCAGGACCAGAAGCGGTTGGCGCAACTGCAACGACGGTCCCCAAGGCACGGGCGGTGGTACGCTGCCCAATAACGTACCGTAAGCTTTCTATTTGGCGCTCGTACATACGTCGTAGTTCTGGATCAATATCATGACGTTGGAGTTCTTGCCGTAAGCGGGCAATGGTGCGTGTGTCAAGCGTATCAGCCGATAGGATAGTTGGCGTAACAGATACGTTTTCAGTTGGTACTGAGGGTGTTAGGCGTGCTATCACAGGCGGAGGCGTCATATCTTGACGTTCTGATGGGGAAGACGAGGTGCAAGCCGCTAAAAATACCCCGTATATACATAGCGCAATAATAAAAAGCACTATATACATGGATTTTTCCGTTTTTCTACGCATAATTAAACCCTATTTGCAGCTACGAGCAAGTGAAATGCAAAGAAAATTTAGTATATAGTGTACCATTCTGGAGACGTTAATGCAAGTACAAGGCTGTTCTTGCGCGGCCCAACGTGAAGTAGGCCGACACCATCGCCAGGTTAGCGCCCGGCTGAATATGGGCCTTCAGGAAGTCGCCAACCTTGCCGCGATCCAGATTATCGCGGATGCCGGAGGGCAGGCGATGCTGGCTTGCGCGGTCGGGGGCGGGGCGCATCCGTGGGCATCAGTGACCTGACGGGTAGGCGCTAGAGCGGTGGGGTGAGCGCCTTGCGAGGGGGAGCGTTCACACAAGCTTGGCGGCGGGGGCCGCTGCGTGTTGCTGGCGACAAGTATAGCACGCGACACAGATGCGCGCATGTCTTTTCGAGGTGGCGTCAGGTCTGTTGCAACGTCCATAGAATCAGGCATGTTTTCCACAGATGCCACAGATTTCCGGCCCATTGCTGGCCCCGAGGGCACGCGCCTCGCACCCCATCATCCGTATGGGCTGGGCGCCCACAAAGGGCGCCCTTACGAATCGTCAGACGTACTTGGATGCGGTACTAGCCCATCTGCGTGGTGTGTTCCGGCGCGACGACGACGACGACGCGCTCATCACCGGGGCGGTGGTTGGGGTAGCGCTCCATGCCCAAATATTTTTTGCTCATCGCGTTGATAAAATCAAGCTCGGGGTCGGCGTCGATCTGCACGACTGTGCCACGGATCTCGAGGTAGCGGTAGGGGTTCTTAGGGTCGACGATCGAGAGGGCGATACGGGCGTCGCGCTGGACGTTACGATATTTCTGGCGGCCGGTGGTCTGGCTGAAGCGCAGGTGGGTGCCGTCCCAGCCGAACCAGACAGGGTTGACCTGCGGCTCGCCCTGTGGGCCAATTGTGGCGACGTGGGCGAGTGCGGAGGATGTGAGCAGGTCTTGATACTTCTCAGGGATCATTGATGCTCCTTACGTAGTGGCGAATACCATACCCCCCTATGGTACTCCGATCTGCGGCAAGGTGCAAGGACAAGCTGGGTTGGCGCGAGACAGCAGCGCGCGGGCTACGCTGTCCTGACGTCGCCGCGCGTGCGTCACTGCGTAACTCCTCGCCACTTGACACGCCTGATATACTAGCAGAACACATGTTCGTAATCCGGGGAGGGCTGGCCCGACTGGGGCTGGCGCACAGTTCTCCAGACTCACGGCGCCGTTCTCTTGATCTGCCCTATCCTCCACTGCGCACATGCTGAGCCAAGGAGAAGCCATGACCACGCACACGCAGGCCAAGCCCGTAGGCACGCCCACCTGGGTCGATCTGATGGCGCCCGACACCGACGCGGCGCGGGCGTTCTACCACACCCTGTTCGGCTGGGAGTACGACATCGGCGGCCCGGAGTTTGGCGGCTACACTACCGCGCGCCTGGGCGCACGCACCACGGCTGGCATCGCGGGCAATCAGCCCGGCGCCCCGCCCATGCCGACGGCGTGGAGCCTCTACTTCGCCACCGACGACATCGACGCCGACGTGGCGCGCGCGGAGTCTCTGGGGGCCAAGCTGCTGTACCCCGCCATGGAGATCGGCGGGTTTGGCGGTATGGCCACTCTTGTAGACCCAACCGGCGCGCAGTTCAGCTTCTGGAAGGCGGGTTCGCATATCGGCTCGCAGGTTACCGACGAGCTCGGCGCGACGGCCTGGTTCGAGCTGTACACCTCAGACGCGCAGGCGGCACGCGACTTCTACATGGCCCTGCTCGGGGCCACTGCCGAGCTGATGCCGGGTGGGCTTGAGTACTTCATCCTCAAGCACGGCGACACGCAGCTCGCCGCGGTCATGCAGATCGACCCGTCGTGGGGCGCGTTCGCACCCCAGTGGATGACCTATTTCCTGGTGGCCGACGCCGACGAAGCAGTGGCCATCACCACCACGCACGGCGGCAAGGCGATGAGCAGCATCGACGACTCGCCCTTCGGTCGCATCGCAGCCCTGGCGGACCCGAGCGGCGCGTTCTTCAAGATCGTCGAGCTCCCGCCGAGCTAGTTCAGCGCTGGGAAACACACAGCATTGCCTTCGCGTCTGTTTTGCGCTACGCGATCAACCAGGCGGCGTGCAGCGCCCAGCTGTGGTCGGCCTGGCGCTCGTAGAGCCGCAGCTCCCAGCGCGCCGGTGCTGTGGGGTCGATCATGGCGCGGGCGAGGCGGGCGAGGCCGGGCCCCTGCTCGGGGGCAAAGCTGTAGGCGAAGCTCAGGTGGAGCCACGTCTTCAGCCGCAGGCTCGCCTGACGGGTTGGCGAGTGGGCGCGCCGCGCAAAGCTGGCCGTCAGCTGCGTGAGCCAGGGCGACGTGAGGGCCAGGCCGTGGAAGTCGTCGCGAAACAGCGTCTCGACAACCTCCACAGCCGGGGTGGGGGCGGGGCCTGCGTCGGCCAGGGCTGCATCCAGGGCGCTGCCGTAGAGCGGCAGCGCGGCGTGGGCATCCTGGAAAAAGCCGGTGAGCGTGCAGTGCGGCATGTACTCGTGGGCCGGGTTTGGCCCGAACGCCTTCTGCGCCGCCAGAAAATAGGCTGCAACCTGATCGTTCAAGGCGCCCACGGGGCAGGCGTAGACGATGAACGTGCCCTGACTCACCTTGGCGCTGCCAGTGCAGGCTGAGCTTGTCCGTTGGTCTGTGGCTGCGGCCCGGCGGAAAGCAGCTCGGGCAGCAGCTGCTTGTTTTGCGGGATGAACGTTACGCGAGCGCCGCTCGCAGTAATGTTTTGCATCTCGAGGATGGCGAACAGCGTGTCGGAGACAGCCGTGTCGGCGCTGATCACGTGCAGCGCCTGACCCAAGATCTGTGGACGGATGGCCTGCGCCTTGGCGAACGCGATCGCCGCCTGACGGTCGGCGGTGCTGGTGATGATGCTCACCTGATTCGCGCCGTCCTGCTTGATCGCCGACGTCACCTGGCGCAGGCGATTCACCACCTTCGCCTCGATCTGGCGCGTCATGCCGGCGTCGCGGAAGTGAACCTTGCGGATGTAGACGGAGCCGAGCCGGTAGCCCCACTCGCTCGACTTGGGCGAGACCTCGCCGCGCACCGCCTGGCTCATCGAATGGCGGTTCTCCAGCATCTCGCCCAGGGGCAGATTGCTGAGGGCGCGCACCACGGCGTTGCTCACGTTGGCCGCCAGAGAGCCCTGCGGGTCGGCGTTCTTAAACAGATAGGCGACCGGGTCGCTGATGCCCATCTCGTACCAGACGCCGATGCCCATAGGGGCACCTTCCTCGGAATTTACCGGCTGGCTGCGCAGGTAGCGCTGGTCGAGCCGCATGTCGAGCACCACGCACTTGCCAAAGAAGTTGACGATGAAGGCGCTGGGGCCGAGGCGGGCGGGCAGGATCTGGAGGCCGGGCTCGCGCAGCACGCCGAGCACGCTGCCGAACAGCGTGTAGACATGGCAGGTACCTTCGCGCACGGTGGTGTAGAGGCCAAACAGGCGGCCAACGCCGAGCAGCAGCGGTATGAACATAAAGGCCAGCACAAACGTGACGCCGGCGGCCACAATGAACTGAATAAGCGCTTGCATCACTTCACCTCCATGATCACACGCTCGGCCTGGCGGAAGAGCTGTAGGCGCACATTGCGCATATAGGACGCGAGGGCGCCGGGGCCGCTGGACTGAAGCGCGCGCAGCTGCTCGGCCAACGCCAGCAGCGGCTCCACCTCGGCCTGGGCCTTCAGGGTCTCGATCTCGACCGCGCGCTTCGACTGGACGATCTTCTGATCGGCGGAAGCTTGGGCGAGGCTGATGTCCGACGAGACGTGGTTATGCGCGGTGTTGATCGCGGCCATAGCCGACTCCACATCGGCGGGCGCATCGATCTCCGTGATCAGCGAGGCGTCGAGCGCGATCCCGTAGCGCACGGGCGACGACATACACTCACGGTCCATGTGCTCGTTCAGATCGCGCAGGTTCTTGCGCAGGTCGTTGATCGAGACGCCAGAGACGGCGCTGGCGTCGGTGGGCTGCGAGGCCAGCCGTTCGGTGGTGGCGGGCGGCGCCTCGAAGTTCGCGATGCGCTCGCGCAGAATCGAGACGAAGTAGCCCATCACGTGGACGGTCGGGTTCTTCACGCCGAAGAGGTACGGGTAGAGGTGGCGCTCAGAGACGCGGTAGCGGATCTGGCCCTTGAGCCCGACGTTGAGCTGATCCTTGGTGACGGCGTCGAGCTCGGTGCCGCCGCTGTTCGCCTGCGGGTCTTCAAGGTCGAGGGCCATGTTGATCGTCTGGGTGGCGATCGAGACCTTGTAGATGCGCTCCCAGGGCCACTTGAAGTAAGGGCCGCCGGGCTGGATTACCACCAGCTGCGGATAGATGTAGCGCTCGCGCTCTTCGGGGCGCAGATACTCGGCAAAGGGGTCGTCGATGCCAGCGCCGGCGGGGAGGCGCTCAGCGCGGCCGAAGCTCGTCTTCACGGCGCGCTCGTTCTGATCCACCGTGTAGAAGCTGAGCAGGATATAGCGGACGAGGAACCAGCCGATCAGGCCGACGACGATGCCGAGAGTGATAGAAGTCATAGGCGGGCAACTCCTCTGCGTGATAGCGCTTGGTCGCGGCCTCATTATACCCCGCCAGAGGGCGCTTTTGCATTACTAGCCGCAGATTGCGCACGCGACCAGCCACGCGCCGTTGACGCACCTGGGATTGTGCGTCAGAGCCAGGCGGCGCGCTAGCTCAGCTCTGCACTAGCGCTCCATGGCTGTCAGCAGCGCGGCGCTCAGCTGCTCCATGCGGGCACGATTGACGCCCATATCGCCCTGGCCAAGGCGAGACGCCGAGCGGAAGTGGATGACCCCGGCTGCCTCGTCGAAGAAGAACTCGACATCGTCGGGGAAGCCCATCGTGGCACTGCGCGCGACAACATGCAGATAACCGGCCTCGTCGCGTAGCACCTCAACACGGGGCTGTGTGCTCAGCAGCTCGCGCAGCTGTTGCTGGGCCTCTGCGGCGGGCATAGCGAGCGGCAGCGGCGGCATAGCGTGGGTGGCGTCGCTCGGGTCGGCCTGGGTCGAGACACAGTTTGGGCTGCTGGGGCACGGCGCCAGGCGCCCGTTGCGCACGCCAAGCTCTGGCGGCACGCCGACCGTGCGGGCCTGGAGCGCTAGCGCGGCTACGCCCACTGCCATCAGGGTTACAATACCCAGCGCCACCCATCCAAGAATCATCAGTCGCTTCACGCGAATTGCTCCTAAAAAGTGGCGCGGGTTGCGCCGCATCTGCTTTGTGAACACATGCACAGACGCATGGTACCACAGACTATGCGAAGCTCCCGCGCTCGCCAAAGGAGGTTGGAGCCTCAAGCGCTCGGCGGCGCTTGGGCAGCTGCGTACGCCCCCGCAGCGTGCTCGCTCAGCGTGGCTGGTGCGAGCGGCAGTCACGGGGAATGCTCACGGCTGTTTGGGCAGTCCCAGGGTCTCGCTTCGCTCATCGGGCGACCAGCGGCAGGTAGACGCTGAGGATGCCGGGGCCGGAGCCAGGCGGCACGACGATCTCCACCGGCAGCTCGGCGCTGTCGCGCCCATCGATGGTGAAGCGGGCGCCCGTGGTGTAGCCGCCGTCGACGCTGCTCGCCGTAAACTTGATGCTCGCTCCAAGCGCAAGGTCGGCGGCGCTGCTGCTGCCCGCCGTGCGCACCGGCACCTGCTGCGCCTGCATAGCGCTCTGGTTGGGCGCAAAGCTGAGCGTGAGCGGGGCGCCCCAGCCGGCGCCGAGGTCGAGCTGGTTGCTGGCGGGCGTCAGCATCACCTGCACTGGTGCTGTGGGCAGGGTGCGCAGCGCCACGCTGATCTCGTCGCTGGCGCCGCCGCGCACCACCCTGGTGCTGCCGTCCGTTTGCCGCACGCGCACCTCGGCCAGGTCGTTGTCGCCGAGCGTGACGACGGCCACCGGGAAGAGCACGCGCCCAGAGCCTGCGGGCAGCGGCGCAAGCAGCTCCAGCGCGATCGAGCTGTTTGGCTCGCCGATCTGATCATCCACAATGCTGATGGTGATGCGCTGAACATCCTGGCGCGGCGCAAAGGGGATCACGCCGTCGGCGCTGCTCACGCCCTGGGGCGCGCTGCTAATTGTGTAATCCTCGCCAAAAGTAGCAGTGCCGGCGAAGCGGTAGCCGATGCCGTTGCTGCCGTCAATTGCGCCGCCACGAAAGATCGTGAAGGTGACAGGCGTGCCGCTGCCCTCGTTCGTGCCGGCGGTGCTCGTGGACACGCTGTAGTTCGCCGTGTCGTTGTCGGTCACAAACACCGTGATCGTATCGCTCACCACGTCGTTTACGGTGAACAGCGGCGGCGGCGTGTCGTAGCCCGAGCGCGGGCCGGCGGCGCTCAGGCGCACCTGCACCGTGTGCGGCCCCTCGGCAATGTTGTCGTTGATTGCGGCGACTGTGATCGATACAGGGCGCGTGGCTGCCACGGAAGCGGCAAAGCTAAGCTGCGTTTGGCTCAGCTGGAGCTGCTGAGACTGGTCGGGCGTAAGCGTAACAGTCACAGGGGCCGTGGGGAAGGTGCGCAGCGCCACGCTGAAGCGGTCGCTGGCGCCGCCCTCGACAACTTGGGTGCGGTCGCCCGTCTGGGTTGCGAGCACGGCGGGCTGTAGGTAGCTCTGGGTCCAGATATCATCGGCTCCCTCATCATCGGCTGCCAGCCAGGCAACCACAAACTCACCGTCGGCATCCATTGCGACATCTGGCGAGCCATAGACCGTGGAGGCAGACTCGGCGATAGTGAGGCGTTGGCTCTCTCGCTGCCCTTCCCGCGTGAGACGCAACGAGACGATCTGGCTGCTAGAACCATCGTGCCAGGTGACGACAAAATCACCGTCGGCATCGGCTGCCACGGCTGGTGGCGTGATCCGATAGGCGCTATCGGACGCCAGAATATTGATGGGTGTGCCTTCGGCGACGCCGTTGGGGGCAACGCGCTGCGCAAAGATTTGCTCGCTAAGATCGGATTGCCAGGCCGCCACCGCGCCGCCCTCGTCGTCCATCGCAAGATCGACGGTGAAGGTGACACTATTCGTCGCTGTCACCAGCGTGGTCCTGCGCAGTGGAGTCACGGCCGTCGGCGCATACAGTTGGGCAAACACCCCGGACGGGGAGCCCGACTCGCTCCAGCCGGCTGCGAAGCCGCCTGCGCCGCTCATGCTCACGCTGGTTGACTGGAACTGGCTCGACCGTGGGCCTGCGACAGTGAACGCATCGCTTGTGGCTCCGCCGTCGCGGTCAAAGCGACGGGCAAAAAGCCGATAGGGTACGAGCTCGTTGCTGGGCTGAAGACCCTGCCAGGTGACCACAAACGCGCCGGCAGCATCCAGCGCGATCTGCGGGTCGAACTGGAAGCCGCTGGCGAGCTCCTGCACAGGCAGCTGCGCCGAGCGTGCTGCACCATTGGCGGCAAAAAGCCGAGCGTAGACGCGGCCAGCGAAGGCCCAGGTAACGCCAAAGGCGCCGGCATCGTCTATTGCTACGGCTGGCGTCTCGCCTTGATCGGCCGTCACCTCGCCAATCGCGCCGCGCGGCCGCCCGTCGGGCGCAGCCCGCTGAAAAAGGATACCCGCGCTGGTTGCGGTCGCAGCGGGCGCGATCAGGTCAGTATCTGACGTAATGATAGGGCCTGGGTCGCGGTCGGCCCATACAGTGACGATGTCGCCGTTAGGGGCAACCGCCACTCTGGGCGGCAAATTGTTGCCCTCACCGTCGATCAGAATGGGGCCACCAACCTCATGTACTGGAAAGAGTGGCAGGGGCTGCGCCACCACCGGCGCGCCGACGAGGGCAAGGGCAACAGCTGCAAGGCACAAGGGGGCGATGCGGGCGTTGATCCCTGGTGTTCGCATGGCTCCCTCAGCTGATAGCCGATAGTACTACAGTTGCAGTTGTCTTCGTGCCGCTCCTGGCGGAGGTTTGAGGGCTCAAAACCTACTGTCGAAGTGGGGTTTTCCTTGCTGTTGAACGGGCTTTGAGCGCTCCGGCCCGCTCAATTCACGAACTACCACTGTAGTAATAGCCGACAGCCCGCAGGGCACCGTCCACCGTCCATCGTCTACCGTCTCGTCACTCTACCGCCCCGTGTAGTTGATCTCCACCCGAGTGATGAAGACGCCGCCGCCCGGGACGGCCACCGGGCCGGGGCCTTCGTTGGGCGCGTTCTGGAGCAGCACCAGGCGCACGGGTCGCTCCACGCCCTTCAGCCGCAGCTGGTAGAGCCCCGGCACGCTCACGCGATCGGTGCGGAAGGTGGCGATCAGCTTGCCCTGCTCGTCCACGCCGTAGAGCACGAGGAAGTTGCCGTTGGGGCCTGGGAAGTAGAGCGTGACGGCGACCTCCATCACGGCGCGCTGGAACGCGATGGCGGCGATGGCGTCGCCCGCGAACTGGTCGGGGCCAGTGTCGCTGGTAAGCGAGTGCAGCGGCACCTGGAGCGCGCCAGCGGGCGGCGGGTAGATCACGGGCGGCACCTGGAGCAGGAAGCTCTGCGGGTTGCGCAGGGCCAGGCTCTCTTTCATGATCGCCACGTTCGGCAGGCCGCAGTCGGCCAGGGGCGGCGGCGGCGACACCACCTCGGTCTGCGCGCGGGCCCGCACGACAAGCGTGCGCGCCGGGGCGTCCGCTGTGTCGCCGGCCAGCGCCGTAAGCTCCAGGTCGGTGATCGCGCCGCCAGGCTGGGTGGGCCGAATATTGAGCGAGATACCCTCCACGTTGTCGTCGCCGAGGTCGGTGAGCGTGCAGATCACGGTGCCGTCGGGCTGGACCACGCAGCGCCCGTCAGGTGGCGGGTCTACCGCTGCGCCGGCCGGCGGCCGCACCGTAAGCGCCAGGCCGTAGAAGCGGCGCCCGGCCAGGCTGTTCTCGATCCCGATGGTTAGGTTG
>ENA-ORBV01007906-ORBV01007906.1-microbial-mat-metagenome-genome-assembly--contig:-NODE-7906-length-18084-cov-4.678958_pt1 | contig 18084 bp, 16 predicted proteins | sample MGYA00237777_ERZ505514 | MGnify/ENA primary metagenome ERZ505514 (study PRJEB26160, sample SAMN06269048) | microbial mat metagenome | isolation source: Oligotrophic lake microbial mat | place...
CCGGTGCTTCCTTTGCGCCTTGGCGCCTTTGCCCCTTTGCGTTAAGCAGTTTGCTCTTCGTTTGAGCTTTCTGCGCGCGAGGAAGGCGGCAGGGATCGCCGGGGATTGCAACGCCGAATCGCGTCGAAAGCCGCGCCCGGCTGGCACGAAATTCTGGCGGCACGGCACCAGACGGGTCGGAGAGGTCCCGGGGGAGTGACTTCACTTTGTAGTGCAAAGTACTTGACAACGGGGAGCCCGGGCGGCACTATTGCTTGCATGGCCTCCCCGTTGCGTCAATCCAGGTCCACGCCGCCCGCGCTCCACGACCGGGCGATGCAGGATCTCTCCTTCATCCGTCAGACGATGGAGGGGGCCTCGTCGTTTACCGACGTGCCAGGTTGGGGACTGGTCGGCATCGGGCTGAGCGCCATCGCGGCATCACTCGTCGCTCGCGCACAAACCAGCGCTGGACGCTGGATTACGGTCTGGGTGGCCGAGGCCTGTGTCGCAGCGCTGTTCGGCGGGTGGATGACGTGGCGCAAGATGAAGCGTCGCGTGCGCGTCAACGGTGCGCCGGTGCTCAGCCTTCCCGCCCGGAAGTTTCTCTTTGGCTTCTGGCCGGCGATGCTCGCCGGCGCGGCGCTGACGTTCGCACTGCTCGATCCGACGGACCTCTGGCTCGCGAACAGCGTGGTCCCGCCGGTGCTGCCGGGCCTCTGGTTGCTGCTCTACGGCGTCAGCATCATGACGGCGGGCACCTTCTCGGTGCGCGCCGTGCCAATGATGGGCGCCGGGTTGATGGCGATGGGAGGTGTCGCGCTGGTAATGCCAAGTGTGCGCGCAAACGTGATGCTCGCGCTGGGATTCGGCGTCTGGCAGATCGCGTTCGGCATCTGGATTGCGCGGAGGCACGGTGGCTAAGCGCACCGCGGCAGCCGTACGGAAAGCGTCGCCGAAAGCGTCCGCCACGCCACCCGTCGAATCGACTGCACTGGTGGCGGTGGCCGGCGACGACCGGTCGCCGCTGGCTCTCGACCGACTGATCCACGAGCGTGTCCGGCTGGCGATCGTCAGTGCACTGGCGGTGCACGACATGCTCACCTTCAACCAGCTGAAGGCGTTGCTCGACACGACTGACGGTAACCTCTCGGTGCACGCGCGAAAGCTGGAAGAGGCGAAGTACGTGCTGTGCAAGAAGGGCTACGATGGCCGCATTCCGCGCACCGAGTATCGCCTCTCGGCCAGCGGCCGGGCGGCGTTGGAGCGGTACCTGTTGCACATGGAAGCATTGATTCGTCGGGTCGGGGAGCGCGGCTGATCGGTCAGTACTAAAAGTCCCTGTTCACGTGGCGCCACCGGGCGTCATTCTTTTGGAGCCAGGCTTTATGAAGCAAAGCACTCTGCATGCACCGCCGCATCTGGCGGTCATCATGGACGGCAACGGTCGCTGGGCGGAACGCCGTGGTCAGCCCCGTTCGATGGGCCATCTCGCTGGCGCGCGCGCCATGCGTGAGGTCATCGAGCATTCCGCAGCGTCCGGGGTGGAACAGTTGACGCTCTACGCCTTCTCGAGCGACAACTGGAGTCGGCCCAAGATCGAGGTCAACACGCTGCTCTCGCTCTTCACGTCGCACTTCCGCTCGGAAGCGGATGAGCTGGCGTGCAACGGCATTCGACTCTCCGTGATCGGACGGCGCGGACGCCTGCCGCTCGCCTTGCGCCGTGCCATCACCGATGCGGAAAAGAAGACCGCTCGTGGCACTGCGATGCACCTGCGGATCGCGATCGACTACTCGAGCCGCGAGGCGATCCAGCGCGCGCATGCAGGGCAGGGCGTGCCCGATAGCAGAGACGGAAGCGAGCTGCTTCCGCCGGTTGATCTGTTGCTCCGCACCGGCGGTGAACGACGCCTCTCCGACTTCCTGTTGTGGGAATGCGCGTATGCCGAGTTGTTCTTTCATGATGTGCTGTGGCCCGACATCACGCCGGCAATTCTCGACGACGTCTTCGCTGACTTCGTGCGACGCGATCGGCGTTTCGGCAACGTGTCGCAGCGAGCGAGTGCGTGAATCAGCGAACGAGTGCGTGATGCAACCGCCAGCCTGGAAGGTGCTCGCGTCAGCCGCACTGGTTGGCGTGGCCGGCGACTACCTGCTCCGCGGCGGAATGTGGCGGCTCGGCTTGGCACTCTGGATCGCCGCGGTGTGTGTCTGCGCCGCCACGCTCGGCTCACGGCCAACGCGCGAGCGCGCCTTGCTGCTGGCGGGTACCGCGATTGCCCCATTCGGATTGGTGCTTCGTGACGCCTCGATGCTCTCACCATCGACATGCTCGCTCTGCTCTGCATCGGCGCGCTGACCATCTGGCACGGGAGTGGCCGGCGCATTGGTGAGCTGTCGATCGTCGAAGCCGCGCGCGCCGCGTTCCTCGCGGCGATCAACACCATCGGCGGCGCCGCTGGCCTGCTGCAGGCGAGTGGGCGGCAGTTCTCGACCGAAGCGACGGCGCAGATTCGTCGTCGCGCGATCCTGATCGGCTGCCTGCTGGCCGCACCACCGTTTGCGATCGTCATGACGTTGCTGGCCTCGTCAGACGCTGTCTTCGGCCGCATGCTGGATCGATTCGTGTCGACGATATCGGCCGGAGGTTTCGGCCATCTGTTGGTCGCGGCGCTCCTTGCATGGATGACGGCGGGCTGGTTGCGGGCGGCGCTGGGGGACGCGGTCGGAGCGTCGTTGTTCACGGTGCGGTCGCCGGGGCTCCCGTTTCCAACCGTGGCTGTTGCGCTGTACGCGCTGATTGCGCTGCTGCTGCTGTTCGTGGCGACGCAGGTACGCGTGCTCTTCGGCGGCGCAGAATTCCTGCGTGTGACTGAAGGGCTCACCGTCGCGAACTACGCGCGCGAAGGTTTCTTTCAGCTGGTCCTGGCGGCCGGTGTGGTACTCGGCGCGCTGGTGATGGCCGAGTGGCTGCTGTCGGTCGAGGATGCGATCGGACGCCGCCACTATCGCATCGCCGGGCGCATCCTGCTGTTCCTCGTGGCGACGCTGCTCGTCTCGGCAGCGGTGCGGATCTGGCTGTACGTTGGCCAGTTCGGGCTGAGCATCGACCGGACGCTGGCGAGTGCCGCGATCTTCTGGGTCCTGGCGGCACTGCTTGCCTGTGTTGCCACCACACTGCGCGGCCGCCCGGCGCACTTCGCACCGCTCACGCTGTACTGCACGATCGGCTGGGTGGTTGTGTTGAGCCTGATCAACCCTGAAGCGCGTGTCGTCGACGTGAACATCAGTCGCGCCGTTCGGGGGCTGCCGTTTGACGCGAAGTATCACGCGGGGCTCTCTGCCGATGCAGTGCCTGCGTTGCTGCGAGGGGCGCACCGGTTGTCACCGGTGGACTGCGAGAGCCTCGTCGTGGCGATGCGGGACGCCGGGCGCCAGAGGTTCGAGCGCGAGGGGGCGGGAACGACTGGTGCCGCTGGAGTCTGCCCAGCGCGGGGCTGGCTGAGCGACTGGCGCAGGGTGGATCTTGCGCTGAATCGAAGCCGTGAGTTGCGCATTTTGCCAGCGTCTCGCCGCAGATGAACGATATGGCTCCCGACGGCCGGCGGTTCTGGACTGATCCCGTGCCATCCGAATGTGCGCGAACGACGCAGCTGGGCGCGGCACACCGGGCGACCCTGTCATCGACATCCCCTGGCTCGAGGAGCTCACGGCGAGGATGCGAACGAATCGATGATTCCCGAATTGGATCGCGCATCGTGTCGGTCGAGGGTGCGTGGCCGAGGCACTGCCAATACCGCTGAGCTGTAACGGGTGATTTCGTGTGTCACGTGCGGCGGGTCATCTCCTGAAATCGGCTCTTGCGGAACCTTTGTCGAGCCGGTAGCTACGAGGAGTATGCGTTGCCCGAGGAGGCGAGGGGCGGCACAGCCTGACACGGAGGATCCGATGTGGAGTCATCGCGTGGTTTGTGGCGTGGTCTTGCTCACTGCAATGGCGGCATGTGCGAAAAACTCGCGCCTGCTTGCGCCCGCTGGTGCGAACAGCACGAACGGCAGTCTCGACGACCTCTGCCGTGACGCTGGCCCCAGGCCGACGAACGCGTCTCTGAACACGTTCCAGGTGGGTTCCGGACTGATCTCGGTCGACAAGGAATGGTTTGCTGAGCCACGATCGAATTCGCACCAGCTGTCGCTCAGCCTCGGCGTGCGCGGCCTGATCGAGGTTTCGCATGATCTGCAGCAGCCCTGGCCTCGGCTCTTCGCCCCATCCGGTATCGAGTGCGAGATTGTGAGGGGCGCAGATACCGTGCTCATTCGTGGGCGAATCGAACGCGGTCTGAGCTTCTCAGTCGAAGCGCTCTGGGAGAAGCCGGGTGATCACACGCAGCTCTACCTGCGCCTGACGACAGGGATTCCCCGGGAACTCAGGAGCATCCGGCGGACGATCGAGAATGTGCAGTTTCCGCTGGCGGACAGTGTCGCCGCCCAGGGGAGATAGGCCGGCGGCAGCGCACGGCTCAACGCAGCGTCAGGAGCGCAACGCCGGCTGCGGGAATGCGCGTTGCAGCTCGGCGCACGCGACAAATTCTTCGTCTGTGAGTGGCTTGGCTTGGTAGGCGCGGATGTTGTCGCGCACATGTTCCACGGTGCGCATGCCGAGCAAGGTGACCGCGATCCCCGGTGTGCGCAGGCAGTACTGCAGGGCGAGATCCATCATCGACCGCTGCCGCTCTGCGGCCAGGCGGCGCAGCGCGAGAATCCAGTCGCACTTCGGTGTGCGCTGCCGCAGCTCACTCTCGGTCAACGATTCCTTGAGCAGCCCGCCGCCGAAGCACCCGCGCGCGATCACGCCGATCCCCTTATCGCGCCACGCGCGCAGCAAGCCGTTCGGGTCTGGATCGAGCAGGCCGAACGGCCCTTGCACGGAGTGCAGCGCACCCCGATGTGACGCGCTTTCGCCGTCTTCGAGCCAGTCACCCGCAACGCCGTAATGCCTGATCTTGCCGGCTTTCTGGAGTTTCTGCAGCAGATGCAGCGTTTCCAGAAACGAGTCTGACGCAATGTCGGATTGCGATGGGCTGTGCAGCTGGTAGACGTCGATATAGTTCGTGCTGAGCCGTCGCAGGCTCGCGTCGAGCGCGTTCGTCAGATGGCCCGGTGAAAAATCCTGCGCGAGCTGGCCTGAGATTCCGGAGGGCAGATTCTCCCGCGTGATCCCCAGAAAACGAACGATGGGCCGAAGCAGCGGCTTCACGCGCGCCATGAGCTGGCGACGTGCGGGAAGCAGGTAGCCGCCCTTGCTGGCGATGATGACCTTGTCACGCCGATCGCGAAATGCCCGGCCGATCAGCGCTTCGCCTTCACCCTGCGAATACATGTCCGCCGTATCGAAAAAATTGATCCCCGCATCGACCGCGGCGTGCAGCGTCGAGATACCCGAGTCGGTGGTACCTCGGGCCATCAACCCTCCAATCCGCGAACCACCGAAGCCGATCTCCGAAACGGAGAGCCCGGTGGCCCCAAATGCGCGGCGCTTCATCGACTCGCACCTGACGCGGGAATCGCGTGCTGCTTCAAGTCATGCGCCAGGCGATCGGCCGCGCGGGCGGCGATCGCCATCGCGGTCAACGTCGGATTCTTCTCCGGCCCGGTCGTGAAGCAGCTGGCATCGCAGGCGACGACGTTCGGGGCGTCGTACAGTCGGTTCCACGCGTCAACCACGCCATACTGGCGGGAGGCATGCATCCGGATGGTTCCGCCGAAATGCACCCCCTCGCCCGCAGTGAGGACGGTTGGTGTTTCCTTCAACGACGCGTTGTATCCCGACGCGCGGAGCAGGTCGAGGAAGGTCTGGCGCGCATCGACCACGTTCTGCACGTCACCGTCATCGAACTTCATCTGAATATCGAGCTCGGGCCGGCCGAATTCATCCCGCTGTGCGCCGGAGAGACGCACAAAATTGCGCTCATCCGGAATGGTGGTGCCGAACACCTGCACACCAACCGTGGTGCTCTTGAGCGACGCGCGACTCCTGATCCGGTCCTTCGTGCTGGCGACGCCGAGTGTCCATGACGTGGACACCAGCGGTGCACTGGTGGCAAACGGCCGTCGTGTCAGATACGCCGCCGAATTCAGCAGCGTGATCGGTGTCTCGAGTTCGACGGACCACCAGTCGCGCACATGATCGTGCAGGTGACGCCCAAGCAGCCCTTCGGAGTTGCCGAGCCCATTCGGGAAGTCGGCCGACCGAGAGTTGAGCAGGAGCTTCGTCGAGTGCAGCGGGCCGCAGGCCACCACCACCGCCGCGGCTTCCAGACGCTTTTCCTGCCCGTCGTTGCGATCGTGATACACAACCGATCGCACGCGCGACTCGCTCGGCGACCACTCCAGCTCCAGTGCGTGTGCGCCGGCGAGGAGGGTGAAGTGCGGCGATGCGAGCAGTGGCTCGACGATCACCGAATAGCTGTTGAACGCCGTGCCGCGGCGTACGAGCATGTTCGGCGATCCGTCTGCGATCGGAATCGGTGCCAGCCCCTGACCCTGCGCGGCAGCCTGCCGCGCCACGGGTTGCCAGTCGGCCGGCAGTCGTCGTGGATGGGCGATGTGTCCGCCGGGCAGGATCGGCAAGTCGCCCGATTGACCGCTCACACCGATCAATCGTTCCGCGATCTGATAGTAGGACGTCAGGTCGTCGTACCCGATCGGCCACCGATATCGTTCGTGCAGCCGTACCCCGTCGCTGAAATCCTCCGGGGCAAAGCGTGGTACTGCCCCGGTCCACTGATTCGTCAGGCCGCCATGCGACATATGACGAATCCAGAGCGCGCCACGGCCGCGCCCCTGTTCGGGATTGGCAATCCGCTCTGCCGGTGGGAGGCGCCGCACGATGTTGCGATCCAGCAGGCGCAGCAACAGCCCCTGTGGGGGCGTCTGCCCCGATTCCATCATGGTGACCGGAATCCCGCGCGCGACCAGCTGGTGCGCCACCATGGCACCAGCCGGCCCGCTGCCGATCACGAGAACGCGTCGTACACTCATTGCAAGGACTGCGTGCCCCTACGGCCCCACGTGCACGACGCGCTCACTCACTTGCCTTTGTTCCCGAGCAGCGAACTCACGAACCGATACGACGAGTAGATGATCGGTGCCGCGACAGTGGCTCTCTCCCTGAGACGCCCGACCGTGGTCGGACGGAACCAATTCGGGAAGAACTTGATCGCGCCGCCTTCCTTCATCCAGGGATCGGGCAGCTGGCTGCCACCATCTTCCCACGTCAGCGCGAGCATCGGCCGGGCGACTTCAGTCATGTTCGGCATGCCACGATGCCACATGCTCGAGGTGCGCACCATCACATCACCCTGCTTCATCTCGACGCGCAGGCTGTTGCGCCCCGCGTGTTCAGTCACGAAGCGCCAGTATGGATAATACTTCTTGTGCGTACCTGGTGCCGCCTCCATCGCGCCGTTGGCGATGATGGTGTCGACGACGGCCACGTTGGCAATCATGAAGCCGCGTGAGAAGTCGTAGTCGGTGTGATAGTGCTGCGTCGTGCTGCCCGGCAGGTTGTAATTGCAGCCGACGTTCGGCAGGCGAACCATCTTCGGATCGATCTGCTTCATCAGATCGATGATTCCGGCGGCGGTCAGAATCTCATGGATGAACCGTGCGCCCTTGCCAGGGAAGCAGTTCAGGTGACCACTCAGTCGCCCACCGCCAGCGAACAATTCACCTTCCTTCTCCATCGCCGTGAACGCAACAGTCAGTTGCTGGTGCAGCGTTGCCAGCATCGGCTTCGGAATCAGCTCACGGATCACGAAGTATCCCTCGCGCTCAAAAGACGCGCGCATCTGATCCAGCTCTGCGGATGAAAAGCGTCGCACCGCCAGATCGGCAGGGTTCTCTGTCACGCTGAGTTCAGTCATAACGTCTCCGTCCGCAACCAGCGGCATTGGGTGATGAGGTCAACCGCAAGTCTAACCTAATTTGTTGGTGCAAGCGCCGAGATCCCGGTGGGACGAGGCGGCTCACTGTCTCTCGCGACGACACGGTACAACGCGGCCACTTCGTCAGCCTGACGCTGCGGCCCGAAGTCCGTCACAACCCGCTGCCGTCCCCGCTTCCCCATCGCGGTCCGCCGCTCCGGGTCGCGAAGCAGGCTCACGAGCGCCAACGCCAGCGCCTCCGTATCCCTCGGCGGCACAAGCAGGCCGTCAACCCCATCGGTAATGATCTCGGGCAGGGCCCCGGACGCGTAGGCCACCACCGGCCGCTCCATCGCCATCGCCTCCGTGACGACCAGGCCGAATGGCTCCTCCCAGCTCGGCATGGCCAGCACATCCAGGTCCTTCATCACGCCCGGGGTATCAGACGCCCATTCCACCCAGTGGACGGCGTCCGTAAGGCCGAGGTCGCTAATCCTCCGCTTGATCTTCGAGACGTAGCTATCCTCGCCCTCCATGTCGTCATCGGATAGACGGCCCACCAGCACAAGCCGGGCAGCCGGGATCATCTCACGGACCCGTGCAAACGCGGTCACCAGATCGAGGTGCCCCTTCCAGACCGTAAAGCGACCCACCAGCCCAACCAATGGCACACGGTCGTCGATGCCGAGGCGCGAACGCAGGGTTCCCCCATGGACGGTTTCCGGGTTGAACCGTGTCGTGTCCGACGCGTTGTAGACCATCGCGATGCGCTCGGCGGGAAGCCCGCCATCAACCATCGATTGGCAGGTGAACTTCGAAATGCCGATGAAGGCGCGCGCATGCCGAGCCGCCCAGTGCGCGGCGCGACCGATATCCGAGGTCCATTTGAGGTGCAGATGCAGCACGACCGAGGCGCCGGTCAGCTTGCCGAGCAGCGTGGTGAACGCCGCGTCGCGCGGGCGATCGGTCGTGTGCAGAATCGTGATGCGCTCGCGCCTGATGAACCGGATCAGACGCAACAACGTGAAGAATGCCGGGAGGTTTCGCACGACACTCAGTGCCTTGGTGACGCGATTGCCCCCCGTCAGCTCATGACCGAGATCACACACCAACAGCTGGGCCTGTGGCGCCTTCCGAATCCAGCCGACCGTCTTGTCGAGATCCGCAGAGTGGCGATTGGTAGCGACGTACACGTCGACAGCGTCAGGATTGAGGTGCTCAACGAGCGTGAGGTGGACGGCCACGTCCGCACCGAGCGTGCTGCGCGTGTTGACGAACAGGACGCGTGGTCGTGCGTCGCCGGGTGAGGGGGCGATGTCGGTCGCGGTCACGTCGGCCATAGCCATGTGGAGATCATTCAGGCGCGTTTGCCGTGTACCCCGTCGTCGGAGATACTTGGGCATGATAGCCTGAGGGTCGATATGACGGTAGGACGACTGGACTCCAACGAGAGTAACGGTGGTGTTGGCTGGATCTCTCATTTCGCAATCGGGGCCACTGTGCATGTATCGGCACCGAAGGCGGATCGATGATCGTGTCGAGCAACGCCCGTTCGCATTTTGTGCTCCCGGATGCTCGCCGGACGACATCGCCGCCCAGCGAAAACCTGCAGACTGGGACGGATTGCCGTGACCGAGCGTAGAGGTCACGGCAAATTGATCAATTGGACCATTCCAATCTCCGAGGCGAAAGCGAGGCTGGCCGCCCTCGTCCGCGAAGTGGCAGCCACTGGCGAAGGCTTCGTCATCAGCGTGAACGGGCACCCCATGTCTGAGCTGGCCCATTCGTGCCAGGGCCGACGCCCGGGCGATTCAAGGATGCGATTCAATTCACGGGCTCCGCGTTCGCGCCGCTCACCGACGCCGACACCGCCGACACCTGGGGCGTATGACGGCGCTCGATCGGCCGCTGCTCGTGGACACGGTCGCCGTCGTCTACTGGCACGCGGACAGCCCGCGCCTCTCGCCGGCAGCGCGGACTGCGATGCTGCAAGCACCGGAGCGCGCCGTGTACGTCAGCGCGGCCAGCGCGTTCGAGGTCGCCACCCTGGTGCGGCTCGGCAAGCTCACGGTCCCGCCGCCGATACTCCGTGATTTTGGCTACGTGGTGGAGGCCGATGGCTTTCGACTGCTCGACCTGGACGTGGCGTCGGCGATTCGCGCCGGGCAGCTCGCCGGCGCGCTTCGCGACCCGTTCGATCGCCTGATTGGTGCGCAGGCGCTCACCATGGGAGCAGCAGTCGTGACAAATGACGTGGCATTCTCGGGCCTTGGCGTCGACGTGCTTTGGTATGGCGGATCTCACTCAACGTGGATTTTTCGGTATCGCCATCGATTCACACGCTGCGTCGCTTCGGGTCGGCCTGAGTCGACAGCTGCCGCATCGACCGCGCACTGGAGCAGGACTGCATGCCACCGACTGCCTCCGGTGCGCGCGTCGCACGCCACTCGAGCTTGAATGCCCCACTGGAAAGAGACGGCTGCCCGAGGAGTCTGACGGCCCGTGGCGATGCAGTGCACGTGTCCGTGTCTAGCTTTCGCTGGAGACGGTTCGCTCAACTCAGTCACACACGGATTCTTTCCATGTGCATTTATGCCAATCTCGGATTGACCCCCGAGCCCGAAAAGATCGTCGTCGAGGAAGAGGCGCTGCTCGATTTCAGCGAAGCGATGAGCTATAGCGACTACCTGCAGCTCGACGCCGTGCTGGGTGCCCAGACGCCTCTCTCGCCGGCCCATGACGAAATGTTGTTCATCATTCAGCACCAGACGAGCGAGCTCTGGATGAAGCTGATGCTGCACGAGTTGCATGGAGCCGTGAAGCACGTCGCCGCCGACGACCTGCAGACGGCTTTCAAGATGCTGGCCCGCGTGTCGAAGATCATGGAGCAGTTGGTGCACGCCTGGGACGTGCTGGCCACGATGACACCGCCGGAGTACAGTGCCATTCGTTCATACCTCGCCAACTCAAGCGGCTTTCAGAGTTTTCAGTACCGCTGCATCGAGTTTGCGATGGGCAACAAGAACGGCGTGATGCTCAGGCCGCACAAGCATCGGCCCGACCGGCTGGCCGGCGTGATGGCGGCCTACGAGGCACCATCGCTCTACGATGAATCACTTCGCTTGCTGGCGCGGCGCGGGCTGGCGGTGCCTGAGAGCCACACCTCGCGCGACTGGACGAAGCCGTACGTCGCTGATGACGGTGTCGAAGCAGCGTGGCTGCAGGTCTATCGCAATCCGCGTGAATACTGGGATCTGTACCAACTCGGCGAGGAGCTGACCGATCTCGAGGATGCGTTCCGGCTCTGGCGTTTCCGGCATGTGACCACAGTGGAACGCGTGATCGGTTTCAAGCGCGGAACGGGTGGAACCGGCGGTGTGAGCTATCTGCGGAAGATGCTCGACGTGGTGCTGTTCCCGGAGATCTGGCGGTTGCGGACGGTGCTCTGAGGTCCGCGTGTCGCCAGGGACTGGCGGAAGTGTCCGGCGCAATCGCTTCTGCGAGGGGGCGCCCCTTCCGTCGATGTGATGAGCATCGAACGCAACGTCCTGGCTTCAGGCCTCTGCCGCTTCGAGAGTTCATGCCGACGCGGTCGGCAAGCTCCATCGGGTCGGTTGGCATGGCCGCTGGGAACGAGAGACGGCGGGTGAACCGGTTGGCCGCAATTCAGTGTGCCGAGCGCGCGGGGAAACGCGGCGCCCTGATCCAGAGTGTTCGTGCTGCCCGCAGACGGACTTCCCGCACATCCGCGGTTGCTGGCGGCATCCGACGATACGGCGCACATTGCGCGCAGCGGCAAGCCTCGCCCGTCGTCTGACACCCCCGTCTGCATGAACAACAACTGGCGTGTGGTTGCGCTGCTCTGCCTCGTCTCGGGCGTGGCCTATCTCGTGCGCACCGATATCGCGATCGCGCAGGAGCGTATGGCGCCGGCGCTTGGCCTCACGATGGCCGACATGGGTGTCATCACCGCCTGGGGGTTCCAGCTGAGCTACGCCTTGCTCCAGGTCCCAGCGGGTATGTTCGGAGAGCGGTTCGGCGCCCGCACGGCGCTGTCGTTGGCACTGGTTGGCTGCAGCGTGGCGTCACTGATCACAGCTTTCGCACCCGAGGGCGGAGCGGCCGCCACCGGCACGCTGGTCGGCACCCGGATTCTGCTCGGTGTGTCGCAGGCGGCAGTCTTTCCCGTCGCGGCAATGGCAGTCTCGCAGTACGTGCCCAGTGACAATCGCATGCGTGCGAATGCGCTCTACATCTCGTCATCGGCGCTTGGTGCCGCAATCGCTCCGTTGCTGATGGCGCCGGTGATGGAGCAGTACGGGTGGCGCGCGGTGTTTCTGCTCAGCGGATCGATTGGAGCGACTGCTGCACTGGTCTGCTTCACTCAGATGCCGAGTCAACCGGCTGTGTCGACTGCTGCCCCGGCGCTGTCGCTCACGGGCCTGATGCGCGGTACCCGGCTGCTCGCGCGCAATCCGAACCTGCAGCGGTTGACGCTCGCGTATCTGCTGCACTCCGCCGTGTACTTCGTCTTCGTCTTCTGGTTCTTTCGCTACCTGACGGAAGGGCGAGGCTTCACGGTACTGGCGAGTGGCGTCTGGGCCAGCCTGCCAAACATGGCTGGATTCGTCTGTGCACCGATCATTGGAATGATCGCCGATCGACTGGGTCGGAGGATTGGCGGCAACCTGGCGCGTCGTCGGGTGGCGATGTCATGCCTGCTTGGCGCGACCGGATTCGCGCTGACTGGCGCAGCTGTGCCCAGTGCGCTGCTTGCGATCGCCGCGCTGAGTCTTTCGTCAGCGTGCCTGAATGGTGCCGAATCGCCGTTCTTCACTACGGCGACGGTGATCGGCGCCGCCAACCCCGGCGCATCGGCGGGGCTGCTGAACCTGATGGGGAACCTCGGTGGAGTGCTCTCGATCTGGCTCGTGCCCCGCATGACGGCCGCGTGGGGCTGGAACGGCACCATCAGTTTCTGGGCGGGAGTCGCATTCCTGGCGGCGCTGCTCTGGTTGACGGTCAACAGCGATCCGCGCACGGCAGACGCGGACGTGGTTCACTCCTAGAGGCTTCGCGCGCAAGCCTCTCAGAATCGCGCCACGGCATACGAGTTCACGCGCCACGTGCCGCCGGCATCGAGCGGTCGCGCGGCGTCGAGGCGGAACAGTCCACTGAAGAAGGCGATGCCGGCACCGGCCGAGCGCAGCTGCGGCGTCGTGGTGAACAGATCGCCACGCGCACCCGCCCAGCCCTGGTCCACAAAGAGCGACGGCTGGAAGCGTCGCAGGCCTTCGTAAAGCAGCTCACCGCGGCCGATCCAGAACGCATCACCGCGCTGCGTGCCCGACACGTATCCGCGCACGGTCTGCCAACCGCCAAGATTCCAGTATCGTTGCACCGGCATTGTACCCAGCGAGGCACCGACACCGCCAGAGAGCATGGCTCTGGTCTTGAGCGGCAGGCGCTTCTCGATCGCGACGTCCAACGCGCTGCGTCCGTAGGTGTCGACACCGCTGACAACCTCGGTCCGCGAGTCTGCCGAGAGTCGCCATGCGGAGGCTTCATCACCGCGGGACCCGCGCCAGCGAACCGATGCTCCCGCGAATGGGCCGCGCGCACCACCGCCGAGCGTATCGATGATGTTGCGGGCGAAACCCGCATCGGAGTTCCACAGGCGCGCGACGACCCACTCGGCGTTCGCGACTGCCGCAGACTGGTGCTCGGCAAACAGCCGCCAAGTCAACGCGCCGCCGCCGAGCGAGCGATTTCTGGTGCCCTGCACGTCGAGGCCAGCGGCGCGATAGTAGAAGCGTTCATCAAGTCCGGAGATCAGATTCTGCAGTGACGCGCCGAGCACGAAAGCGGCGCCGTAGTCGTCCGCCTGTGTCAGGCGCCGATACGCGCTGATCCGCCAGCTCGCGCCGGCCACCGCGCGATCGAGAAACAGCTCCCCATTGAGTTGTCGATCGGCGACACTGGCGCGCATGTTCGCCTCCCAGCGCAGCCCGGGGCCGACATCCTGTCGCAACGCACCGCCGATCGAGGCCCCTTCGATTCGGTTGTATCGCGCGAACTCGAGACCTGTCACGACGCGCAGCGGCTGCGGACTCCACGACAGCGGTGCCACGCTCGCGAGCGACTTGATCAGCGCGTCACGGTCACCTGATCCCCAGACGCCTTCGTTCCTGCCGAAGAGGTCTCCCTCGAAAACCGACGCGCGAGTGAGGGCTGCCGAATCACAGGGAACATACACTTCGGCCGGGAGGCGACGGCCATACCGCGATCGATAGCGGGCGTAGGTTCCGGTTTGGGCACACTGCGTACTCCGGAGGGAGTCGAGCTGGGCCCGGATCGGCTTGAACGATGAGTCGTTCCAGGTACGGTACTCCGCGTAAGTCTTCGTCGAGTCGCGCTTGTTCCTTGCGGTCTTCAGCAGGCTGTCACGCATCGACTCGCGAGTACTGTCCATGGTCCACACCGAATCCGAGCGTGCGCGCAATGCCAGCGTTGCCGGCGGCAGTGCGGCTGGCAGCTCGAGAGTCCCGTTCACCGACTCGTACTGAAAGCGTTGCTCCTGTCGTCCGCGCACGACGCTTTCGCTTGGTGCGTCAACGCGGAAGTCCGCCACCTGCTGTCGCGGCAGCCAGAATCGTCCTTCAAAGAGCCCACTCTCGACCGTGACGGCTTCGAGGGTGGCGCGCAGTGGTGATGCGACGAGGGACAGCCAGCGCGGCGGGCGATTCGCCGGATCCGGATTCTTCTTTGCCTCGAAGAGCAGATCGATCGGTGTCGAATAGCGATACGCGGCGCGCACCAGCTGCGCGGTACCCGATTCGAACCAGAGTGATGCCGAGAGTACCCGCCAGCTCGCGGTGCGCGGTGTGGCACGCAGCTCGTGCAGCACGATCCGTGATCCATCCGGCAGGCTGATACTCACCGAATCGCCCAGCGCGTAGCGATAGACACTCTCGGCGCCGTCGGCGAGCGGGTGGACGGTGCGCTGGTCGTCGGTGGTGGTGCTGATGAATGCACTCCCGATCCCCCAGAGCGGCTCTTTGCCCGGGAAGTACGGAACGGGGATGGTGGCGTCGGCGGATCGGCCACCGCCGTCGCCGAAGGGGCTGTTACTCACGCGTCGGCGTCCCAGCACCTCCACCCGAACGCCGCGCTCGCGTGCCCACCGCACGCGGCCCGCGCTTTCGTCGCGCGTCAGCACCCGCTCGCGCGCCGAGCCCCTGATCGACAATGAAAGTGTGAATCGCTCTCGTGCCAGTGCGTCGTACGACTGCAGCGCAGAGTCGACCCGGAGGCGCGCGGCTCGTGCTCGTGCCAGAAGTCCTGGTGCGGTCAGCGCCCGCGCGCTGTCGCCGCGACCGGCACCGCTATCGGGTGTGGGTGGCTGTGCTGACAGCGCTTGGCCCACCGTCGGTATCAGACAGACGAGCACTGCGACGGCGAGGCGAAGCATCTGTATCGCTTGGAAGGAACACATGAACCGGTGCGGCTGCGACTCATACGGGCGCCGGGAGACGCGGGTTCCATCCGGTCCAGGCGTCGCCCGCCATCCCCGGGGCTGGCCAACGTTCCTGCCGTGCCAATGGCAGGGCGCTGCAGACCTACCAGCCGCCGCTTCCTGCGGCGCCCTTCCACGGCCCCGCGATATCGTCCGTCACCCAGCCACCATAGAACCCACCGTCCTGCGGCCGCACGCGTTCGCCGTCCACGAAGCATTCGGCCTGCGTCGCGTACACGGCCACATGGCCGGCCAGTGCGCCGAATGGGCCCGCCGGATCCTCATATGACCAGCCGGCGCGAGGCAATCGCAGACCGCCCGCCGTGATCGTCCAATACTGCGCGGAACCTTTCCACTCGCACTGCGATGACCCGGCTGCCGGGATGAAGGCGTCGCGGAGGCAGTCATCGAACGGGAGATAGAAACCCGGTGGGCTCGCGGTCTCGAGGAGGCGAAGTGCCCGTCGCGTTCGAACGATCTCGATGCCACCCACTCGTACCACCACGTCACGCGTATCGGCGCGGATGACTGGCGGCCGCGGATAGTCCCATACCGATTCCTGCGTTGCTGACGGCACCTGCGCAAACGGCGGGCGCGCTTGTCCGGTCCAGGTCCACATTCGCTGTCTCACTCACCGGTGGTCGTACGCAGGTGCATCATCGATCACCCGGCAAAAGCTATGTCGCCCGGCTCCGTTTTGCCTCATACAGTCGGCGATCCGCACGCGCGACCCACTCTTCGACCGGCTCCCCACGCTGCGTGGACGACACGCCGATCGACGCCGTGACGATACGCGACACACCGTCGGCCAACGCCACAGAGGTTTCGTTGAGGCGATGTTCAAGCCGGTCAGCCAGCGAGGCGGCGGCGGTCGCATCGGTGTTGAGCATGACGATGGCGAACTCGTCGCCGCCGATCCGGCACACCACGTCGGTTGCGCGCGTGCACACGATCCAGCACGCATTGGCCACCGCCTTGATTGCCAGATCACCAGCGGGATGCCCGAGCGTATCGTTGATCAGCTTCAGGCCGTCCAGGTCTGCGCTGATGAGCGACGCCACGCTGCCCGAGAGTGTCGTCAGGGCAACGGCCCGTTCGGTCGCCTCAGTGAAGCGGAGGCGGTTTCCGGCACCGGTGAGCGCGTCTGTTCGCGCGCTGTCCTCGGCGTTCGAGAGGGCGCGCCCGAGCGACTCGACACGCTCGGCCATCGACGACCGCTCCTGCGCGGCACGCTGCTGCCGTCCGACGATCGCTTCCGTGATCAGTCGGAGCGCTTCCGGCAGTTCCCGCATCACCGCCGGGGGATCACCGCGCTGCGCACAGTCTCGCAACAGCGCCAGTTGTTGCTCGACGGCGGCGTCGGTGAGTGCGTCGTCGCCGGCCACTTTCACCAGCGACGTCACCGTGTCCCAGACCACGCGCTGCAGATCGCCGAGTTGCTGGCCCGCGTTGGCCGCCTCGGCGCGACGGCGTTCGCTGGCGAGGGAGGTCAGTGATTTCCAGTCGCGCGTGTGGACTGGCCCCGCGACCGCATCAGGCGTGTGCACGCCGGGAATCGGAGTCCCGATCGTGGCGTGCCGTTGCCATTCGAGGACGATGCGTAAGTGGAGGCTGTAGTACCGCTTTTGAAGAACAGTCATCACCTGATTTTGTTTGCTGTCGCAATTTTGCAGCCTGACGTTGCTGGGAAGAGTATTGGCGCCGTGATCACAGCCTCGCACAATCAAGAGCCAGACAATGGCCTTAAGTTGGTGGACGCGGATGGCGGTACGTGCGTTGCGCAGAAACTATCGATGTATTTTCTGACTCGACTGTGCTCGTGCTTGCGTGTATTTATGCAGGGATGATCGCCCATGCATGGGAAGAGTTTGCTACCGTCCTCGCGAACGCCACAGAAGATAACGCGCTGAAAGAATTAGAAGCATTCGCTGCCAAAATGCAGGCTCGCGCCGATATAGTTCCAACGGTAACTTCCCAGCAGTGCTCCTTGCCTCATGGTAATATGGATTAACTAACCAATTCTTGTACGCATGCTCCGCGGGCCACCATTGCGGGTTCAGGTGTATATTGGACGCGATACGCGACAGAGCAGCGAGTCCCTCGCCGGCATCTTCCGTGCGGCCGTGCAAGCCGGAGGCGGCAAGGTGGTTGACATGGGAATCGTTACGACACCCCAGGTGAGAGCTGGTGCATGTTATCGTGATATTGCTGATGGGCATGCAGCAACTTGATGTGATAATGACATACGGTTTGCTGCGCTGTTGATTGACGTTGTGCGTTGTTCTCCATGCTAATGGTGCAACGCAGTAGCTTAAGACGGTTTGCTGGCTATTGATTGACCCTACGTTATGCTGTGTCCCTTTTTTGGGTCTAGGTGCACTACGCCGTGCGTGAAGCCAATCTGGGTCGTGCGGGCACGCTTGAGGCGTACTATTCCAACCTGTCCGCTGCGTTTCTCACACTGGTTGGGCACGAGGCCAAGCTCGAACCTCTGATCGTTGATTGTGCGAACGGTACGCTATGTTCTAGCATGCTTGATTTATCGAGGGATGTTGCTTGTTCTAGCCATGGTCATGTAGCAGTCACGGTATATTCCTGTCTCTTATACACATCTCCGAGCCCACGAGACTAAGGCGAATCTCGTATGCCGTCTTCTGCTTGAA
>ENA-ORBV01007907-ORBV01007907.1-microbial-mat-metagenome-genome-assembly--contig:-NODE-7907-length-18080-cov-5.491529_pt1 | contig 18080 bp, 15 predicted proteins | sample MGYA00237777_ERZ505514 | MGnify/ENA primary metagenome ERZ505514 (study PRJEB26160, sample SAMN06269048) | microbial mat metagenome | isolation source: Oligotrophic lake microbial mat | place...
GAACATTGCTCGTCGCACTCCTGGCCCTGCCCTGGTTGTGGCCGATCGCTTATGGCCCCACGTCCGGGGTTCTTCCGCAGCTGGTTTCGCTGGCCTGCGGCGCACTCTTTTTGTTGGTGATTCTCGCGCGGCCGGTGAGTCTGAACAGCATCCTTGCGCAGGCCTTGCTGGTGGCGGCACTCACCAGCAGCGTGATCGGCCTGCTCCAGTATGCCGGCGTCAGCGCGGCCTTGTCGCCGTGGATCAGCGTCACTTCGCCCGGCTACGCGTTCGGCAACCTGCGTCAGCGCAACCAACTCGCCAGCCTGATCAACATCGGTCTGGTGGTGCTGGTCTGGAGCGCGTGGTCACAGCAGCGACGGGCCGGAATGCTGGCGCAATCCGCTGCTGCCCCGCGCGCCACGATCAACAAGTTGTATGCGGACCTGCTGCGCCAATGGCCGCTGTGGTGTGCCGTCGTGTTGTTCACCAGCGCCAACGCCGCGACCGCGTCGCGCACCGGCTTGCTGCAATTGCTTGCCCTGCCCGTGCTCGCGATCCTATGGCGGCGTCACGGCGCCGCCGGAGTCTGGCCGATCCTGGGCGGCGCGGTGCTGGCCTATGCAGGTGCGTCGGTGCTGTTGCCCCTGCTGGCAGGGCTCGACCCGCTGGCCAATGGCATCGTCGCCCGTTTCGGTGAGGGTGGTCAAAGCTGCGAGAGCCGCCTCATTTTGTGGAGCAACGTGCTGCATCTGATCGCCCAGAAGCCGTGGTGGGGTTGGGGCTGGGGTGAGCTGGACTACGCGCATTTCATCACCTTGTACCCAGACGCACGCTTTTGCGACATTCTGGACAACGCCCACAACCTGCCACTGCATCTGGCGGTGGTGTTGGGCGTGCCGTTAGCCGTTGCCGCATGCAGCTGTGTCGCATGGCTGGTCTGGCGCGCAAGGCCGTGGCGCGAAACAAGCGCCGACCGCCGGATGGCGTGGGCGGTGCTCGCGCTGCTGGCACTGCACAGTTTGCTGGAGTACCCGCTGTGGTACGGGCCGTTTCAGTTGACGGCGTTGTTGTGCCTGGTGGTCTTGTGGCGCACGCCACAAATGCCGCGCGGCGGGGCGGTGTTGGACAGCGCCTTGCCGACGACAGGCCTGCGGTCGCCGGCGGGCTTCATGCCATTGCGCAATGCCCTGATGGGCCTGGCCGTCGTGGTTCTGGTCGGTGCGGCCACCGCGGCCTGGGACTATTGGCGTGTCAGCCAGATCTACATGCAGCCCGAACGCCGCGCGCCGGCCTATCGAATCGATACGCTGAAAAAGATCCAGGACTCCTGGCTGTACCGCAGGCAGGTAAATTTCGCGGCTGTCACGACCACCGCCGTGGATGCGGACAATGCCGCGTCGATCAACCGAATGGCGAAGGAGTTGCTGCACTTCTCGCCGGAGCCGCGGGTCATCGAGAAGGTGATTGGCAGCGCACGTCTGCTGCACGACGACGAAGAGGTGGTTTTTTTCGAAGAGCGCTACCGCGCGGCGTTTGCGAAGGAATTTGCACGCTGGCGTGCTGCGCAGGATGCCGGTCCCTTGCTGGCGCCGTAAGAAAACGGATGGTTTGGAGGCCGATATTTCGTCGGGCCGGAACAATAATTGGTGGCGCCGTCAGGGGCTCAGCACATGGAGCTTTTCGAAGTAGTGGCGATAAAAGCCCGCGTCGCTGGTCAGCAGCGCATCGGCCTGCACGGTGGCGTGCGCGCCGATCAGGAAGTCCGGTGCAGTGCGTTCGCGCGGGCCCTTGTTGCGCGCATAGGCGCGCATGATGCGTGCAGCCTCCAGTGCACCATCCATTGACAAGGGGTCATGGTCGATCTGGCATGCCACCAGGAAGTCGCGCAAATCCTGTTCGCTGGCAAGGTAGCGCCCCAACTCGGCAACGACGACTGCACAGACGCAAAGGCTGCCACGCGCAAGTGCGGCCTCCAGCGCGGCTTGCGCTGCCTGCGCTCCCAGCGCGCCCTTGACGATGTCGAACAACACACTTGAATCGACCGCCGTTTTCATGGGCGCGAGCGGTTGCTGACGGTGGCCTTGCCCCCAGCTTTGGCCTTTGCCTTTGCCTGGGCTTTGTCTCTTATTTTGCTATCAGGCATCTGCCACGGCACCGGACGGCCACGCAGTTCCGACAGCGCTTGTTCGGTGGATAAGCCGTCGTCCACTGCCTGCCCGATCCATCGGCTCAAGTCCAGCTGAACCTTCTTTTCGATGATCAGCCGCCCGCCTTCGACATGTAGCCGCAGCCGCGCTCCGGGCTTGAGTCCGAGAGCGTCGCGCGCCTCCTTGGGAATGACAATTTGGCCACGCTCGGCCAATGTGAGATCGCTGATGTCCATTGATTGCCTACCTTCTCATATTTCACGAGAAGTATGCAATACAGAGTATGAAACTGCAAGTATGATTTTCTGGGAACGGACGTTCCGCGCTGCGGACACGTCCCAATTGGTACGAAGTCGTCGCTGGTATCACCCCGCGATGAAACTGCCCGACTGTCCGCCGTGTTTCTGCAGCAACTTGATGTCGGACATCGTCATGCCGCGGTCGACCGCCTTGCACATGTCGTAGATGGTGAGCAGCGCGACCTGCACTGCGGTCAGGGCTTCCATCTCGACACCGGTCGGGCCCACGGTTTCCACCGTGGCGCGGCAGATGATGTTGGCCGGATGGGTGGCATCGGCCTGCACGGTGTCGAACTCGATCGCCACACGCGTCAGCGCCAGCGGATGGCACAAGGGGATCAGGTCGCTGGTCTTCTTGGCCGCCTGGATGCCGGCAATGCGGGCAATACCGAGCACATCGCCTTTCTTGGCGGTGCCGGCGTCGATGATGGCAAGGGTTGCCGCATGCATGTCGATGCGACCACCGGCAACCGCAATGCGGTGCGTGCTGGCCTTGGTCGCGACATCGACCATATGGGCCTGGCCTTGTGCGTCAAAATGGGTCAGGGTATTCATGCCGGTGGTTCTGTGCTGGGGGGGGTGATTCGAGTGCGTTGTCTGCGGGCGGTAGCAATTGGATACCCGGCGGGTATCCGCGCTTCATGAACCATTCGCCCGAGCCGTGCATCATACGTCCATGCCAAACTTTTTTCACCTCGGACGCATTGCGCCATGCTGATCGCGGCCGGCAGAATGCGATCCGTCCGCCGCTGTCTGCCCTTGTTGCTTGTGCTGTGCGCGGGGTTCCAGGCAGCACAGGCGCAATCCGGCAGCGCTGCCTCGTCAGATAACCAGCCGGTCGTGCGGTCCACCGCCAGCCAGTTGCCGGCGATGGGCGACGCCAGCGAACTCACCACCAGCGCCGAGCGCAGGCTCGGCGACCGGATCGCGCGCGAGATCTACCGTGATCCGGACTACATCGACGATCCGGTCCTGGCCGAATATGTCGATGGCATCTGGCAGTCTTTGCTGACCGCGGCACGCAGCCGTGGCGACATATCGACCGAACTCGACCAGCGCTTTGCCTGGGAAATCATGATGGGGCGCGACCGCAGCGTCAACGCATTTGCCCTGCCTGGCGGTTACATGGGCTTGCATATGGGGTTGATCGCGGTGGTGGCGAGTCGCGACGAACTGGCATCGGTGATGGCGCACGAACTCAGCCATGTCACGCAGCGCCATATCTCCAGACTGACGAGCAAGCAGAACGCCCAGACACCGTGGCTGATCGGCGCCATGATCCTGGGCGCGCTTGCGGCCAGCAAGAGCCCGGACGCGGCCAATGCACTGATCGCCGGAGGACAGGCGGTCGTGATGCAGAACCAGCTCAATTTCTCGCGCGACATGGAGCGCGAGGCCGACCGGGTCGGGTTCGGCGTCATGCATGATGCCGGGTTTGCTCCGCAGGGATTTGCGTCGATGTTCGAGAAGCTGCAGGTCGCCTCGCGCCTCAATGACAACGGGGCATTCCCGTATCTGCGCAGCCATCCGCTGACGACCGAGCGCATCGCCGATATCCGCGGGCGTCTACCGCTGGCCGCAACCGCGCCCGCGGCGCCGCTGCAGATGGACCACGCCATGGCCAGTGCCAGGGCGCGCGTGCTCTCCAATGCGGCGATCGATGCGCAGCGACACACCGTGGCCCTGGCGGGGGACCGTTCCATGGCCGATCGGGCGCCAGCCGCCAAGGCCGCCGTGTTGTACGCCGCGACGCTGGCAGCGGCGCAGATGCGCGACTTCGCCCCGGCCAAGGACTTGCTGGCGCGGCTCCAGGTGCTGACGCAAGACAACCCACCCGCGCGGCGACTGGCGAGCCTGCTGGAGATCGAAGTGGCCTTGTTGTCCGGACAGCCGGCACCGGAGATCAATCCCACGGGGCGTGCCGAGTTGCTGCTGATGTCGCAGGTGTGGATACGCGAAGGACGCCCGGCCCTGGCCGCGGGGCCGCTGCAATCGTGGGTCGCCCTGCATCCACGCGACGCCAGCGCGTGGCAGATGCTCGGGCGCGTCAGCGCCGCCCAGGGGCAGCCATTGCGATCAATCCGCGCCGAGGCCGAAGCCCAGGTCGCGCTGTTCGACTATGCGGCCGCCATGGACCGGTTCAAGGCGGCCCAGGGCATGGTGCGCAGCGCCTCAGGCGGCATCGACCATATCGAGGCCTCGATCATCGATACCCGCGCGCGGCAGGTGCAGTCACTTCTTCGGGAGCAGGCGCTCGAGCGCCAATGAAATCAGTACGCCGAACACCGAGTAGATGACAGAGCCAACCAGCGCGGCCCCGAAACCGTCGACCTTGAAGCCGTCGAGCACGCCGGACGCCGACCAGAACATCAACGCGTTGATGACGAACAGGAACAGACCGAGCGTCACCACCGTCACCGGAAGTGTCAGTACGACCAGTACCGGTCGCAGAAAGGTGTTGAACAGACCGATCACCAGCGCGGCAATCATGGCGCTGCCGAAACTGGTGACCTGCACGCCGCTGTAGAGGTAGGTCACTGCAAGCAACGCGATGGCGCTCAGGACCCAGTTGATGATCAGTTTCATGCGCGGCCAGCATACCACCACGCGACCATCGGCTGGCCTGTTCGTGGCAAGATGCGGCTCCTTGTATCCGGCCATCCATGACAGGCATCCACATCACCGACATCGAGTCGGCCATCAATTTCTGGCGTGAGAAAAAGCCCGCTGGTGCGGGCATGGCGCTGGCACCCGAGGTGAGCGCGCTGGCCGAAGTCTATGCGCTGATGGTCTACCAGCACGAGTCGCTGGCCGACGAGTTCGGCTTTCCGGCGGCGGCGTTCGACGCCTGGATGGCCTGGTACACGTCCACCCCCGACACGCCCTGCATTGCGATCTGCTCGACCAGCCAGGGCGATGCGGTTTGCAAGGGCTGCGGGCGCAGTTTCGAGGAGGTGCAGCACTGGACCGACATGCGTGCGGTCGACAAACGCGCGACCTGGCGCCGCATCACCCAGCAAGGCACGGCCTGGCGTTTCAACCGCTACGCCGAGCGGGCCGCGGAGCGGGTTCGGCGCTGATCTCTGAGTCATTTCCAGCGCAGCGGTTCGATCTCGACGCTGTTCTTGTCGTCGGCCAGCATCAACGCGCCCTCCTGCACCGTGGCCTGCAGCTGCATGCTGCGCTGGGCCAGCGACGCAAGGGTCTGCGATGCCGCGCTCGGGATGCGATACACCGACAGATTGCGCGGTCGCGAGATCTTGGTCTCGATGCCGCGCCACCAGATCTCGGCCGAATGGCTGAAGCAATACAACACCACTTCATCGGCTTTTCCGCAGGCCTTGACCAGGGGTTTGTCCTCGGGTTGGCCGACCTCGATCCACAGCCGGGTCTGGCCGGTGAAATCGCGCAACCAGACGTCGGGCTCATCGGGGTCGGACAAGCCGGCGCCAAACGCCAGCGTTCCGTCGCCCTGGCAGACCGACTGCAGCTTGTGCGCCTGCAGCGCCATGGCCACCAGCCGCACCATCATGCGTTCGTCGGTCTCGCTCGGGTGGCGTGCCAGCGTCAGCGCGTGGTCGGCGTAGTAGTTGTTATCGATGTCGGCGATTTGCAGATTGACCCGAAAGACCGTGGATTTGAGCGCCATGTTGTGGGTCCGCTCGTTCTGGCTCAGGCGCGGCGCGCCAGTTCGGCGGCCATGCCGGTATACGTGGCCGGTGTCAGGGCCAGCAGGCGTTCCTTGTCGGCTTGGGGAATCTCGAGCTTGGCGATGAAACCCTGCATCAGCTCGCGGGTCATCGGCGCGCCGCGGGTGAACTTCTTGAGTTGTTCGTACGGCTGGGGCAGGCCATAACGGCGCATCACGGTCTGAATCGGCTCGGCCAGCACTTCCCAGGCTGCGTCCAGATCTGCGGCGATGGCCCGCTTGTTGAGCTCGAGCTTGCCCATGCCGGTGGCCAGCGATTCATAAGCCAGCAGCGCATATCCCAGCGCCACACCCATGTTGCGCAAGACGGTGGAGTCGCTCAGGTCGCGTTGCCAGCGGCTGATGGGCAGCTTTTCGCTCAGATGGCGCAAGAGCGCATTGGACAGGCCCAGGTTGCCCTCGGCATTCTCGAAGTCGATCGGGTTGACCTTGTGCGGCATGGTGCTCGAGCCCACCTCGCCCTCGCGCAGCTTCTGCTTGAAGTAGCCCAGGCTGACATAACCCCAGACATCGCGTGACCAGTCGATCAGGATGGTGTTGGCGCGGGCGACCGCGTCGAACAGCTCGGCCATGTAGTCATGCGGCTCGATCTGGATGCTGAACGGCTGGAATTGCAGACCCAGCCCCCACGGCCTGACTCCGGATTCCGCGCTGGGTTCGGGTGTTTCCACCACGCGTTTGCTGAACGCTTCCCAGTCGAAATCGGGCCAGGCGGACAAATGCGCGTTGTAGTTGCCCACGGCACCGTTCATCTTGGCCAGGATCCGGACCGCCGCAATGCGGTCACAGGCGGTTTGCAGGCGCATCACCACATTGGCGATCTCCTTGCCCACCGTGGTCGGGCTGGCGGTCTGGCCGTGGGTGCGGCTGAGCATGGGCACATCGGCGTACGCCCCGGCCATCTGGCGCAGCTTGAGCAGCAGCCGGTCCAGCGTTGGCAGCAGCACGATGTTGCGTGCGGCGCGAAGCTGCAGCGCATGGCTGGTGTTGTTGATGTCCTCGCTAGTGCAGGCAAAGTGCACGAATTCCCCGGCGCGCTGGAGCTCCGGGCGGGATTCAAATTTTTCCTTGATCCAGTATTCGACCGCCTTGACGTCGTGGTTGGTGGTCTTTTCGATGTCCTTGATCGCGTTGGCGTCGGCTTCGCTGAAATTCTTGACCAGCTTCTGCAAGTAGGTGCGTGCGCCAGAACTCAGCGGCTTGAATTCGGTGAATCCGGCGTCGCTCAGATGGACAAACCAGGCGATTTCGACCTGTACCCGGCGCCGCATGTAGCCCAGCTCGCTCATCAGCGGGCGCAATGGCGCCAACTTGGCGGCATAGCGGCCGTCCAGCGGCGACAAGGCGGACACATGCGTGAGGCTCATGCCGACGATTGTAGGTGTCGCATGCCTGCGGTCAGCCCTTGAGGCGGCCGTCAACCGTCCATCAGTCCGGCCGTCGCGACCGCGCCGCTACCTGGTCGGGTTGGTCTGGCTAGAATGCCTGACACACCCGGAACACGCCTGCCATGAAACTCATCGGATCATCCTCCAGCCCTTATGTGCGCAAGGTGCGAATCACCATGGCGGAAAAAAAGCTGGACTACCAGTATGTGATCGACAACGTTTGGTCGGCCGATTCCCGCATCGGTGAATCCAATCCACTGGGCAAAGTGCCCTGTCTGGTCATGGAGGGTGGCGAGGCCTTGTTCGATTCACGTGTGATCGTCGAGTATCTGGAAACCCTGTCGCCGGTCGCCAAGCTGATACCGTCCAATGGCCGTGAACGCGCCGAAGTCAAGACCTGGGAGGCGTTGGCCGACGGCATGCTCGACGCCGCCGTGATGGCGCGCCTGGAGGCGACCTGGGACGGCCGCAGCAAGGCGCAACGCAGCCAGGCCTGGATTGATCGCCAACTTGCCAAGATCGACGCCAGCGTCAAGGCCATGGCCAAGGGGCTGGGCGACAAGCCCTACTGCGCCGGCATCCATCTGAGCCTGGCCGATATCGCGGTCGGTTGTGCGCTCGGCTACCTGGATTTCCGCTTTCCGCAGATCGGCTGGCGCGTTGACCACGTCAACCTGGCCAAGCTGCAGGACAAGCTGATGCTGCGGCCCAGCTTCGCCGATACCGCTCCGTCCTGAGGAGTGGTTTTTCCCTGCGCATCGAAGCGCAGCTCGTTGAGAGCGCCCCCAACCCTGGCTTCGCCAGGCCCCCCGAGGGGGTGCGAGGAAACTTGGGAGCGGCCCAGCGTTTCCTCATGAGCGCCCCCAGCCCTGGCTTCGCCAGGCCCCCCGAGGGGTGCGAGGAAACTTGGGAGCGGCCCGGCGTTTCCTCATGAGGCTCATGCGTCGGGCACGCGTCGGGTCATGCGCCGATACCGGACCACAACGCGTCGAGGTCCGCGAAATTCCACTTGGCCGGGTCCTCGCGCGACATGATCTTTTCGGTACAGCCGCGCGCGGACAGGTCGATGCTCTGTGGTTCGATGCGTCGCGCCGACGCAACCGCGTAGAACGCCTTGACGACCGGCATCGTCAGGTAAACCTTGGACTGCTCCGTGACGACGCCGATACGGCCGGAGCTGAGCCGCACCAGCGAGCCCACCGGATAAATGCCCAGCGTCTTGGCGAATGCCTGGAACACCGGCAGGTCGAAATGCCCGCTGGCCCAGATTCCCATCTGGCGCAGCGACTCCGAAGGGTCCCATCCGCTCTTGTAGGGCCGGTTCGACGTGATCGCGTCATAGACGTCGCAGACCGCACCCATCTTGGCGAACAGGCTGATCTGCGGCCCCTTGAGCCCTTTCGGATAGCCTGAACCATCGACCTTTTCGTGGTGATGCAGGCAAACATCCAACGTGACAGGATCGATATTGGCGCTCTCCAGCAGAAACGCATGGCCCTTGACAGGATGCTCCCTGACCATGGCAAACTCGAAATCTGTCAGCTTGCCCGGTTTGTTGAGCACCTCGATCGGCAGCATCATCTTGCCCACGTCATGCAACAGGCCCGCCACTCCGGCGGCGCGCACCACGGCTGCAGGCTGGTTCAACTGGCGCGCCAACGCGATCATCATGGCACACACCGCCACCGAATGCATGTAGGTGTAATCGTCGGCCGTCTTGAGGCGCGCCAAGCTGATCAGCGCACTGGAGTTGCGGGCCACCGAACTGGATATCTCCTCGACCAGGCCGGCCACGCCGGCTGCATCGACCGTATTGCCCATGCGGGCTTCGCGGAACATCGCGGTGACGGCATCCTTGCCGGCAGCGCAGATCTTCACGGCACGGGCGATTTCCTCGGAAAACGGAACTGGCGTCCGGTCGGACCGGTCACGGCCCGCTGGCGGCGCAAGAGGGGGCTCATCACAGGATAGCGGCTGCAATTCGGCCCGGGCGGTTGCGGGCCAAACGTCGGCTCCCTTGCTGACGTCGATCCAGACTTCGCTCACCTTGCTGGCACGCAGCAAGGCGATATCCTTCGGATCGGAAATCACCCGGCGCGAACGCCAGAACGGATTGTCGATCCAGGAACCGCAGACCTCGTCCAGGAACATGCCCGGCTCGAGTTCGTCGACACTGATCTTCTTGCGCAAACAACCCCCTTTGGAAAGAAGACCCCGAAGACTCGTTGATTCCTGCACAGGCACAGCGGCCGGGAACAACGGGTTCATGCGGCCAGCAGCAACCTTCCAGGCAATATGCCGCCGGCCGTCTCTTGCAGGAAGTCCATCGCTGCCGAGCCGAACGATCAAACCCACGGCGGCGCGGAGCTGCGCCGACGAACAGGTTCAGTGCAGATGGCGCGGCTTTCGTCCTCCACCATGGCCGGAGCCGCCGTGAGGGCCTCCACCGGGTCCGCGGCGCGGCTTGCCGATTTCCAATGAGCTGACCAAGGCATCGAAACGTCGGGTGAACAATTTGTCGACTTCAGCCACGACACCGGAGAGTTCGGAACCGTCGAAGTGCCGCTCCATCAGAGCGACGAGATCCTGCACCAGCAGATCGCGCTGTACCTGCATGATGGCGGCCGGATTCGGCCCGACGAACAACATCATGAAATCGTCGCGCGACTCGGCATCCGGGTCCTCTTCACCGTCCTCATCATCGAACTCGGTATCGTAGAAACTGACCTCGATCGCGGCACCGGTATCGGCCAGTTCGTTGAGGTTCATGCACATTTCGTCCAGGGTCTGGCGGAAATCGTCGTCCCCTTCGACTGTCCAGCAGAACTGCAGCATCTGCTTGGGCGCGTCGAAGCGGATGCCGGGCTCGTCGTCGTAGGAGCTGCGAGCGCCATCGGCCAACGAGCGGGCACCGGCATATTTCCAGATCGGCTTGAGCGCCTCCTGGATCTGTTCGAACTGCACTTGCGCGCGCAACGGCACTTCGCCATGCAGGTGGATTTCAAAGGGGGGATCGGTACGTGGCATGAGGTCTGATTGGGGAGCGGAAGCGCAACCGTGGGGCGTGACAACAGCCGGCAGGAAGCTGCAAGTCAGGGGAACGATCCTTTTAGTCCGTCGCCAGGGCCAGGACAGAAACATCTCGTAGCAGAACCTGGCGACATCTAAACTCCATTGTGCCACGCGAACGGGGCCGCAGCGCCAAGTTCGACGGATGAGGTGTGGGGCCAGGAGCCGGTATCGAAACGGTACGCCCCTCATGCAGGAAAGCGGCGGATTTTGAGCCGGACCATTCACAACCGGGCACACAACGACACCGCGTAACGCATTGATTTTGCTCGCTTTCCTTGTGCAGCGGTGTGTTACGCTGAAGTCGAATCGTGCTCGTTTGCGCCATGAGTTGCGCACGAATGACGCTCGAAATCCACAAGACTACAATCTCGCTGAACCCCAGCCGGGGTGGTGAAATCGGTAGACACAGCGGACTTAGAAATTGAGCACCAGGACTGCGAAAGCGCCTGTGTGAATCCCCTCAAATTCGGCGAACCCCCAGGACCTGGTCCGAGGCAACGCCGAGCCAAGCCTGGCAACGGGAAGGTGTAGAGACTAGACGGGGGGCACCTACGGCGGCAACGTCACGGTGAAGGCATAGTCCAGCGCACGAACAGCTCCGGCTGGCGGTGAAAACCGTGGTGTGACGAAAATCCGCCGCTTGCTGAGAGGCAGCGTACGGGTTCGATTCCCGTCCCCGGCACCAACAAAATAGCCATCCGATGGGCTAGCACTTAACCATGCTAGGCGCGTCAGGCGGTCGCTGGGGCCGCCGTAACGCGCGCCATCCGGTTTGCCCTCGCCCGCCAGTTCGCTGATGGCCTACAGGATTGTGTCATGCACGTCCTCGGTCGACGCGTCGAAATCGTCCCCCACTATCGTGGATCATTGCCAGCAGCGCGTGCGCCTGCTGGAGCTTGGCGGGCCAGGTCGGTGCCAGCTGCGGATACATGGTCCAAAACCGTCACCTGAAGCTCGATCTCAATCGCGGTCGGGAGTCGGCCGCTGTTCATGCACAGATCGGCCCCGTTTGTTTGCCCTGCGAGATCCCTTGCTCCCATCTCGGCGTCGTGGCTGAACAAGGCGGAACGATTCCCAAGCCCGACAGGCTCCTAAACGGTGACAGCGGGGGCCGGCGTGATTTTGACGCTGCGCTGGAAGTGTTCCAGATAGGCTTGCCGAAACGCCTGTGTGACGCCAAGCTCGGCGCGCCGCGCGGCCGTTGCGGCGATGTCGATCACCTCGTGTGCGATGACCACGCCGTACACATCCGCGGCGTATGCCGGCGTGATCAGCTCGTTCATCACGTCGACCAGCACTTTTTCGGGCGGCCGCTCCAGTGGATCGCCGAAACCACCGGCGCCCGCCTGTATGTGCAAAAACTCGTCGCCCTTGACCATGGCGGTGCTGCGCATCGGGCAGACCGGCAGGATGGTCTGGTTCGGCCCGGGGTTGATGACGTTCCACGAAGGGGTTCCCGGCAGGCCACCGGACAGGCCGTAGGGAAGGATCTTGCGGCGGTCCGAGCGCATGATCATCTGCGCCTCGTCGGCCAGCAGGCGATAACCGCGCATGAGTGCCGCGCCGCCGCGCGAACGCCCGGGGCCGCCGGAATTTTGCACGAACGCATAACAGGTCACCTCGACCGGATGGCGCGCCTCGAGCATCTCGATCGGCGTGTTGCCCAGGTTCGCCCCGGGGTTGGAAATGCCCTCCTGGCCATCACGCGCGTGGCTGCCGCCCCAGCAGCCCATCAGGCCGCCGGAGACGATGAACGGCTTGTTGTCCGCCGTCCGCCCGGCAATGTGCGGCGCCGAGGAGCCGCCCTCGTTGGCGGCCGGGATCCGGTGTGGCAGTATCTGCGAGAAAGCCCCCATCATCGCGTCGAACATGCGAAAGCAGATCACGCCCCGGGCCCCGCAAGCGGCCGGCTCGCGCGGATTGACGACCGAACCCAGCGGCGCCGTCACCGTGATGGCGCGCATGTAGCCCTGGCAGTTCGGGATCGCCGCGCCGATCGCGCAGCGCACCGCCAGGTAGGCCATTGCATAGGTCGTCGGCATGGGCCCGTTGATCGCGGCCTTGACCTGTGCCGAGGTGCCGGTCCAGTCGATATGAATCTGGTCGCCCGCGATCGTCAGGGCGACGTTGAACCGGATCGACTCCGGCTGCTCACCCATGCCATCGACAAAGTCCTCGAAATGGTAGGTGCCGTCGGGCAGCTCGCGGATCTCCGCCCGGATCAGGCGTTCGGCGTAATCGTGCAGCTCCTCGGTGTAGCGCCGGAACGTGTCGGCGCCGTAGCGGCCGATGAGGTTGACCAGTCCGCGCTCGCCGTTGCTGCAGGCGGCGAGCTGAGCACGGATGTCGCCCATGATGTGCACCGGCTGGCGGGAATTCTTCTCGATGAGCCTGAATATGGCCGTGTTGGGTGTGCCGGCCGCGTAGAGCTTGAGCGTCGGTATGCGCAGGCCTTCCTGGTAGACCTCCGTCGCGTATACGGCCATGCCGCCGGGCGCGATGCCGCCCACGTCGGACTGGTGGGCGAGCGTGGCCACATAGCCCTCGCGCCGCTCGTCCACGAACACCGGCTTGATGATGTAGAAGTCCGGCAGGTGCATTCCGCCCGAACCGTACGGGTCGTTGAAGATGAAGATGTCGCCCGGCACCATGTCTTCGCCGTACTGCGCGATCAGGCTGCGCATCGCCTCGGGAAACGAGCCCAGATGGACCGGATTGGTCAGGCCCTGCGCGATGATCCGGCCCTGGTCGTCGCATACCGCGGTCGAGTAATCCATCGAATCGCGCACGATGTTCGAATACGCCGAGCGCATGATCACCAGGGCCAGTTCGTCGGCGATCGAGCTCAGGGCGTTCTGGATGACTTCCAGCGTGATGGGGTCAATGGGCTGGGCCATGGTCAGCTTTCGAGCAGGATGACGATGTTGTTCCATTCATCGACCGTGGCGCGCGCGCCAGGCGGCACGACGCAGGTTGAGTCATATTCCTCGACGATCAGCGGACCGTCGAGCACGATGCCAGCGAGTTCCCCGCGCCGCACGATCCGGGTGCCCCGCGTGCCCAGCAGTGGTCCGAAATAGACCTGCCGCAGCACATGCGGCGTGTCTGGCACCAGCCCGGCCGGCCGGGCTGGCCGGATCTGCGCCTCGGGTGTCGGAACCTTGGCCACTGCGCGGATGCTCACCAGAGCCACGGGCTCGTTTTCCGCGCGGTGCGCGTAGGTGCGGAAATGCTCCCTGTGGAAGTCCTCCGCCATGCGCGCGAGATCCGGTGCGCCGGCGCGGTTGACCGGGATCGTCAGCTCATAGGCCTGTGCCGCATAGCGCAGGTCGGCATACCGATGGATCTGGATCTGCCCGCGCCCGAATCCCTCGCGCTCCAGCGCGTCATACAGCGTGTCGGCCAGGGCTTCATAGGCCTGCCCGATCGCGTCTTCGGAGAGTTCGGAGATCAGCCCCGCGATCGACCGAACCACTTCCTGCTCGTGGTCAGCCACCAGCAGACCGTTGGCGCTCAACACGCCCGAGTGCGGCGGGACCAGCACGCGCTTCATCTCGAGTTCGCGCGCGATGGCGGTGGCCACCAGCGGTCCGTTGCCGCCAAAGGCGATCAGCGTGTAGTCGCGCGGGTCCCTGCCGCGGTAGGTGGAGACCGACTTGACGGCGCGCACCATGTTGGATACCGCCACCGTCAGCGCACCATGGGCAGCTTCGAGCAAGGGCTTGCCCAATGGAGCTGCGATCTGGGCGGCAACGGCGTCGCGCGCCTGCTGTGGCACCAGTGGCACGGCTCCGCCCACGAGGTAGTCGGGGTTGATGTATCCGAGGGTCAGGAATGCATCGGTCAGTGTCGCCTGCTCGCCGCCCTTGCCATAACACACCGGGCCGGGCACCGAGCCGGCGCTCCTGGGACCGACCTTGAGGACCCCACCCTTGTCAAACCACACATGGCTGCCACCGCCCGCGCCGATCTCGGCTACGTCGATGAAGGGCAACTTGATGGCGTAACCCGAGCCCTTGACCAGCTTGCTCGACAGGTTGATGCCGGCCCCGATCTCGAACTCACTGGTCTTGGCGGGCTCGGCGTTCTCGACGATGGCGGTCTTGGCCGTCGTGCCCCCCATGTCCAGCGTGATGATGTTGGGCAGCTGCAGACGCCTGGCAACCCGGGCGGCGGCGATCACGCCCGCGGCGGGGCCAGACTCCACGAGGTATGCGGGCTTGCGCATGGCGGCCTCGAAGCCCATCTGCCCGCCCCCCGAGGTCATGACATGCAGTGACTTGCCGATGCCCATTGCCTCCAGCCGGCGCATCATCGTCGCGAGATACGAATGCATGATCGGGCCGAGAAACGCGTTGACTACTGCCGTGCTGGTGCGTTCGTATTCCCGGATCTCCGGGAGAATCTCGTGGGAGCAGGTGATGAATACACCACCCTCGAAAACGCTCTCGGCGAGCTCCTTGGCGCGCTTTTCATGCGCCGGGTTGGCATACGCATGCAGCAGGCTGATGGCCACGGCGGTCACTCCGGCATGGCGTAGCCGCCGGGCCGCATCGATGACGGACTGCTCGTCCAGCGCCACACGGACCTCACCGAGCGGGCCCATGCGCTCGACGATCTCCAGGCGCAGCTGGCGCGGCACCAGCGGCTTGGGCTTGACATAGTCCAGGTTGAAGAGGTCGGGCACGCGGACCCGGCGAAACTCCAGCACATCGCGAAAGCCTGCCGTGGTGATCAGGCCGGTGCGGGCACCCTTGCCCTCGAGCACGGCATTGGTCGCCAGCGTGGTGGCATGCACCACCACATCGACTTCATGCGGCTCGATTCGTACTTCCGCGAGCAGCCGTTCTAGGCCAGCGCAGCTGCCCTCGCTATAGTCGTTCGGGGTGGTCGATACTTTTCTGACGAAGGTTTCGCCATCGGTGCCCGAGACGACGATGTCCGTGAATGTCCCGCCAATATCGATACCGACCCGAAAGGATCGTTTTGCCAGGCTGGACCCGGATGAAACAACAGTCGACATGACGCTCGGAGTGAGGGTGGTGGGGCTCTGCAAGAGCCGCGATCATGCCTTCAATGCGCCTATGGGTCTAATCTTCGTTTTAGATTTCTCCGATAGATAGTTTTGATGGTTCCGGCGATGGCTCGACATAACGGCGCGCCATGTGGACGGCGATGCCGGCGGCGATGGCGGGCAGCTGGTTGTCCGATTTTTGCCGGTAGCAGACGAAGAAATCCAGGGTCGGCAGCACGCAGTCGACATTGAGCCGGCGCAGGCTCTTGTCGAGCAGTTCCCGCTGCACTACGGCTTGCGGGAGCACACACACGCCGATCCGGTCCTGCGCCATGCGCACGATGGCTGCGATGGCCGAACTTCCGAAGATGCGGCCGTGGGACAGGTTATGGCGTTGCAGCAGTTGATGAATGGCCACATAGGCCGGCGAGCCGCGGCGGAATGTCACGATTGGCCAGGCTGCGAGGTCGGCGATGTCGATCCGGCTGTGCGGGAGCGGGAAATCGCCGCTGGCGAACCAGGCCAGCGGATAGGCGCACAGCGGCTCGCACTTGATGTCCTCGTCGAAGCCGGGCTGGTAGAGGAAGGCGATGTCGAGCTTCTCGGCCATCAGCGCCCGGTGCAGGTTCGGCGTCGAGTCGACCTCGATATCCAGCGTGACGCCAGGATAGTCGCGCGCCAAGCGTTCGATCAGTGTGGTCAGCCAGGTGTGCACGATGGTTTCCGGCACACCAACCCGCAGCAAACCCGTGAAATTCGCCGAGCCGCCGAAAGCCTGCAGCATTTCCGCGCGCAGCGACAACATACGCTCGGCATACCCGAGCAGTTCCAGGCCCGCCGTGGTCAGTTCCGCCCGCCGCGGGCGCCGGTCGAACAGACGGGCTCCCAGGTCTTGTTCCAGCAGGGCGATGCGGGCCGAAACGGCGGGTTGGGTGGTGTTGAGCTTTTCTGCCGCCAGGTGAAACTTGTTCAGTCGCGCCACCCAGACGAAGGTCTCCAAATTTCTAAAGTCGATCACATTGGCCGCACTTCCCAATCTTTTCGAAAATTATAGGAGTGCACTGCCATCAATAAATATGATTCACGCAATCCAAATTTGGGATTGGACGCCTTGCGCACCCCCTCGATAAGATTTGCATCGCCGCGCTATCGAGCACCTCCCCTAACCCTCACCTGTCAAGGATTCAACATGAGCCTCACGATGGCGATCCAGCGCCTGCTGAAGACAACCGGCTGGGCCCTGCTGTTCGCTGCAGCATTGCTGACGTCCACAACCCTGGCCCATGCCCAGAGCAAATATGACAAGGTCCTGCAGGAAAAGAAACTGGTGGTCGGCGCCCAGGAGGGTACCCCGCCTTACGGTTACGTGGATGAAAAGGGCGAGGTTGCCGGCTGGGCAGTGGACCTGAGCAAGGCGCTACATGCGGCCATCGAGAAGAAGATGGGCACGAAAATTGTGCTCGAATTCCGCCGCGTGACCCCCAGCACGCGGATTCCGCTCATCGTCAACGGATCGCTCGACTGGGTCCTCGGATCCACCGGCAAGACCGTCGAGCGGGAGCAGGTGGTCGATTTCTCGCTGGTGAACAATGCCGTCTGCGTGCAGATGCTGCATCGCAAAAGCTTGCCCTACAAGAGCTACCAGGACCTGGCGGGTAAGCGCATCGGCGTGACCAGCGGAAGTGTCGAGCAGAAGGTGCTCACCCTCGAGCAGGCGATTCACTCGATGAGCGGTTTGCCCGCCGCGGTGTTTCGGGTGCGGGATCGTGGCGTGATTCGCCCCGGGGCGGTGGCCGATCTGGTGGTTTTTGATCTCGCGACCATCCGAGATCGCGCGACCTACGAGCAGCCCCACCAACTGGCGGAAGGTGTGCGTCACGTATTCATTAGCGGACGAGCGTCTCTCTCGGAAGGGCAAGTCACCGCCGAGCGCCGCGGCCACGTGCTCAGCCGCGTGCGGCCGTAGCAATTTTTCCACTCCACCTTGCGTCGAACTTCGGCTCGTAATGTCGGATTTCTGCAATCAAGTTTGCCCCCCGTGGGCGACGTGTCCTTATTCGATCGCCTTCGAGAAAATCCGCTTCGCTGACCCAACATGAACCTGAATCGAACCTACGACCAGTGCGTTTCCCGCCGGCACCGTGCCTTCCTGCCCTGGCCGCTGGTCGCCGCCACGCTCGCTGCCGCCTCGCTCGTCGCGCAAACGGCCCCCGTTGCCGTTTCCACGGGCTCTACGGCCCCGCAAGTGATGGAGGCCATCACCGTCACCGGCACCAACATCCGCCGGATCGACGTGGAGGCGAACCTGCCGGTGTCGATTATCGATCGCGCGGACCTCGAATTGCGGTCGGCGCCGACCGCCGCCGAACTTTTCGATTACCTTCCGCTGGGCGGTCCGGTTGATCTGAACGAAGGCAGGACCCTTGGCGCCGACGCCCGGGGCGACAACAATGCACTCAACCTCCGCGG
>ENA-ORBV01007908-ORBV01007908.1-microbial-mat-metagenome-genome-assembly--contig:-NODE-7908-length-18078-cov-4.312538_pt1 | contig 18078 bp, 9 predicted proteins | sample MGYA00237777_ERZ505514 | MGnify/ENA primary metagenome ERZ505514 (study PRJEB26160, sample SAMN06269048) | microbial mat metagenome | isolation source: Oligotrophic lake microbial mat | place...
GTCCTCAGCTCGGCAGCGTCGATCTTGACGGCGATGGACTGGACACGGCCTTCCTGCCCGGCTGGAACGTCCCAGACCGTAAGCCCACCAAAGAGCGCCTCGAAAAGTCTGTAGCCGCCTGGAACGCAGCCTACCCGGATCTCGCCAATGGCCAACGTCCCCGCACACCCCGTGGACAGACCATACCGAGACTCTCTCTCCCCGCAGACTATTCTTTCGGCGACAACTTCTCCTCACAAGACATCCGAATCACCAAGATCATCCAGTTCCGCGAGCGTTACAAATTGAACCTCTTCATCGAAGGCTTCAACGTCTTCAACATCGCCAACCTCGGAGGCATTAGCAGCAGCCTCAACAACCCTGCCTCCTTCGGCATTGCAACCAGCCGCGCCAGCCAGGTCTTCGGCTCTGGCGGCCCGCGTGCCTTCCAGCTCGGCGGACGCTTCTCGTTTTAGCTAATACATCCAGTCGGGCGGGATAATGACGTCTTCCAGATCCCCATCTGGATTCCTGGTAATTGTACGGAAGGGCCGGAATCCCGTGCGCGCCTTAAAGGCACTCACTTCGATGCCAATGCCTCCAAAGGGAACATCGAATAGCGATGCATTGAAGTGTCCCTTCGGGCCGATGACGTGGAGTATCGATTGGCCCATCGCCTTGAGCGAACCAAAAATTGCCGTTGCACCCTGAGTGCTCGCAACGGATCCACTGCTAACCAACCTGCCCGCCTGGTTTGCGAATGAATGCAACGGGCCGCCCCTGGCAAAAAGCGGACTGAGTTTCGCCAGGCTCCCAAGCTTGGCCCCAATCGATAAGTTGACATCCCATTGTGATTCTTCTTGTTCGAAATCAAAAAGTTGATTCGGATGCTGCATCTGAGAGATTAGCCCGACAGTACAACCGGCACTCGCCCCGATGCCACCACCCAGGCGAGTTGTATAGGCGATCGTATTGAAACCTTCGAGGTAGCCCGACATCGAGACCCCCACAAGGCAAATCACGTCGCCACCAAACGGCCCCGCCATCCCACCAACCTTGACCCCGGCAACGAACCAGGACTTGGGCGGGCCATACACTTCCTTTACCTTGCCCTCTTTGTCGATTGGTGGTAAATCAGGCATTGGTGGCCCATTGCCGATAGGTTGATTCGCAGGCTGCAGATTCTTGCGCGTAAAAATGTAACCGGGTGGGCATCCACTCGAAAACCTGTAGTTGTTCTTGTCAGCCGTCTGTAGCTTACACCCAACATAGTTCTTCAAATACCAGTTCACTTCGAGAGGGTCGTCAGTCCCGAAGTTGAATCGCACGAATGCCTTCGCGTCAGACCATCCGTCGGCTTGGGCTACAGTGCCCCAATTGTCCCCATCTTTGACGAAATAGAAAAAAGCCTTGTTCTTGGGAGACCCATCGTTAGGTCCCCACCGGCCATCGGAAGTATTTGTTGGTTTCTTGATCGGTTCCCGAATAATTGCCATGCTGCGAATCTCACCTCAACCACAACAGCGTTACATCTGTTCTCGATTGACCGCTTCAATCAAAAAATAATCTACTTCGGCCGGATCATCTCCCCGTACGGGCTCTTGAGAAACTCACGCAGCCAACGGTCTCGCCGGTTGCGCACCTGGTCGGGATCTTTCTTCGTCCAGTCGTGGAAACCCTTCCCCGGGCCGGTGCCAAGGCTGCCCTTCTCGCTCATCAGTTTGTAGAGTGGCGGCGCACCAGGCTCGTTGTAGAGATCTTTCGAAACGTAGTCGCAGACCGTGAAGGCATCACGACCAACTAAATCCTGATGTTCAAAAATTCCATAAACAGGCAGTCGCAGCCCGAAGCCGAGGCTCGCTGCGCGGTCCACATCTTCAACATCGGCGATGCCCTCGGCAATGATGTTCACCGCCTCGCGCACCATTGCCATTTGCAACCGATTGCCAAGCTGGCCCGGACGGTCTTTCTTCACCACAACAGGCACCTTGCCGCAACGCTCAAGTAATTCCTTCAACCCCTGCACAACGTGTTCAGATGTACTAGGCGAACGAACAATCTCCACCAGCGGCATCAAATGGGCCGGGTTCCAGAAATGAGTCGTACAGATGCGTTCCGGGTGCATGGCCTTGCTACTCATCTCGGTAATGCTCATGCCACTTGTATTCGATGTGATCCAGCACTCTGGGCCAACAATCGGTTCTACACTCGCAATCCACTCCTGCTTCAGCTGCATATTCTCCGGGATGGATTCAATCACCAGATCTCGACCGGCGAGGGCCTCTTCAAAGTGATGACTGGCGTCAAGCAGCTCAATCCCACGGTTCGATTGAGCGGTGGTGATGATCTCGTTCTGCTCAAGCAGCAGCAGGTGTTCCCGCGCGGCATAAAGGCCATTCCAGGCTCTGCCCTCTGTGCGTCCATAGATCGTCGTCTTTACCCCACCCAAGGCGAGTGTACTGGCGATGCCAGGCCCCATCTGGCCGGAGCCGACAACTGTAGCGGTACGAATCTTGCTCATCGCTACAGCTTAATCGAGGTGCCCTCAGTAGCGCCGAACCGTAGTGCTATAAAGTGTTGAGTTGCCGCCAGAATCCCAGGCTCGCACCTGGATTGCATTGAAGCCGACAGCAATATTGACATCGAAGGACCAACTCGTACTGCTGGTCGAATTGTTGGCTACAGCCGCTCCGCTCTGGTCTCCTGCGGAGTTAGTCCAGGTGACTTGTTTCACTGCAATGTTATCTGAAGCAGTGCCGCGGAATGTAAGCCTTGATGCACTCGTAATAATGAAGTTTCCTATCGGTTGTTGGATTGTCATGCGTGGTGGAACCGTATCCCCTCCAGGATTTGCCGGCGGCTGCGGTGCAGCCGGGGCTGTTCTTTCGATCTTGATTCTGTTTGTAGTCGAAACACCCGTACGGGCATTCGCAGTGATCGAGATTTCGTTGCTGCCAGTTTCAAGTGGAATCAGCGCGCTCCAGGCTTCAAGTCCCGTGGCCGTTCCGCTCCGGGATCGGTTCGTCGCCCATTGGACAGACGCAATGCCTCCCGTGTGACTCGCTATGCCCTCAATACGAATCTCGCTGGTACTTGTCGATTGGCCGCTAGTGGCCGGCGATGTGATTCTCACCTGCACATCCGCGTTTGAGTCGAGAATAAGACTCCGCAGTGCAGTTGTTGTTACGGTGTTGAGCGTGGCTTCGATACGCAGTCGGTTCGCTCCAGCCACTAGCGGAATGGCTGCACAACTGAATGTTGTATTAATGCTGTTGATAATGCAGTTGCCCCGCAGGTTTGATGTCTCATTGAGATAGCCAATTCGCAAACCAGCTGCCCCGCTCACGATGGTTCCGCTCAGGTTCACCGTCACTGCACTCAGGCGGCTGCCCTCGGCCGGATTCGAAATCGCAATCGCTAGCGGTGCCGCAGTCGACGATCTGGCCTCTGCGTATATCTGTCGAATCGAGTCAATATCAGGCTGCTTGAGGCTTTCGGATTTTTGATAGTACGGATACATCACAGACCCAGGCGTATCGGTGTGGCCAATCCCTAGTGAGTGGCCAATCTCATGCAGCACAACACTAAAGACATCCCACTGCCCGCCAATCGACCATCCCCAGGCGTCGTTGATGTGAATGTCGCCAGCGATCGGTTCAGGGTTTGGCCGGGCAGGATAAAAGCTGTGACCGAGAACGGTAGATCCATTCAGAAAAGGAAAGGGATCTCCATGCTGGCCAGTGGCAAAAAGAACGTCGATGTTGCGCGCTGAATTTCGCACAGTCGTTTCGGTAAAGCTCACTGCTACAACACGCGACCACTCACTCAGCGCCCGGCGAACTTCTGCCCTCGTCTGTCCTGGATCCGTCCGTGTACCCAGGCCCCCAAACGAATAGCTGATGCTGGCCTGGCCGCGGCCCGGTCCATCCCAGCCCTCTCCAAAGCTGGCAGCCAGCATCGCTACTTCGTAACCGGCGCTCAAGACGCCACCGCAAGACATATATAGCTCTCCATCTTTCAATCCCTGCGGGGCAGGGAACACATATTCGATTTCATCCCACAGCGCAAGCGCTGCCACCTGCGAAAAAGTCAATTCAGCCAGGCGATCCTCCGTGCTCAGTGATCCATTCTTCAGCGCCGTCACCCCTTCGGCATCGAGAATTCCATCCGCTTCCCAACTTTCAACATCCTTGTGAAAGTGGAGGATCACCAGATTGCGCTCAGGTGCCGCAATCGGATCACCCGTTACAAGCTCCGCTGTCGTGATTTGAGGACTCATCTTGTCACTAGCCTCGATCGCTGATCGATAAGCGAATTCCAGCCCCTCCCAGGACATCTCCTGTGGCGCGGCGATGATAAATCCGTTTACCGGAACACTCGAAAGAACCTTTGCCCCACGCACTATCCAGGTGCTCAAATCAGGCGTAGCAGATTTAAACTGCACCAGCCAGTGCCAGCGGCTGCCGCTCATACTGCGCGGATTCGCCGTCGCTGCCCTCAGTTTGAGCGCTGTAGGATTTTCTAACTCTGCATCGATAATTCGTGTTTTCAGCCGCAGTTCTTCCGCATTCGCAATGGCAGCGAAAGAAACGCAGGCTGCCACAAGGGCCAGGCTTAAGCGTTTCATTGTTCTAGATTGTTTTCCGTTAAGAGCCTTATCGAGCCATGAGCGCGAATGTGATGACAAAATTTTGGCGATTTTTGCTTAGCTCGACACACTACTCCATATGAGGTACTGTCTTTTACTGAGTTTTGCTGCCGTGCTCACGGCTCAGCAGCCCTGGAAGATGCGCACGATCGCCGGTGGAACTAATGCCGGCGACGGCGGACGCGCCTCAGATGCATCCATCCGCTTCCTCCAGGGTGTCGCCACGGATGCACTGGGCAATGTATACCTCAGTGATGCCGACGATCATCGCGTACGCCGTGTGGACCGCTCAGGACTCATTACAACTCTTGCCGGCGATGGCCTCCCGGGCTTTTCCGGCGACACTGGCCCCAGTTCCCGCTCCAGGGTGAACACTCCCTATGGACTCACCGTGAACCCAGTCGGTGATCTGATCTTTGCCGACCTCGGCAACGCCCGAGTCAGAAAGATCTCCCGCAACGGGCAGATCGAAACCATAGTCGGTGGCGGAACTCGAGATATACCCACAGCAGGCCAGCTAATCCCGCCCAAAGAAGTCCGTCTGATTGCACCACGCAACGTCCTGGCCACCGCCTCTGGCTCCCTGTTCATTTCAGACTTTGGCGCAAATCGAGTCCTCGAATTGCGATCCGATGGCAGCTTGACCAGTCTTCCCCTCACCGCAGTGGAACTCAACTCTCCCGCTGGCCTCGCCCTCGACGCTGAGGGCAATATTCTGGTCGCCGACAGCGGCAATGCCCGCGTGCGTCGCATCAGGCGCGATGGCCGCGTTGATATTCTGGCTGCCGCATCTAAAGAGATGCCACTGGAGCGGCCTGTCGGTCTGGCAAGGCGCTCTGACGGAAGCCTTCTCATCGCAGACACCAGAGGCGATTTCTTGTGGCAGCTCGATGCTCAGGGCAAGTCCACCATCCTGCCCCCAGGTGGCCGTGACGTCGCCGTCGACCCCTTCGGTAACATCGTAACGGCCGGGTCCACTTGGCTTCGCCGCGTCAATCCACAAGGCCTGATCGAGATTCTGATCGGCAACAACTTCGCAACCTATCGCGGCGATGGCGGTCCTGCTTTGGCCGCAAGGCTCAATCGGCCGGTCGGCGTTGCAGCCGATTCCAAAGGCAATCTCTATTTCACCGATACCGGAAATCACCGTATCCGATGTGTTCGCTCCGATGGCTCCATCTCAACGGTGGCAGGATCGGGCGAAGCGGGCTTTCGCGGCGATGGCGGCCTTGCCACCCAAGCCTCCCTCAACACTCCAACCTACCTGGCAGTAGACGCCTTCGACAACGTCTATGTGTCCGATACCGGCAACCAGCGAGTAAGAGTCTTTGTTCCAGGCGGTGCGATCCAGACCGTCGGCGGAACAGGCCGAAACGAATTCTCAGGCGATGGCGGCCTGGCCCTGCAAACCAGTCTCGCGGCTCCCTCTGGTCTCGCTCTCGACCGCGAAGGCAATATCTATGTTGCCGAACGGGGTCAGAACCGCGTCCGGCGATTCGCCCCTGGAGGGCGCATCGCCACCGTGGCCGGATCTTCAATTCGAGGCAACAGCGGAGACGGGCAGGATGGTCTATCCGCACGCCTTAACTCCCCTGGTGCGATTGCTGTAGACGGGCAGGGAACGCTCTACATCGCCGACACCGGCAATCAGTCCATCCGAATCGTCGAGCCAGTCTCGGGCAAGATCCGCACTCTGCTTCGCGACTTGCTCCATCCCGAAGGCCTGGCCGTTTCTGCCAATGGAACTCTATGGTTCACCGAATCGCAGCGCCATCGAGTGCAGCAAATCAACTTGAGTGGCGATGTCTCCATCGTCGCCGGCCGCACAGGTGAGAACGGCTTCAATGCCGACTCAGGCGATGCCACTGCGTTGACGCTAAACGAGCCTGCTGGACTCGCGCTCATGCCCGACGGCAGCCTCGTCGTCGCCGACCGGCTCAACAACCGTCTCCGCCGCATCGAGCCCCCAGCCGAAATCATCTTGAGCAACCTCCAAAGCGCACGCATCGTTCACGCCGCAAGTTTTGCCGAAGGCCCCGTAGCTCCCGGGCAGCTGCTCTCTTTCCTAACCGCAGAACTTTCCCGGCCCGATCTGGCCGAAGTGACGGTAGATTCAATGTCTGCGCCCATCGGCTATGCCGGTAAAACGCAAGTCAACTTTCAGATGCCCTATCCCGTCGCCGGGCGAACCAGAGTCAATGTCGAATTACGCGTAGGCGGGGCGCTAATCCACCGCCTGCCCATAGATGTCGTCGGTGCCGCGCCCGCATTTTTCGAGTCCAGTGGCTTGATCGTAGCTGTGAGGCCGGATGGCACTCTCAACAGTGATGCAACACCGGCAAGATCAGGCGACGTGTTGACCCTATACGGCACAGGCGAAGGCCTCCTCCGCGAAGCGGCTGGATTGCAAGTCCCCTTCTTGCCCACCAGTCTCGAAGTCGGTGGCATTACTGCCGAGCTACTCTACGCCGGAGCCGCCCCCGGATTCTCCGGCCTCCTGCAAGTGAATCTGCGAGTGCCGGAAGGCGTCAGACTGCGCGGACGAGTCCCCGTAACGCTCAAGGTGGGTGCCTTCCAGAATCCCAAGTCCCAGGTAATCGTATTGCAGTAGCTAGGCCAGCGCCTGCTTCACCAAATTGCCATGCACGTCAGTCAGGCGGAAGTGGCGGCCCTGAAATTTATAGGTCAGCCTGGTGTGGTCGATTCCCAGGCAATGCAGCAACGTAGCTTGGATATCGTGCACATGCACCGGATCCTTAACGATGTTGTAGCTGTAGTCGTCGGTCTCCCCAATGATTGTCCCAGGCTTCACCCCTCCACCGGCCATCCACATTGAAAAGCATCGCGGATGATGGTCGCGTCCATAATTGGTATCCGTCAACCGGCCCTGGCAATAAACCGTTCGCCCAAACTCTCCACCCCAAACCACCAGCGTGTCCTTCAGCAGTCCACGCTGCTTCAGATCCAGAACCAGAGCAGCCGAAGCCTGATCCGTCGCCTTGGCCTGCAACTGAATATCGCGCGGCAAATCATTATGCTGATCCCATCCGCGATTGTAAAGCTGCACAAAGCGAACGCCCTTCTCCACCAACCGTCTGGCCAGCAGGCATTGCTGCGCAAAGCTACCCGGCTTACGAGAATCCTCACCGTACAGATCAAACGTCGCTTCAGTCTCCTTCGACAGATCCATCAGATCCGGCACCGAACTTTGCATCTTGAATGCCATCTCATACTGGGCGATGCGAGTATCCACTTCCGGGTCCCCGTTCGTGTCTCCACGCATCTGGTTCATCTTCGCGCTCAGGTCGAGAATGCGCCTGCGGGTGTCCTTCGACATGCCATCGGGATCATTCAGATAGAGGACAGGGTCGGCACCGGCACGGAACTTCACACCCTGATAGCTTGACGGCAAAAAGCCGGCTGACCAAAGCCTGCTAAAGAGTGGCTGATCGGTATTGATCGCACTCTTCTGGCTGATCATCACCACAAAGCCCGGCAGGTTCTTGTTCTCGCTCCCAAGGCCATAACTCACCCACGATCCGATACACGGCCGCCCCGGCTGCTGAAAACCCGTTTGGATAAAAGTGATCGCCGGGTCATGGTTGATCGCATCGGTATTGACACTGCGAATCAGGCAAATATCATCGGCGATCTTGTGATGCCAGGGGATGATATCGCTCATATCCATGCCACTCTGCCCGCGCTTGGCAAAGTTGAATAGCGAACTGGCTACGGGCAACGTCGATTGTCCGCTCGTCATCCCGGTAATGCGCTGGCCCATACGGATCGATGCCGGCAGATCCTGCCCCTGATACTTCTTGAGACCTGGCTTCGGGTCGAAAAGATCGAGTTGCGAAGGCCCACCGGACATATGCAGATAAATCACACTCTTGGCCTTGGCCGGAAAGTGAGGCGCAGCGCTGTGATTTTCGTTGGCCATCGCCGCAAACGCGGTGGCACCAAAGCCGGAGAGAAAGTGACGGCGGGAGCTGAAATCTTGCATCGGTTATTCCTTGGTCAATACTTCGTCGAGGTTCAGAATGGCGCTGGCGATACTCATCCAGGTGGCCAGCTCAACCGGGTCCTTGGCTTCCACCTTCGATTCCCCCGTCTGGATCAGCTTCCGTGCCGCCTCAGGGTTCGCCTTGTACTCAGAAAGCTGTGCCTCGGTTGTCGAACTCAGCAGCTTCAACTCTTGAGGGTTGGGGTAGCGCGCCGTCGCAAGGCGAAACATATGCCGGATCCGCTTGGTGGCATCAGGCCCCGCTTCACGCAAACTGCGCTCAGCCAGCTTCCTCGCCGCCTCAAGATAGGTCACATCATTCCACAGTGCCAGCGCTTGCAGCGGCGTATTGGTAGTAGACCGGCGAGCCAGACACTTCTCCCGGTCTGGCGCATCAAAGATAGCAAGACTCGCTGGCGGCAGCGTGCGCTTCCAGAAGCTATACATCCCGCGACGATAAAGATCCTTACCGTGCGATTGTTCATATCGTTGAGCCGTAAACTGTGCCCCATAAGCCACTTCTTCCCACAGCCCCGGCGGCTGATAAGGAAGCACGCTACGCCCACCGATTTCATCATTCAGCAGGCCACTGACAGCCAGCGCATTATCCCGGACAAGCTCAGCCTGCACCCGGAATCGCGACATCCGTGCCAGCAATCGATTCTCCGGGTCACGCTCTTTCAGCTCCGGCGTCACATTGGAACTCTGCCGGTAAACAGCACTCATCACAATCTGCTTCTGCAGCTTCTTTACATCCCAGTTCGATTCCACAAACGAAGTCGCCAGGTAATCGAGCAACTCGGCATGGCTCGGCATTTCACCCTGACTGCCGAAGTCCTCCACCGTCTTTACAAGGCCATTGCCAAAGTACATCGACCAGAAACGGTTCACCGCTACACGCGAGGTAAGCGGATGGTCCTTGGCCGTCAGCCATTGTGCCAATCCAAGACGATTCCGGGGAAGATTCGCAGGCATCGGCGGCAGAAAGCCCGGAGTCGCCGCATCTACCTTCTCTGCCTTCTGATCGTACTGTCCGCGATTGAGGATAAACGAATCCCGAGGCTTCTCCAGTTCCTTCATCACCATCGTCGACGGGATCTGCTCGTCCAGTTCCTTCTTCTCAGCCTTAAGCTGATTGAGCCGCGCATAAAGCTTCTGAACCTCTTCTGAAGCGTCGTACTTCAAATAGAAATCGCGCAGCGTAGCCAGTTGCGCCTTGTTACGCTTGATCCCGCTGTGAAAAAGCAGATAACGCACCGGCTCGACAACGGCAAGCTGATACGCTTCCTCTTTTGGCAACGGACGATTGTAGATGCGCATGTCATCGAAGGACCCAATCATCTTCGCAAACAAAAACGGAGCCGCACTCGCAAAACGGATCTCACGCTTGGCTGAACCCAAAACTAACTCAATCGGCTCGCCATTCACCATCAATTCGATCTCCCCTTTACCCTTATGGTTCAAAGTGAAGTGCGTGAAATCGTTATACGGGAAGGGAGTCCTCGAGCTATAGCGAACAACGTCTCCATTGCTGGCTGTCAGTTGGATCAACAGATGCGCCCCACGGCGCAGATCCCCAATCGAGAAGACTTCATCATTGCCGATCTCAAACCCCGCCGTGTCCTTCTTCGAAAGAATCGTCATCGGCTCCAGCTTGTTGCCACCCCGGAACCAGAACGCAAGGCTAAAAGGCTTGTCTTCGTTGAAGTTCTCCGGTGCAGGAACCTCAATGCGAGCCGAGGAATCAAGCAATGCCGCCTGCCCGATCGGGCCATCGTTCGCTGTCGGTGGAATCCCAAGAAAGCGGCCATGTCGATAAGTGCCGCTCGACTCGTTAAAGTTACCTTCCATCTCGTAATGAGCCAGCAACCCTTCTCTCGATGGCGTAGCAATCCGGGCCAGCTTAGTCTTTTCCCACTCTTCCATCAATGCGGGAACTTTGGCGGCCTCAAGCTGCTTTTCGCGAGCCGCAATGGCCTGCGTCATTTCCTTCTCAAGAGTGTCCTGAGTAATCGAGGGTAGCTTCAGAAACGGCGCGGCATTCCCATTCTGTCCATCCAGACCCTTCTCTTCGATGTTGTTGAAGAAAGCGTAAAGCCGGTAAAAATCCTTCTGCTTGATCGGGTCGTATTTGTGATCATGGCACCGGGCGCAACCTACCGTAAGGCCAAGCCAGGTCGTGCTCGTCGCCTCCACGCGATCGATCACATATTCGGTCTGATACTCCTCAGGTATCGCACCGCCCTCATAGTTGATGACGTGATTGCGATTGAACCCACTAGCCACCATTTGTTCCCGTGTGGCATTGGGGAGCATATCCCCAGCCAGTTGCCAGACAGTGAACTGGTCGTAAGGCATATTGCGATTGAAAGCCCCGATCAGCCAGTCCCTCCACGGCCACATGTCGCGATGCGAATCGATGTGATAACCGTGTGTATCGGCGTAGCGAGCCAGATCCAGCCAATGCAGCGCCATCTTCTCGCCAAATCGAGGGCTCGCAAGCAAGCGGTCCACCTGCTTCTCATAAGCCCCAGGGTTCTTGTCTGACAGGTATGAATCAATCTCTTGCGGGGTAGGCGGCAAGCCGGTAAGGTCGAAGCTCAGCCGGCGCAACAAGGTCGGCTTGTCGGCCTCAAACGAGGGCTTCAGCTTCTCCTGTTCGAGCCTTGCCAGGACAAAACGATCGATATCGGTGCGAGCCCACTTCGCCATCTGCACAGCAGGGATAGCCGGTGCCTTCGGTGCAACAAAGCTCCAGTGCTCCTGCCAATTAGCTCCCTCATCCACCCAGCGCTTCAGCGTCGCAATCTGTCCCTCGGCCAACTGCACCTTGGCATGTGGCGGGGGCATCTTGCGGGCCGCACGGGTCTCGGTCACACGAGCGGCAATCTGACTGGCCTTCGAAACCAGCCCCTCTTTGGTATCAAGCCGCAATTTCGCCATCCGCGTCGCTTCGTCCGGCCCGTGACACTGGAAGCAGGCGTCAGACAGGATGGGCCTTACCTCGCGCAGAAAATCGACCGGCTTGGGGGCTGAACTAGCCGTAACAGCGAAGAGCGACAAGAGGCAATAGAAAAACATGAATCCCTGTCTCTCACGCTATCACAGCGGCCCTTCTACTTGACGCTGACCTTGATGTTTTGAGAGCTGCTCAAACCAGCCGAGTTGGTGGCTGTGAAAGTGATCGTGTGTTCACCGGCAGCCAACTTCTTAGCTACGATATCCGTTCCAGTCCCGAGTGCACCGGAAATACTGGAAGTCCAAACCAGTTTTGCATCCGGAAAAAAGTGATCCTGCTTGTCTTCCACTTCGGCGGACAATCTTAGATCGAGGCCAAGTTTCAGCGTCGGGCTTGCCAACTCCTCCAGATAGATCTCGGGAGCTTTAAACGGCACCTTGAAGGAATTGCTCTCTGCCGAACTGGCAAGAATCCCGTCCGTCGCCGTCACCCGGATCCGTGCCGCTTTGCCGCCCGGCAACTCCGAGAAGTCATCACTCCAGGTCGCATCTGTGATGTCCGCTGCCAGCACAATCCACTCCGTTCCAGATGTGTCGACGTCGGGATTGTATTCCACCAGATAGGCCAGCTTTGCCCCGCTCGTTGCACTGGCTGACCAGGCAATAGTCTTCGGGCCATCCACCGTATCCGTCGCATCGGCGAAGACAGAACTTATCGTTGGTGCCGCGGCAGCTACGGCTGATTCCCACAAAACGGAATCCCGCCGAACGACCTGAACTTTTGTCGCACCAGCCGGAAAACGAACGGCACCGGTAAAAGGAGCGTTGGTAATCGTGGTTGGCGGATTAGACTGCACAAAGAAGCTAACATTCACCCGCTGCGTAGCCAGCACCGAATTGTCAGTCCCAAGCACCCGCACCATCACATCCCCAACCGAATCCTTTGGGATTTCGGTCCCCTGATAGCTGTACCAGGGATCCTTTCTCACCTGATCGTTGTTGTCGAGATATCCTGAGAAATAAAGCAACCGCTCGGGTGCTGTCGTCTTGCGGATCGCCGCCGTCTTCCCCGCATTGCTCTCATCAGGAGGGGCCAACGCCTGGAAAAGCGTGGAATAGACCTCCGGGCTCACCCAAAAGTCGGCCTGTTTCCCACCCGAGCCCATCCAGCACGCAGTATCGAGAAGTGCTCCCCGCCCATTCACCTCATAGGGCCGCGCATCGGCGGGAATCAACGTAGCGCTGGCTCTCGGAAACGCTGTCTTGCCCGCGATACAACTGGTCGTCTTCTCTCGATCATCCCAGTCCTTGCCCGTGTACCCATCCGGTGCCGGATTCACCTTGCAATTCAGACTGCCCCCGTCATAGGTATCTCCAGCGAGATAAATGTGGGCGATCTCATGCGGAATTGTCGCCGGCATATCCTCATCGCTTGCAACCACAATGTTGGTCGGCCGCCCGTAAGTGTAGCCTTGCAATTGTCCGTTCGGATATCCCATCGGCCGGTCCGGAATGAAGCCCACAATCAGGTCGTAACACCCCTCTGCTTTTGCATTGGCCGCACATTTCTGCGGCAGCAGATTCGTCAGGCCTTCCCACAGTCCTGCCCGCCCTTGATCCGTCTCCAGATCAAAGCCGTCGGCACTGGCGTCAAATTCATCCTGAATATCCCAGTCAATCCCATCTGCCGCAACCGGATAGACGCTCTGCAGATAGCTCCAGGCCGTCTTCCATTTGGAGTCTCTCACCGTAACGATAGTGCCTCCGTAGTTAGCCTTTACCGGCCTCACCATAATCCGCAATTTGGCCCGAACCTTAAACTCGTACTTTGTCTCCTCAGTCGATTTTGATACTCCATTCACCGTTGCCGTGAAGCTATAGGATCCCTGTGCCCAACTTGAGCACGCCTGTCGCGTCGGGCAAATAAATTCAACGATTTTGACTGGCCCCTCATAAGCCTTAGGCTGCAATTCAAAGGCGTCAGCCCCAGCCCGAAGCACCGACAGCTTCGTTTGCGAGGGGTCCACCTCCACTTCAGAATCAAGGAACGCCCGCACCACAGTATCCTTGCCAGCGACAAAATCGAGCGCCCCTTTAAACTGCTTACCCAGTGCCTGGTTCACCTCGATTTCCGTGATCGCTGCACTTTGCGAGAAAGCGAAGTTCTGGAGCAAAACTATGGAAACGAAAAGAAATTTGGGTGCAAATCTGAGATTTAAAATCATGGTCGATAAGATATAGATCGGCCGATATAGATGTTTTCTTTAACCAAAGCTAGAAGCGATAGCTGATGCTCAGGTAAACGTTAAATCCAGCCGAATCAATCCCAGACCCGTGCATGCGGTAGTTACGATCCAGAAGATTCTCAACAGCACCCATCAACTGCCAGCGCTCACCGATCGGCATTCCAGATCGCAAAGCAACCGCAGTCCATCCTGCCGTCGATCTGTATAGCGGCACCCGCACCGTATCACTCAACCCCGGCAGCACGCGATTCTGAATCTGAAGCAGGCTCTCGCCCGTAGGCCGAAAGACCCCATTGTCTAAGTACTGCGACACTCGAGTGCCACGAAAGAAGCTCGCAATGTCAGCCCTCCGAAACGATGCGCCAATCCGCTCATCATCCACATCGCCGCCGCTCAGCCGATTCTGCGCGCCAGTGGCTGTCATCGAGACTTCAACCCACGGACGCCGTCCCCCGGGTGTGTGCCGCACAGTGACAGTCCCCGACTGTGGCGGCAAGCGTCGAATATTCCGGTTCGGACTGAGGTCCCGCCCCACAATGTAGCTATAGTTGGCCTCCAGCGTAAGACTCCGGCTGAAGAGGTACCGGCTTTGGCTCTCCATGCCGTAATAGCGTGAAGCACCGTCGTTAACAAAGGCCTTGACCGCCCGTGGGTCCTGCCCCGTCGCCACAGTCACAACCCCTTGAGCCCGTTGAGCCGCACTAGGCGTCAGCGGCGTCACGGGAAGACCCGCCAATTGCGCAGGAACATTACCGGCAGCGAAGAGAAGCGTTCGTCTCACAATCGGGTCGGTCAAATCGGCGTTAAAGCTCTGCACCCTCATAAAGAATTTGCGGGTCGTAATGCGCATGCCAAACTCATAATTCATCAACGACTCTGCAGCCAGAGCTCGAATCGACTGCCCCTTCGACGTCGCCCCTTCACCCGCGTCGGTGCTCAACAATGCGCCCAACGGAATCGCCTCCGCAGCCGGAATCTCATAGCCCAGATCATTGAGCCCAAGTGCACCCAGATCATTCAGATTCGGCGCACGAAAACCACGGCTCACCACAGCGTGCAAACCAAAGAAGCTCGTCAGATCCCAGCGCAGGCTGGAATGAAAAGTTGTATCCCGAAACCACAGCGTGTTGCGCGTATCGCTGAAGCGAATACCCGTCCAGCGCACACCTGCCGAAGCTCTCAGCTTGCGATGCACTTGCCAGTTCCCCTGAGTAAACAGTCCAAAATTGCCGTAACGAGAGTTATTTGGATAAAGCGGCCGCGGCCGGGTCCTGGCCCCACTAACTGGATTCAAGACATCACGAGTCGACCCAATACGCTCATCGTAGGCATCGCCGCCAAATGACAATTGCAGGCGCTGGGTCCAATGCGTGGTCGCAAGGCCGCTATACCCATAAACCTGCACCGTCGAAAGATCTGTCGTAATCGCATCGGTAGCAAGCAGGTTCTGCCGGCTGCTCCCATCGGTCTGTCGATTACTGGAAAAAGTTCCACTAACAGAATCGAAAATACTCTTCGACAGCACCTCATAGCGCCCGTAAAACCAATTCAGATCTTGTGGCGTAAAGTCCGATTTCATTCGCCCCAATCCACCCAGCAGATCCTTATACCCGCGCACTTGATCTTGCACCCCGCGTTGATAGTTGAAGCTAACCAACTGATCGACTCGCGGTCGAATCGCGATCTTGGTCTCAAGGCCATACTGCCTGAAGCCGGTGTCCTGCTGCCGGCTCCCCAGCAGATCGCGAACCTCATCGAGCGGCATGCCAAAGAACCTGTGATACACGTTGCGAGAATCTTGACCTTGGCCGGCGCGCAAATCATTGTGTTTCCGCCCTGAAGCTCCAAAGAGCCAGAACACCTTCTCACTCGCCACAGACACCCGTCCCGCAGCAAAGCCCGATAAATCGGCGCTAGCTCCCCCCAGCGTAAAGTTGCCATGCGTCTGCCACTGTCCATCATCGGCAAAGCGCGCTTCCTCTGTTCTCACATGAATCGTTCCGCCCAGCGAATCACTCCCATACTGAGCCCCGGTTGGCCCAAGTAGTGCCTCAACCCGCTGCGCCTGCGATGGCTCAATAAAGGCCAAATACTGATTGGGCCCCGACCGAAAAGTGGAGTTGTTAAACCGGATCCCGTCCATCAGATTCAAAACCTGATAACCGGTAAGCCCGCGAAGGAATGGCGACACCTGAGCAGTCGTGGTCTGTTGAACATGGATTCCCGGCGCGGATTCCAGCGCATTTCCCAGAGTGCGTAACGAACGCTTCTGCAAATCGCTCTGATCGAGAATCGTAGTCACATGTGCAGACTCCATCGCTTCCTCGGCCCCACCCCGGAAAGCATTGATGGTCAATCGTGTATAAACGGAAGATGGCTCCAGCCGGATCTCAAACTCACCGCTGGAAACTACTCTTTCCCCAGTGTTGAATCCATCAGTGGTCACCCGCACCTGATACTTGGCATCATTGGGCGGGCTCCACTCAAAGCGACCCCCGCTACCGGACTTTGCCAAATGCAGCAACATCCCATTCGAGGACCGAAACTCCACTCGGGCACCCTCAAGCGGCTGCCCCGAAGCATCGATAACCCTACCGGAAATTGCAGCTTCCAAACAAAGCACCCAACTAAGCAAACAAAACACAATTCTCGTCATGAATTGTAAGGCTAACATTGTGGTTTTTACAACTGAATGAACAAAAAAGCGTTGGTGAGTCGGGCGGGGCTCGAACCCGCGACCACCGCATTAAAAGTGCGATGCTCTACCAACTGAGCTACCGACTCAATAGACAAATAGTAGTATAGCAAGACAGTGATGAAAGTTGGATTGATTGGCACAGGCGCGATTGCAAATAAACACGCGCAGGCATACAAGAACATTGGCTACAAGATCGTAGCCGTAAGCAATAAAACTGCAGAGAGAGGACAAGCCTTTGCAGATCAATGGGGTAGCGAGTTTTTCACCGACTGGGCAGACGTTTGCCGTCACCCCGAAGTCGACTTTATCGACCTCTGCACCTTCCCTGACATGCGCCTCGAGCCGCTTAAAGTCGCCGCTGACGCAGGCAAACACATCCAGGTGCAGAAACCAATCGCGATCGACGTCGCCACCGCCGAAGAAATGATCGCCTACACCAAAGCAAAAGGCGTAAAGTTGAGCGTCGTAAGCCAGGGCCGCTTCAACGACTCGATCCAGTTCCTCAAGAAGGCCATCGATTCAGGCCGCCTCGGCAAGATCTTCCAGGCCGACGCCTACGTCAAATGGTGGCGCAGTGAAGAATACTATTCCCGCCCGATCAAAGGCAGTTGGGCCGTAGAAGGCGGAGGCTCTCTCATCAACCAGGGCATCCACCAGGTCGACTGGCTCCTCTACTTGATGGGCGACGTAAAGCAAGTTTTCGGCCAGTGGCATCTCGGCGTGCGTCACAAGATCGAAAGCGATGATGTCCTCTGCGCCCTACTGCGCTTCGAAAACGAAGCCACAAGCGTAATCCAGACCTCCACCGCTATGTGGCCCGGCCTCACAGAACGCATCGAGTTACACGGCACCAAAGGCACCGCGATTCTCACCGGAGACCGCCTCACCCGCTGGGACGTAGTCGACGACTCAGGCGACCCAGCCCCGGTAGCCGCCGATGTTTCAAGCGGCGCTAGCGACCCCATGGCCATCTCGCTAGCCCCCTTCGAGCGCGCATTTCTCGACTTCGGCGAAGCCATTCGCACCGGCAGTAGCCCGCTCATCAGCGGCGAAGAAGGCCTCCGCGCTCTCGAACTCGTCCAGTCCATCTACACCAGTGCCCGCGAAAATCGCCTCGTCCAGATCGGAAGCCGGCGTGGCTAACTGGTGGCACCTCCGGGTGCCTGCCTCAAGCGCCAATCTCGGCCCGGGCTTTGACGCCCTAGGCCTCGCCTTGTGTCCCTATCTCGATTGCCGTTTCCGTCTCGCAGACAAGCTGACGATTCGCGCCTCAGGCCGCGATGCAGACCTGATCTCCACCTCAGATGACAATCTGATCTGGCAGACCGCCCTCACCGTCGCAGTACATACCGGCGAGACGATGCCTCCGGTAGAGCTCGAAGTCCACAACGATATCCCCCTCGGCAAAGGCCTCGGCTCCAGCGCCGCTGCCCTCACTGCCGGAGTGATCCTCGCCGACGTCATGCTCGGCCTCGGCTGGAAAAACCATCGCATCCTCGACGAAGCCGCCCGCATTGAAGGCCATCCCGACAACGTCGCCGCCTGC
>ENA-ORBV01007910-ORBV01007910.1-microbial-mat-metagenome-genome-assembly--contig:-NODE-7910-length-18075-cov-19.466885_pt1 | contig 18075 bp, 10 predicted proteins | sample MGYA00237777_ERZ505514 | MGnify/ENA primary metagenome ERZ505514 (study PRJEB26160, sample SAMN06269048) | microbial mat metagenome | isolation source: Oligotrophic lake microbial mat | place...
TTGCCATGGTCGGCATCTGCCGCATCGTGCGGCGGTAGTCGCGCCTCGCGGTTTGCTGTGGCTTTGCGAGCGGAGCCCCGGGGAACCGCCCGTCGCGGCCCACGTGGAAGACTTTTCTTCGTGGCGTACCTCCGCTGCGGCATCCTCAGCTTCTGGTTTGCGCGGGCCTTGGTGCGGCACCTGCGGGCATGATCTTCTCGTGGCCCGTCGCTGGGCGACTACAGAAAGCGTGCAAGGGACGCGGTGTCTGCCCCTCGTGCAACGGCCGACGCATGGCCCAGACCGCCGCCCATTTGGTCGATCATGTCATCCCACCAGTTCCCGTCCGTCAATGGGTGATCTCCGTGCCGAAGCGACTGCGCTCACCCTTGGCGACTGCGCTCACCCTTGGCGGCTGCGCTGGTTCCTCACTGAGCGACCCGAGGCCGTCGCCGCCCTCACGAAGATCTTCATGCGCGAAGTGGAACGGCTCGTGCGCGAGGCTGCGGGCGTGGCGCCGTCACCGGACAGGGCCGACAACGAGTTGCCCCGCATCGGCGCCGTATCCTTCCTGCACCGAGAAAGGCTCGGCACTCAACCGGCATGTCTATCTGCATGTGTGCGTGACCGACGGCGTGTTTTCCCGGACCGCGACGGGTGAACAGGCTGAGCCGAGCGTCACGTTCCTGCCGGCGCGGCCTGTCACCCCCGGCGACCTCGACACCCTTACCGAGCGAGTGCGAAAGCGGCTCATTCGGTGGTTCCGGCGAGCGGGTCTGCTCGACGCGGAGGCCGCGGCCGACATGCTCGCGTGGGAATACAGCGGGTTTTCGATCGACGCTTTGCGTGCGGATCTCCCTTTCAGTCCCCAAAGTGCGTGCCTCTTGCAAGCCCCTCGAGCACTTGGTGCGGTATTGCGCTCGGCCCGCGTTCGCCAAGCTCCTCGCGCGGATTGACGAGGCGTTTCCACTGATGTGCCCAGCCTGCGGCGGCGACATCCGGCTCATTGCGTAGCGGCGCAGACCGCCGGCTGGAGCCGGCTCACTTCGAACCGGAGGTTCGCAAGCGGACGAAGGCCAGGATGGCTTCGCCCGCGTGAAGACAGCCCCTCGCCCACGTGGGCGAGCCGGGCGAGCCGCCTCCGGTGTCACTAGCCAGAGGCCCGCCGACCGAGTGGGGCGAGCTCGTCCAGGCCTACTTTCGACCGCAACGTCGTCCAGGCCTCGCCCGACGAGCTGCCCGTGATCGACATCCACTCACTCTGACCGCATCCAACGGGGCAAAGCGGGGACGGCCTGCGCCGAGCGTGAAAAACCAGGCTCCCACGACAGATGGTGGAGGCCTCAGAGCCAAGCCACCGTCCCGCACAACACGCTCGAGCCCGATCGGCTACGCGCAGAAGCTGATCAGTCGCCACAAACACGTTGCCGAAGTGCCGTTGACCGTCCTATCCTTTCGCGCCCTAAGTCTTGGAACGACAAACGCTTGCGGCAAAACCTCAAGCGTTTGTGAATAGCGAGTGCGCGAGCGCCTTCAAGGTCTCTCGTTAGGGCGCGGGAGTGCGGCGGCCAGCGCCGCCCGTTTGTTTCCCGCCAGCGCGACCTGTTTTCACCCCGGGGGCGGCGAGGCCACCTGCGGCCGCGTCGTGAGGGGCGGGGTGTGAAGGCCGCCTGTGGACGCGAACTCGATGCGGTACCGGGGGATGAACGTGCGCTGGGTGACCCGGACGCTCTCGATCCGATCGACGCGGTAGGCCCGCGGTTCGCCGTTGTCCGCGCGAACGGCGTAGAGCAGGAGGTTGCCGGCGCTCGAGCGCCGCAGCGAGTACGGCTCGATCGTCCGGCGTGAGCCGTTGTAGCCGAGCTCAACGCACAGTCGGTTCGCGGCGGCGAACCGGACGGTCTCCAGAGGGACGGTCCCACCCCAGACACTGACCGTGGCCGGCGGAAACCACGTGGCCTCGATCGGCTCGGAGGCGGACACCTGCATGGATTGAAGGACGGGGGCCGTCGTCGCGCCCTCGAGCCACGCGAACAGCTCGGGCAGCACGTTCCAGAAATCGTCGAACGGCGGGAGCTCAGGCAGCTGGTGCCGGAGCATGTTCTCCCACTCGGACTTCGTTTCCCCCAGCCGTTCGGTGGTCTGAACCGAAGCCAGCGTGGGCACGGGCACACCCTTGGTCTGGCACTTCTCGATGAGCACGGCCCGAATCTGCGCCGCCTCGGCGGCCGTTTGCTGATCCTCGCGGCGATAGAGATTGACCACGTCGTAGAGATCGCGCGGCCGCCCCCGCTCGCCCAGAGCCCGGATCTTCTCGGCGAATACCTCCTCGAAGCAGTAGCACCGGACGGTTCCGGGCTGGGGGAGCGCGTCGGGGTATGGGTGCGCGATGGGCCGCAGCACAGTCAAACGGACGACCTTCTCCGAGGCGCTCAGGTCGAGCTTCACGCTCGCCACGTGCGGCGTGCGGCGCGGACCCACGTAGTAGACGCGGCCTTCGGTGTATGTTCCGGATGCGTTGCCCTTGAGTGCTGGCGCTCGCTGAGAGAAATCGATGCCCGATTCCTCGGCGACGCGATCCATCGCAGCTTTGAGCGGTGCTTCGACGTCCGCCGGAACGATTGGGCCGCCAGGCAAGATGGTGAAGTCCAGGTCCTCCGAGAACCTGTACGTCTCGATGTAGCACTTCTTGAGGCTCGTTCCGCCCTTGAATGCCCATGTCGTGCCGAGGGTCGGTTCGGAGCCGATTCCCCAGAGCAGCCAGCCGAGCACGTAGTCCTTCTCGACGACGTCCTCACGCAGGCCCCATTCGCGCACACGCTGCTCGATGTCGGCACGGCTGATCACGACGGCTCCTCGCGCTTGAGTTCGACATTGACACGGAGCCCCCAGCGCTTCAGCACTCGGCCCTTCGCGTCGACGGACGGATCGAGCACCGTCAGCCCCTTGCTCACCCGCCCCCGGCATGCATCCGAGAGCTTGGGCGCATCGAGACCGAGCGCCTCCACAATGTATCCAAGGCGCTTGAACACCGTGCGGTTCCCGAGGCGATCCCCGTACACCACGACCTGACTCTCGTTCCGATGGGTGCTCGCCAGGTATTCACGCACCACGCTCGCCACGTGTCGGATGCCTCCACCCAGCCGCGGATCGTCGAGAATGTCGATGAGGGTGCGCGCGGGGTCAGACACCATGACCTTCACGCGATCCCGCCAGACAGCGCGGGTTCCGAAGTGCAGGTCCTCGGGCACGTGCTTGAGGCGGAAGGCCGTTCCCTGAACTTCTGATTCAGACCCGCGGATCGGGCGAGCGGTCATCACCACGACGCCACGAAAGACCTGCTCGGTCAACTCCCAATGCTCGCAGGCGCTCCAGCCGCCGATGTAGCAGGGCGCGAACACAGCGACGGCGACGCGCCACGGGTCCTCGCGCCAGTCGGACGGTTCGGAAGCGCCGAGCGGCACCGTCGTATAGATGCCGCGACGAACGCGTGAGAGCCAGCCCCTTGAAGCCAGATACCCGAGCAGTTTCCTGATCTTGTGCGGGGGCAGCCGCAGCACCCGCGCGGCGGTGGTCATGTCGAACGGGCCGGCGACATCACGGTGAAGCCGCTCAATCGCCACCCGGTTTTTCTCGTCGATTCCCAACCGCATGGTACAACACCTCTGCAATAGTTCCCACTAGATCGGCACTTCTGCGGCTGTAGTATACTCTTGTGGAAGGGTTCTGGCCGGATCAATGGGCTTCCATGCGGGCTGAGGGCAATGTGCGGCGGCTCGATCGCGGGCGGACTCCATCACCGTCGATCGTGAATGCGCGTCTCGCCTAGGGACGCTCCGACGCGCCAGGTGTGACGTCATCGACCGGGCGCAGGCTGGGTCATGCGCTCCAGCAACGGCAACAGGTCCGGGGTCCGAAACTCTTGCACGAACCCGCTCTCCCCCACGTAGAACCTCACCCGGCCGCCCCCCATCAGAACCTTCCCCAGGACCTTCACGTCGCTGTGGAAGCTCACGAGCGTCCGCCGGTCGGTCCCCGACGGGAGCGGCGTGTTGTCGAACACGACGTTGATCGGGTTCCTCGGGTGATTGTGAAACAGCAGGACCTCATTGGCGTACTCCTGCTGGATGTACCCCCTGATCGCCGCCGAAACGTGCTCTGGGATACTCACGGCGCCTTCGGTGCCGACCGCGTGGGCCATCTGCTCGACGACCGTCGTCGATCCGTGCCTGAAGCCGAACCCGACGATGAGGTGCTCGACCGCGGCGTCGGCGGCAAAGACGCCACAGCCACAAAGGAAGGCATTTCGGTTGAGTTGGCCGCGGAACTTGTGAATGCCGCCGTTTGCCTTCTTGCAGCCGGTCTTCACCGGACCCACCCCGGCCTCGTCCGCGTCCTTGAAGACCACAGGGTTCGGGTCGAACGCATTTGCGATGACTGTCCCAACGAGTTCACGGATCAAGGATTCTGCTGCGTTCATGATCGCCTCCATGCGTTCCGGTCGTGGCCGCCGACTGGTAGTTTATCGCGCCCGCGCGACGGCATTGCGCTCAGAAAGCGATCTGACCTGCCTGCTTTCCCTGAGCCACTCTGAGTGAGAGGAGTTCGTTCTATCGCTTCCACCACCTTTGCAGGGGCCGGAGCGGAGTCGAGCGGAGCGAGACGCAGCGGAGAGCCCTGCAAAGGTGACGCCGCCCCTCCCTGGCACAGCGCCGCGAACGCACCGGGAGTGCGGTAGGCCAGGCTGCTGTGCGGCCGGTCATCCCGGTAGAACCGCCGGTAGTCGCCGATCACCACCACCGCCTCACGCAGGTCCATGAACGCCTCGCGGTCCAGGCACTCGTCACGTAGACGACCGTTGAAGCTCTCGATCAGACCGTTCTGCCAAGGGCTCCCAGGCTCAACGTACAGCGGGCCCACGCCGCTCGCTTGCAGGTGTTTCTTCAGCTGCTTGGCGATGAACTCAGGCCCGTTGTCTGACCGGATGTGCCTGGGCACGCCGTGCTCCTTGAACAACCCCGACACCAGCCTGATCACGTCCCTGGCGTTGATCCGACGCGACACATGCACCAGCAGCGGCACACGCGTGTACTCGTCCACCACCGTCAGAACCTTGAACGCACGACCGTCGTTCATCGTCTGGTCGTGTACAAAGTCCCACGTCCACACATGGTTGCGGCAAGTCGACCGCAGCATGTGCACCGCGTTCTCAGGCACACCGATCGCCCGACGCTTCTTCACACGCCGCGGCACCCGCAGCCCGTGCCGACGGCACAGCCGGTGCACCCGGTCCCGTCCCGCCCGGAAGCCGCGCAACGACACCATCCCGTGCAGCATCCGGTACCCAAGCCGCGGGTGCCTGGCCGCAAGCCGCGTCAGCTCCGCCACCAGCGGCTTGTCCTTCTCGACCTTGGTCAGCGGCGCCTTCACGGCGTTACGCGACAGCCCGACCAGCCAGCACGCCCGGCGGATCGACACCTCCGGCCGTGAGCGCCGGATGAGCTCGACCGCCTCGCGGAGGCGGATCGGGCTCACCATTTTCCCTCGTTGAGCTCCTTCAAGATCTGCTTGTCCAGCGTCAGGTCTGCCACCGCCTTCTTCAGACGACGGTTCTCCTCCTCCAACGCCCGAAGACGCTTCACCTCGTTGTCGCCCATGCCGCGGAACTGCGTCCGCCAACGCGCCAAGGTCGCCCCGCTGATCTCCAGCTTCTGGCACACCTGGGCCAAAGACTGGCCACCGGCCTCCAGTTGCTTCGCCTCCCGCAGCTTGCGGATGATCTCTTCCGTCCCATGCCGTTTACGCTTCATCGTGAGAGCCTTTCTGGGGGATTCTTCCCCACTGGCTCTCACTCGGAATGGCTCAGATTTTCAAGGGCAGGTCAGGAGTTCGAGCAGGCGGATGACGCGGGTTTGATCCACCGCACGGAGTCGCGGGACTTCCTGATTCGAACGGTCGATTTGGACCTCGGCTCCGGCCCCATCCTCCCGCGGGCCGGTGATCAGGTGCGGGAGACGGTTGGCGGCGTGGGGGGGACGGCGCGGCACGCTGCACCCCGCGTGGGCTCACGGTCCGTGCGCTCGCGGGGTGCAGGCTGGGCTGCGGCCCGCGCGCATGTAGACAGATGAGGCGGTGGGACTCAGGACGCACTCTCCCCGAGCGGCATTGACCAGCAGTTGAGCGATCGCAAGCGGGTCCTCATCTTTGACAATGTACCCCGCCGCACCCTCTTGCAGCGAACGATCGATGAGCGCGGCGTGGGCGTGTCCGCTGAACATTACCACCCGAGTCGATGGGCACTGGGCCGTCAGAGCCCGCAAGGCGGCAAAGCAGTCGACGCCGGGTATCTCTACATCCAGTAAAACCAGATCCGGTCGTAACTGGACGATCATGGGAACCGCTGCGACGGGGTTGGAGGACCACCCGAGCCAGCGGAGCAGGCCCGTCTCGGGGATGAAGGACTTCAGCGCCTCGGCGGCGAGGAAGTTGTCATCCACCATAAAGAGCCCGGGGATGAGTGGTGTATCGTTCATGGATACTGCTCTGTCGAGGTCGGTGTGATCGCATTGCTGGCGTGGATCAGGGCGTCTCGAAGGTTGCCGGGGCTTGGCGAGGGACCAAGTACGATGATTCTTGCGCTGCGGTCATTTATTTCCCGGTCATCCCACGCACCTTGCGTGGCTGTTGCAGCCGCAGGTAAGACTATGCCGCCATTGAGGATGACCACCCGCCTTCCGGGATGGTTGTTGAGAAATACCCGCACCAGCGCTGGATCGGGTTGTTCAACCACCCACAACGAGGCATCCGGGGCGGATGATCCCAGATGGCGGGACGTTTTAAATGCCAACTGACCTAAAAACATCAAGGCCAAAGATAACTCGCGCTGGCCATCAATGGTGACGGCGGCCGTGCGTATCGCCCCCGCGTGGGCCGTTTGGCTCGACACCGCGGCTGGGAGCGTCAGCGTAAAGGTTGTGCCCTCACCCGGTGTTGATCGCACGGCGACAACCCCGCCGGCGGATTCGATGATGCCTCTGACCATTCCCAGTCCCATGCCCGTGGCAATCGCCCGGCCTTTCGTCGAGAAATAGGGCTCGAAACAGCGGGCCACAACCTCGGCGGGCATTCCCGGGCCGTCATCGGACACCAGCACCATGACCACCGGTGCGCCCGCAGCACTGGTCGCGGCCTCGGCGTTCACGCGAACGGTGCCGGCGGGCCGGGCAGCCATCGCCTCGCCGGCGTTCTGCACGAGGTTAAAGACGGCCTGCGTCAGCCGATGCTGAGGGATATTCACGCCCAGGCCGCGCGGAGCCTGACACTCAAGCCGGATCAGGCGAGGAAGCCCCGCGCGGAAAAGCGGCATAGTTGCAGCGCACCAAACTTCCAGATCGATGGCGGGACTGGAAGCCTCAACACGATCGGGGTCCATAGCCATCAGGCGCATACCGGCCGAAAGGTTGCTTAAGTGGTCCAAGGCCTTGCTGATGGCGGCAAAGTCTTTTCGGTTGTCATCCGTTATGCAGGCGGCTTCCAGCACCTGTAATCGGAAGCGGATCGGCATCGTCAAGTTGGCGAGGTCGTGGCCAAGACCCACGGCCATCGTGCCCAGCGCGGCTAGACGCTCGGCGGTGTGCAGGGCGACGGTCGAGGCGGCCAGTTCGGCGGTCCGCAGCTCGACGGCCTGCTGGAGATTCTCGCGGTGGCGGGTGAGCTCCTGCTGGGCGGCCTTGCGCTCGGTGATGTCCAGGTTCGTCCCCACCATCCATTCGTTTTGCCCCTGCTTGTTCGTGCGCACCGTTTGAACCGCTTCGATTTCGCGGACCTGGCCATCATCGCGCCGCCGGATGCGGAACTCGCCGCGGCTCTGCCTGCCGGTGCGCACGGTATCGTGCACGATGCGCTCGGTTTCCGGCAGATCCTCGGGGAGCAGGGCGGTGGACCAGTCGCTGTACTGGACAAAGCCATCCGGCGTGGGCGCGATGCCGTAGAGGCGGAACATCTGCGCATCCCAGCGGACCGCGCTGGTGAGGACGTTCCATTCCCAGATGCCCACCGCCGTCGCCTCGGTCGCCAGGCGCATCCGCGTTTCGCTTTCGAGCAAACTCGTTTGGGATTGCTTGCGCTCGGTGATGTCGGTGTGGACGCCGACCCATTCGCGGGTTCTTCCCTCGGCATCGGGCACCGGCACGGCCCGCACCGAACACACCCGCCACTGGCCATCATACCGGCGCACGCGGTGTTCAAACGCGTACGGCCGATTCTCGGCGACTGCAAGGTTCCAAGCGTCGATGGTCGGACGCGCATCCTCGGGGTGCACAGCGTTCGACCAGCCAAAGCCTTCATACTCTCCCTGACTCTGGCCGGTAAACGCGGACCAGACGGGCTGCTCGCCCTCCATTTTTCCCTCGGCGTTGTTGGTCCAGATGATGTCGGTCACTGCGCCGAGGGCCGCGCGAAACCGGTCCTCGCTGGCCCGCAACGCTCCCTCCGCCTGCTTGCGGTCGGTCACATCACTCGCAGCGCCGAACCATTCGATGATTTCACCCGCGGCGTCCAGCAGCGGGACAGCGCGGGACAGCGTCCAGCCCCACGTCCCATCCACCCGCAGAACCCGGTGTTCGAGCTCGAAGACGCCTTTGCTGCCGATCGCCCGGCTTATGGCCGCCACAACCTTCGAGCGGTCATCGGGGTGGATGTGCTTCGTGAGCCAGTCGCGGGTAGAGTCGCTGGCGCTGGGGATGAAGTTGCGGCCGTCAAACGGGTGCAGCAGGCCCCAATTGGCGCTCATGCGGTAGACCACATCGCAGCTCGCCGTCACCAGCGCCTGCAAGCGTGCCTCGCTGTCGCGGAGCACCTCGGTGCGCTCCTTCACGCGCTGTTCAAGGCTCGCGTTTAGTTCGCGCAGTTGATGCTCGGCGTGGCGGCGCTGCGTCACTTCGGCAAGCAGGGTGTCGTTCACCTTCTGAAACTGGCGACTCTTCCGGTACAACTCGGCGAAGACGGCGGCTTTGCAGCGGAGGATCGGCGGGTTCACCGGCTTGTGGAGGTAGTCCACAGCGCCGGCCCCGTAGCCTTCGAGCACATGCTGGTCTTCGTTGTAGTAGGCCGTTAGAAAGATAATCGGGATACGTGCGGTCTTTTTGCGGTCCTTGATCATCTGGGCGAGCTCGAAGCCGGTCATGCCGGGCATCCGGATGTCCAGGATGAGGAGGGCAAATTCCTCGACGATGAGCGCGAGTAAGGCCTGCTCGGCGGACTCCGCGCGGACAAGCCGATAGCTGGGATCGTCAAGCACCGTTTCGAGCACGGAGAGGTTTCTCGGCTCATCGTCGACGATCAGGATGTTGATGGGCCCCTCGTCAATGGCGGGGGCTGCGCCGGCGCAAGCTGCGCCGGCGAGCAGGTCGGTAGGGGGCGCTGTGGGGGGGTTCGTTTTCATGTTCATGTTCAGCGGAAGAGCCACACACGCATGAGCGAGAGGAGTTGGTCGGTGTTCACCGGTTTGGCGATGTAGTCGCTCGCGCCGGCGTCGAGGCATTTCTCACGGTCGCCTTTCATCGCCTTGGCGGTGAGGGCGAGGATAGGGAGGGTGCGAAACTCGGGGGCATTGCGGATTCTGCGCATCGTCTCGTAGCCGTCCATGTCGGGCATCATGATATCCATAAGCACGAGGCTGATGCCGGGGGTGTTCTGGATGAGCTCGATTGCGCTGCGGCCGTTGGTGGTGGTCATCACTTCCATCTCCTGATTCTCCAGCAGCGAGGTGAGGGCGAAGATGTTGCGGGCGTCGTCATCGACCACCAGCACTTTGCGGCCGCGCAGGACTTTCTTGGAGCTGTGGAGCCCATCGAGCATGGCCTGCTTTTCTACGGGAAGGTCGGTGACGACGCGGTGGAGGAAGAGCGCGGTTTCGTCGAGCAGCCGCTCGGGAGACTGGACATCTTTGAGGATGATGCTCTTGGCCATCGTCTTTAGCTGCGACTGCTCGGCGGGGCTCAGGTCTTTGCCGGTGAAGACGACGACGGGCAGGTTTTGAAGCTGGGGTTCGATGTGCATTCTCTCCAGAAGCTCGAAGCCCGTCATGTCCGGGAGACGCAAGTCGAGCACCACGCAGTCGAAGGTACGGTCGAGCAGCGCCTCGAGCGCTTCGGCGCCGGTAGCCACCGAGTGTATCTCGATGTCGCGATAGCCGAGCAACTCGATGATGGACATTCGCTCGATCTCGTTGTCTTCGACGATGAGCAGCCGCTTGGTGCGGGGGACGGTGAAGTTTTTGATGCGGTCAAAGGCCGCCTCCAGCCCTTGGGTGGTGGGCTCCTTGATGAGGTACGAGAAGGCGCCGTGCGCGAGGCCGTGCTGGCGATCCTCCTCGAGCGTGACGATCTGCACCGGGATGTGGCGCAGGGCCGGGTCGAGCTTGAGCTGGTTTAACACCGTCCAGCCGAGCATGTCGGGCAGGAAAATATCGAGCGAGATGGCCGCGGGGTTAAACTGCCGGGCGAGCGAGAGGCCCATCACGCCCTTGTTTGCGACGATGCCCTTAAAGCCCGTGTCGCGGGCGAGACCCAGGAGAATGCGGGCGTAGTGCGGATCGTCCTCGATGATGAGCACCACGGCGTCCGCCTGCTCGATGCTCTCGCGGTCATCTTCGACGTGCTCTTCGCGCGTCAAAGGCAGGACGTGGATATCGCGGGAGATGGGCGAGAACGAGGAGCCAGCGGGAGACGCGATCCGCCCGCTGGCGGGGCCGGAATAGTGGATTGGCAGGAAGAGCGTGAACGTGCTGCCCTGGCCGTGGACGCTGGCGAGCTTGATCTCGCCGCCGAGCAGCACGGCCAGTTCGCGGCTGATGGCCAGGCCCAGGCCGGTGCCGCCGTATTTGCGCGACGTGCCAGCGTCGGCCTGCTGGAAGGCCTCGAAGATGAGCCGCTGCTTGTCGGGCGGGATGCCGATGCCGGTGTCCTCGACGGCGAAGGCGACCACCTGCTGGGCTTTGCTGAGCACCGCGTGGTCGAAGCTCCAGCCCTGCGTGGCCAGAGCGACCCGCACCTCCACCTGGCCTTGGGCGGTGAACTTGACGGCGTTGGAGAGCAGATTCTTGAGAATCTGCTGGAGCCGCTTCGGGTCGCTGTCCATGAAGGGCGGCAACTCCTCGGAGAACCGCACGTTCAGCGGCAGATTCTTGGCCTCGGCTACGTGCCGGAAGTTGCGGTCGATGTTGTCGCGCAGCCCGGCGAAGGGGATCTCCTCGACCTCGACGGTGACGGTGCCGGACTCGATTTTGGAAAGATCGAGAATGTCATTGATGAGGTGGAGCAGGTCCGAGCCCGAGGAGTTGATGTTGCGGGAAAACTCGACTTGCTTGCCGGAGAGATTGCCCACGGCATTCTCGGCGAGCTGCTGGCTGAGGATGAGGATGGAGTTGAGCGGCGTGCGCAGCTCGTGCGACATGTTGGCCAGGAACTCGGATTTATACTTCGAGGTGAGGGCCAGTTCGGCGGCTTTTTCCTCGAGCGCGTGGCGGGCCTGCTCGACCTCGGAGTTTTTGCGCTCGACCTCGGCGTTCTGCTCGGCGAGCAGGCGGGCCTTGGAGCCGAGCTCTTCGTTGGTCTGCTGGAGTTCGCTCTGGCGGGATTGCAGTTCGACGGTGAGCTGCTGGGACTGCGTGAGCAGTCCTTCGGTGCGCATCGTCGCCTCGATCGTGTTAAAGACCGCGCCGATGCTCTGGGTGAGCAGCTCGAGGAAGGCGAGCGAGCCGGTGCTGAATTTTTTCAGCGCCGCCAGCTCGATGACGGCCTTGGTCTCGCCCTCAAAGAGCACCGGCAGCACGATAATGCTGACCTGCCTGGCCTCGCCGAGGCTGGAGGAGATATTGATAAAATCCGGCGGCACATCGGCGAGCAGGATGCGCTTCTTTTCCACCGCGCACTGGCCGGCCAGGCCCTCGCCGAGGCGGATGCTTTGAGCGAGCCGTTGGCCACCGTGCGCGTAGCTCGAAAGCAGCCGGAGCTCGGGTTCTTCCGCTGTGCCGGCGAGATGGTAGATGGTGCCCTGGTGGGCATTGACCAGCGGGGCCAACTCCGTCAGGAGCATCTGGCCCACGGTGTTCAGCTCGCGCTGGCCCTGGAGCATGCCGGTGAACTTGGCGAGGTTCGTCTTTAGCCAGTCCTGCTCGCGGTTGCTCTCGGTGGTCTCGCGCAGGTTGAGAATCATCGTGTTTAGGTTGTCCTTTAACTCCGCAACCTCGCCCTTGGCATCCACCTGGATCGAGCGCGTGAGATCGCCCTTAGTCACCGCCGTGGCGACTTCGGCGATGGAGCGGACCTGGGTGGTCAAGTTGGCGGCCAGGAGGTTGACGTTGCCGGTGAGATCCTTCCATGTGCCGGCGGCGCCGGGGACGTTGGCCTGACCGCCGAGCCGCCCGTCCACGCCGACTTCTCGGGCCACGTTGGTGACCTGGTCGGCGAAGGTGGCCAGCGTGTCGGTCATGCCGTTGATCGTGTCGGCGAGCGCCGCGACTTCGCCCTTGGCCTGCACTGTCAGGCGCTGGGTCAGGTTGCCGTTGGCCACCGCCGTCACCACCTTTACGATGCCGCGGACCTGTTCGGTGAGATTCGACGCCATGAAGTTCACGTTGTCAGTGAGGTCCTTCCAGGTGCCGCCCACGCCGGAGACCTGTGCCTGGCCGCCGAGCTTGCCCTCGGTGCCGACTTCGCGGGCCACGCGGGTGACTTCGCCGGCGAAGGAGTTGAGCTGATCGACCATGGTGTTGATGGTGTTTTTCAGCTCCAGAATCTCGCCCTTCACATCGACGGTGATCTTGCGGTTCAGGTCGCCGCGCGCCACCGCCGTTGTCACCTCCGCGATGTTGCGGACCTGGGCGGTGAGATTGGCGCCCATGGTGTTGACCGAGTCGGTGAGATCCTTCCAGGTGCCCGCCACGCCGGGCACCACCGCCTGCACGCCGAGCCGCCCCTCGGTGCCGACCTCGCGGGCCACGCGCGTCACTTCCGAGGCGAATGAGCGCAACTGCTCGACCATGGTGTTGATGGTTTCCTTGAGCTGCAAAATCTCGCCGCGCACATCCACCGTGATCTTCTTGGAAAGATCGCCGTTGGCCACGGCGATGGTCACCTCGGCGATGTTGCGCACCTGGCCGGTGAGGTTCGAGGCCATCGAGTTCACGTTGTCGGTGAGATCTTTCCAGGTGCCAGCCACGCCGGGCACCGCCGCCTGGCCGCCTAGCTTGCCCTCGGTGCCGACCTCACGCGCCACGCGCGTCACTTCCGACGCGAATGCCGACAGCTGATCGACCATCGTGTTCATCGTGTCCTTGAGCTGCAAAATCTCGCCCTTCACGTCCACCGTGATTTTCCGCGAAAGATCGCCGCGCGCGATGGCCGTCGCCACGTCGGCGATATTGCGCACCTGGCCGGTGAGATTCGAGGCCATCGAGTTCACGTTGTCGGTGAGATCCTTCCACGTCCCCGCCACGCCCGGCACCTGCGCTTGTCCGCCCAGCTTGCCCTCGGTGCCGACCTCGCGAGCCACGCGGCTGACTTCCGCCGCAAACGAGCGGAGCTGATCCACCATCGTGTTGATGGTTTCCTTCACCTCCAAAATTTCGCCGCGCACGTCGGCGGTGATCTTCTTGGAAAGGTCACCGTTCGCCACGGCGATCGTCACCTCGGCAATGTTGCGAACCTGCCCGGTGAGATTGGTCGCCATGGCATTCACGTTGTCGGTCAGGTCCTTCCACGTGCCCGCCACGCCCTCCACCGCCGCCTGCCCGCCGAGCTTGCCCTCGGTGCCGACCTCACGCGCCACGCGGCTGACCTCGCCAGCGAACGCGTTGAGCTGATCGACCATCGTGTTGATGGTGTTTTTCAACGCGAGAATTTCGCCTTTGACCTCGACCGTGATCTTCGAGGAAAGATCGCCGTTCGCCACGGCGGTAGTCACGTCGGCGATGTTGCGGACCTGCGCGGTGAGGTTGGTCGCCATCGCGTTGACCGAGTCGGTGAGATCCTTCCACGTCCCCGCCACGCCGGGCACCTGCGCCTGCCCGCCCAGCTTGCCTTCGGTGCCGACCTCGCGCGCCACGCGAGTCACTTCCGAGGCGAACCCGTTGAGCTGATCCACCATCGTGTTGATGGTGTTTTTCAGTTCGAGAATTTCCCCCTTCACCTCGACGGTGATCTTGCGGCTCAGGTCGCCACGCGCGACCGCAGTGGTAACGTCGGCGATATTGCGCACCTGCCCGGTGAGATTCGTCGCCATCGCGTTCACCGAGTCGGTGAGATCCTTCCACGTACCAGCCACACCACGCACCTGGGCCTGCCCGCCCAGCTCGCCCTCGGTGCCGACCTCGCGAGCCACACGCGTCACTTCCGCGGCAAATCCGTTGAGCTGATCCACCATCGTATTGATGGTGTTTTTCAGCTCTAAAATCTCGCCTTTCACATCCACCGTAATCTTCTTGGAAAGATCGCCATTGGCCACCGCCGTCGCCACGTTGGCGATGTTGCGGACCTGCCCGGTGAGGTTCGAGGCCATCGAATTCACGTTGTCGGTGAGATCCTTCCACGTCCCCGCCACGCCCGGCACCTGCGCCTGTCCGCCCAGCTTGCCCTCGGTGCCCACCTCGCGAGCCACGCGGGTCACTTCCGCGGCAAATCCGTTGAGCTGATCGACCATCGTATTGATAGTGTTTTTCAGCTCTAAAATCTCGCCCTTCACATCGACCGTGATCTTCTTGGAAAGGTCGCCGTTGGCCACCGCCGTGGTCACTTCCGCGATGTTGCGGACCTGGCCCGTCAGATTTGAAGCCATTAAGTTGACGTTGTCGGTCAGATCCTTCCACGTGCCCGCCACGCCGCCCACTTCGGCCTGTCCGCCGAGCTTGCCTTCGGTGCCGACTTCTCGCGCTACGCGAGTGACTTCCGACGCAAAGCCGTTGAGCTGATCAACCATCGTGTTGATCGTGTTCTTCAGCGCGAGAATCTCGCCCTTCACCTCGACGGTGATCTTGCGCGAGAGATCCCCCTTGGCCACCGCCGTCGTGACCTCGGCGATGTTGCGAACCTGGCCCGTCAGGTTGGACGCCATCGAGTTCACCGAGTCGGTGAGGTCCTTCCAAGTGCCAGCCACGCCGCCGACTTGCGCCTGCCCGCCCAGCTTGCCCTCGGTGCCCACCTCGCGAGCCACGCGCGTCACTTCCGAAGAAAAGCCGTTGAGCTGATCAACCATGGTGTTGATCGTCTCCTTCAACTCCAGAATCTCGCCCTTTACGTCCACCGTGATCTTGCGGGAAAGGTCGCCTCGCGCCACCCCCGTGGTCACGGTCGCGATGTTGCGCACCTGCGCGGTGAGATTGGTCGCCATGGCGTTCACCGAGTCGGTGAGATCCTTCCACGTCCCCGCCACCCCTGGCACCACCGCCTGGCCGCCAAGACGCCCATCCGTGCCGACCTCGCGCGCCACACGCGTCACTTCCGAGGCGAAGGAGCGGAGCTGATCCACCATCGTGTTGATGGCTTCCTTGAGCTGCAAAATCTCGCCTCGCACGTCGACGGTGATCTTCTTGGAAAGATCGCCGTTGGCCACCGCGATGGTCACTTCCGCGATGTTGCGCACCTGCGCCGTCAGGTTGCCAGCCATCTGGTTGACCGACTCCGTGAGATCCTTCCACACGCCTGAGACGCCCTTCACCTGCGCCTGCCCACCCAGCTTGCCCTCGGTACCCACCTCGCGCGCCACCCGCGTCACTTCCGAAGTGAACACCGAGAGTTGCTCGATCATCGTGTTCACCAGCTTCGCCGAGCGCAGGAACTCTCCCCTGAGCGCGCGTCCGTCCACTTCCAGTTCCATCGACTGCCCGAGATCCCCCTTGGCCACCGCGCCAATGGTGCGCGCCGCCTCGGTCGTCGGCCGCACCAAGTCGTCCAGCAACGTATTGAAGAAATCCACCTTCTGCGCCCAGCCGCCGACGGCACCGGGGGCCTTCATGCGCTGCTGGAGCCGCCCTTCCTTGCCGACCGCCAGGCTCAACCGCGCGACCTCGCTCGCGATCCGATCCTCATGCGCGATAGCTTGGTTGAACGCCCCCGCGATCTGCCCTTCCGTTCCCGTCCAATCCGTGGGCAACCGCACGCTGAAATCTCCATCGCGAAACCTCGTCACCACCGCGAGGATCTGCCGCAACCGCGCCTCGTTCGAGTTTTCCTCAGCGCCCAGCGGCGCGGCGTTCCGAATGACTTTCAGCTTGTCCGCTGCGCTCCAATGCGCTGGCTGAGCATCGCCATTGAGCGCGGGTGCGGCGGAGGACTGGCTCGACAGAATAGTCGTAGGTTTTTTCATGGTTAAACAGAGTCAGGATTGAGAGCGAGAACCGATCGACGAAAGGAACAAAGCAAAGTAACCCACCGTGTGCCAGCCCGGGTTGCGCGCTGTAGAACAGAGTAGTGGAAGTGCCCCGGCTCGTCAATGAAAACCAACGAAAACGCGGGTGGTGTTGATCGGTGGGCAATCGAGCGTCCTTGGCAACGAGACTGCGAAAACCGGGGCTGCCGCCCATCTTTATCGCCCAGGCGGCGCGCGCCGTCCTCGCTCAAGGCACTCGGAACCCACGACCACCGCGGCGGGTGGCATTCCTCTTGCAGGTGAGGTGCCGAAAGAGGGCAGGCGTTGACACGCCGTCCGCACGACCCACGGCGGCGGCATGATGTTTCCCGCATAATCGAGCCGCCATGAGAAAGTACCACCGGTGGATCAGCCTGCCCGCGTGCCTGTTTCTCTTGATGGTCGCCGTCACGGGCGTGGTTCTTCAAGTCCAACAGTTTTTCGGCGCGGATGAGGTCGAGAAGGAGCGGCTGCTCACGGTCACGAGCAAGCAACTGGCGTCCGCGCCCGTGGCCGGGTTGCAGGAGCAGACCGACCGGGCGCTCGCGGCGGTCAAGGCCAGCATCGGCGCGAATGTGGCGGTCGATGCGCTGGAAGTCTAGTTGAAGGATGAGCCGCGGAAAATCATCGCGTGGGCCGCCCCGCGTCGCTCGTCGGGCGCGACGGTGCAGCGCGGCGCGGCGGGCGTCAAGAGGGCTCGCTTCGGTGGGCTGTTCTGGACGCTCGCGTTCGGCGTTGTTCTGCTCCGCACGCAACAACAGGCTCGCGCCAGACCACCGTTCCTCACCGACGATCCCGGCTTCACCGACAACAGGTGGGAGTTGAAGACGCTCCTGCAATACGAGCACCACAAGGACAGGCCGGACGTGCTGATCGGGCCCAGGCTTGACATCAACTACACGCTCGTCCCCGGCTTCAAGTTCAATGTCACCCTCGCCGACACAGACGCGAAGTTCAAGTGGCGTTTCTTCGATGAACACCAGGGTTTGGGCGACGACGCGTACAAACTCAAGGTGCCGTTCCAGTTCGGCAAGACCATCGTCGATGAACACCGCTGGTTCACGTACTCCGAGGTCGGGTTCGCCAAGAAACTCGACGAGAGGGAGGGCGCGAGAGAACCCCTGATCTTCGGCGCGGTGCTAAGGCGGAATGTGACGAACCAACTCTTCATCGGAGTGGAGATGTATAACGAATCCTCGCTGTACGGCTCGGCCAACATCAGTATCATTGTCAACCTTGGCGCGACCTACACCTTGAGCGAGCACTGGAATATCCAACTCGGCGTCGGCAAGTTCATCTCCGCCAACGACGGCCCGGACCTGATCGTGCAGTTTTTGGCGCAGTGGAACTTTTAGACGTTTCACATGCTAAGAAACCCGAGCAATGCCGGGAGAAACGAACTCTCCGCCATGCCCGACGCCAACGAACAACTCACGAGCACAAAGCTCCCGCGCCCGGTGATCCTCCTGAGCTGGGTCTCGTTCTTCCAAGACGTTTCGGGCGAGATGGCGACCCCGCTGGTACCGCTCTTTCTGGTCGGCGCACTCGGTGCTTCGGCCACTACGCTCGGATGGGTCGATGGCGCGGCCGCGGCGGCGATCGCGCTGATGACGGCGTGGGCGGGGTGGCGAAGCGACCGTGTTGTGCCGGGGGTGGAGCTGTCTCTTATACACATCTCCGAGCCCACGAGAC
>ENA-ORBV01007912-ORBV01007912.1-microbial-mat-metagenome-genome-assembly--contig:-NODE-7912-length-18071-cov-4.713293_pt1 | contig 18071 bp, 19 predicted proteins | sample MGYA00237777_ERZ505514 | MGnify/ENA primary metagenome ERZ505514 (study PRJEB26160, sample SAMN06269048) | microbial mat metagenome | isolation source: Oligotrophic lake microbial mat | place...
CTGGTCCTCCGCGGTCTCGTGGAGACACGCATCGCCCACCACTATCCACGCGCTCACCCTTTGCCGAGGGGGCGCACGCCGGGCGGCCAGCCGCCATGGAGCGCATCGGCCTGGATATGCACCAACGCGAGCGTCAGCTGGCGATCAAGGCGGACGACGGCACGATCACGGACCGCCGCATCGTCACGAGTCGGGAGCGGTTCACCGCGGTGTTCGGGCAGCGGCCGCGCGCGAAGATGCTGGTGGAGGCGCGCACGGAGCGCGAGTGGGTCGCGCGGCACCTGGAGTCATTGGGCCACGAGGTGATCGTCGCGGATCCGAACGACGCGCCGATGTATGCCGATCGCTCGCGGCGCACCAAGACCGACCAGCGCGACGCGTGGACGCTCGTGGATGCTCGCGGATGCTCGCGGATGCTCGTGGATGCTCGTGGATGCGTGCAAGACGGGCGCGTATCGTCCCGCGCACCGGTTGTTGGAGGTGCGACTGGGTCGTCAAGGTCATAGACGTTTACCCCGACAGCGTACCCGATCATCCATCGTTAGGCGGCTACGAGTTGATGGTCAGCGCCGCCAATGCGAGGCCGCTATTGGAAGGGTTTCTTCAAGGCGTCGCCAATTGCCGCCAACCTCATTGCCGCGTTCGACGTCGACCTCCACCAGCGGCTCTATCGCTTCAAGAGGGGGCACCGCCTGATCGTGCAGGTGCAAAGCATCTGGTTTCCGCTCTACGACCGCAACCCGCAGACCTTCGTGGACGACATCTTCCGCGCCACGCCGGCGGACTTCCGGGCGCAGGTGCACCGTATCTGGCACACGGTGCGGTTTCCCTCGCATGTGGCGGTGCGAGTATTTCGCCAATGATAACTATCTGAACGAACTCCACGCGTGGTTGCCTGACTGGCGACGGGCCCGTGCTCCGCGACCCTGCGTTGGCCGTAGGTAAACGCAACGTTCGCGACCGGCATCCAATCCATAGTGCCAGCTCGTTCACCCGTGTCATTTCTCGGAGATCGTGCCATGAGCTACCTCGTGCGTTATACGCGCGCTGCCACCGTCACTCTTGCACTCGGTTTGCAACCATCGGTGACTCCAACGCCCGCCAGCGGCTCGATCGAGCGCATTGCCACGCTCGCAACGGCTCGTGCGGCGCACACGACGACCGCGCTGCCGTCGGGTGAACTGCTGGTGGCCGGCGGGATGGGCGCGGGCGGACGCAGCTTGTCCACGGCCGAGCTGATCGCCGTGTCGGCTGCGACTGTCAAGGCCGTAGCCTCGATGACGCAGGCACGGGCTAGCCACACGGCGACGGCCCTCCCCGATGGCCGGGTGGTGCTGGCCGGAGGATACGATGGCGAATACCTGTCGTCGCTCGAAGTTTTTGAACCGGCCGAGAAGCGGTTCGTGAAGATGGGGCAGCTGATCGAGGGCCGGAGCGGCCACACCGCTACGCTGCTTGCGGACGGGCGCATACTCATGGTGGGTGGCGTGGGCCGCGGATGGTCGTTCCTGGCCAGCGCCGAGTTATTCGACCCCGCTACCGGCAGGTCCCAGCCCGTCGGTTCGTTGAGCGTTTCACGCGAGAGCCACTCGGCCACGCTACTCACGGACGGGCGCGTGCTGGTGGTCGGTGGCCATCAGGGCCGTCGTGATGCAATGGAAGTCTATGCGAGCGCTGAACTCTATGATCCGGCAACGCGTCGCTTTCAGACAGTCGGGCAGCTGAGGACCGCACGCCACAAGCACGATGCGGTTCGTCTTGCAGACGGTCGAGTTCTCGTTCTTGGCGGCGCCGATCGAACGGACAGACTCTACTTCGGCAGCACCGAGGTCTACAGCCCGGCCACCGCATCGTTCACGGCCGGGCCAACGATGGTCAACACGCGGTACAAGATTCAGGGCACCGCTGTTCGGCTCCCGAGTGGTGATGTGTTGGTGCCCGCAGGTGCGCGCGCGGCCGAGCTGCTGGATCATACCACTTTCACATTTCGGGCCGTTACGGGCGAATTCCCCATGGCCTTCCACTTCGCCACGGCAACTCCTCTCTCGAGCGGCGATGTCGTGATCGTGGGTGGGTATGGCCGGAACAACCAGAATACGGCTGGGGTGTGGCGCTTCCGAGCGCGTTAGACGGGCCGCCACCTAACCCGCAATTGCACACATCGTGGTCTGCTGGAACCTTCGTCACATCGTGCGGTTCGGCGATCGAGTGTCGGGATGATTACCCCAAAGCGATCGGCGCTGGCGTTGCACTGGGGGCGGGGGACGGAGCGCTGCTGGGCGCTGGACTCGGTTGGATCGGCCACCGCTGGCGGCGACTGTATCCCTTACGGAGGCGAGTTAGCAGTCGTAACGAGATTTCGGTAATCGGCGCGTAGCGCTCGCGAGGGAGAGGGTCGGAGTGCGCTTCCCCGATTCGCTGTCACGTGCTGCACGTCGTGGGTTGTTGATCGCCCATAACGTCGACCGTCCTCGCGGTCGTGGCGGTCACACAGTCCAGCGAACCTCGCGGCTCAGCGGTTCACGTCGACCAACCACCGCCGCCGAGGCATGAAAGATTTCCTCGCTCCGACTTGACGACGGATGGTGCTGATGGCTGCGTCGAAGAAGCGGGCGGAGCGAGGATCGATGGACACTCGCGCGGAGCGAGGATCGATGGACACTCGCGCGGAGCCAGATGGCCATCTGCCCAGCTCATGTCGCATACACGACGAGAAAGAGATTGAGGCACATGAGAACGAATGCAGGGACGATCGCCGCAATCGGATCCCGGATCCGTATCCGTACTAGCACCGCAAGCAACATCATCGCCGTGAAACCACCGGCCGACAGCAGGAGAAGTGGGCGGAAGACGTAGCCAGCCAGAAGTGCCAGGCTGCCCACGATCTGGAGCGTTGCGGTGAGCACTCGCAGGCGGGCGAGCCCGTAGCGCTCGAATTCCGCCGCCATGACAGCTGACCGCAACGCGGTGGTGCCATACCAAGCGAAGGCGACGATCGACAGGCCCTGCGCAACTGCGGTCAAAAGTTGCATCGTTTCCGTATCGGAGTAGTGTTCCACCGTTGCGAAGCGCGACCCCCAAGAACCCTGGAGCGGAGTAAGCATGAGAACGGTCATGGTCATCCTGCAGATCACTGCGGCTCTCGGCCTCCTGAATGTCTGGCTGCTGCGATTCAATCGACCAACGGCGTATCGCGGAGGCGACGCCGGCTCTATGCGGGAAGAATTCGCCCGGTACGGACTACCGGCATGGTTCGCCTACGTTGTCGGGGCACTGAAGATAGGGTCGGCGCTCGCGCTGCTCGCGGGAATCTGGCTCCCCGCCGCCGTCCTGCCCGCGGCCGCGCTCATCTGCATTTTAATGCTCGGAGCGCTCGCGATGCACGCCAGTATCCGCGATCCGCTGAAGAAATCCCTTCCTGCGCTTGGCATGCTGGTGATCTGTCTAGTCGTCGTCTGGGGTGCGATGCCTTGAGCCCGGGGCAGCACAGTTGCTGCTGACGGGTTTCGTTCATTGTGGCCCCGGCGGTTCTTGCGCACCGGTCTCGGATGCTTGGGGTCGCGCAATTCCCCATCGTCGGGTGCCGCGCATCAACTCGCGCCTGCGCTACGATCGAACCCAGGAATCCTTCCGAGCGGCACGGCTCCGGCGACTGCGCAATCTGCTGCTCCAAACGCGCGATGATCGCGCCGCCTTCGTTGGTGTCGACTCATGGCATCGGCGGTGCCGCTGCGTTCGCGCGATACAACCCCGCCATTGCTAGCTCGCATCGCGTCGTTAGAGTATCACGCTGAAGCAGGTGCACGAGCTGCATTCCTCGTTTGCGCACCGCAGGGCGGAATGACGCGCTAATGCCCATTGCGAACACCAAGTTCATAAACGACGACGAGATTCACGCCGTGTTCGCGTTCCTAAAGACGGTTCCGCTGCAGGAGTCGGGGGCGCGGTACCGCGACGCTCAACACTCGTACTGTGCCGGTTCAGGCTCGGCTACGTTCGTCAGATCCACACCCTCGTAAATCTCGTCGAGCGAGAGCGAGGTGACGGGACAGGGGACCGGAACGGCACCTTCGCCGATGTGCTCCTCGCGCTGCCATACCCCTGCGGTGTCGCGCCAATGGCGGTCCACGCGCCGTCGGCGCTGATCGACGACCAGATACGCCTCGAGCGACGCGAGGCGGCGATACGACTCGAGCTTCTCGCCCCGGTCGACGCGGGTGCTGGCCGGCGACGTGACCTCGATGATGAGGCAGGGCTCAAGAACGATGAGTGTGTCGCCCGGCAGCGGAATGCAGAGCACAAGCAAGTCGGGGTAGTAGATGCGGTCGTTGCCCACGCGCACCTTGAGATCGTGCGTGTGCACCTCACAGGGCCCACCGCGGACGCGCTCCATCAATCGGAACGAGAGGTTCTGCACGATCCGGCTGTGGCGGAGGGTCGCTCCACTCATAGCGTACACGTCGCCGGCAACGTATTCGTGCCGTTCGGGGTGTGCACGCTCGAAGCGAAGGTACGCTTCGAGGCTCATAGGTTGGCGACGCAGGTCGGGATCGGTCATCCCCTATAATACGGTCGGCACGGCCGAGTGCGAAAGCGGCAGCGAAGACCGTCCGGCGTGCACGGCGGTCGCCGTGGCCACGAGCGATAGCCGGAAGGTGATGGTTTTCGCCGCGCTGCCGCTGGCGCTGCTGATCAGTACGCTAAAGGCGAGGCGATAATTCGTTCGCGGGTGCAAGCGATCACAAGCGATCACAAGCGATCACAAGCGACTACAAGCGACTACAAGCGATTACAAGCGATTACAAGCGTACGCTAGGCGTCGGCGTCACGCCGGAGGACAACGAGACCAGCCCGCAGCTCAGCGCGGGCGCTACTACTGCGTCTTCCCCCCGAACATACAGGGTACCATCGAAGCGCATTGACGTGGGTTGCGGTAGAGTCGGCGCGATACAACCGCGTCAGTTAACCGGCATCGTACGTGTTGTGCGTTTGCTTTTCACCGGGTGTGCTCGGACTCAGCGACGGAGCGACGATGTCTAAGTGACAACCCTATTCCTGCATCGCGCACTGCAGCACGTACCCCGCGCCACTGGCCGCGTCGCACGCCCGGCGCTCGCCGTCGTTCGCAGACCGATCAGATTTGCGACGCACGTTGGCGGTGTCATTCACATACGGGTCGATGCGCGGCGGCGCGGCGTCGTCCGGCACGAGGAGCGCGAGTGTCACGGAGTCCTTGTGGACGTCGAGGCCGAGATAGATGATTGCGGGTGACGCAGACAGCGATGAGACGGGCTGGTCTCCGAAGACGTGCGACACGAACATCGTTGCAGATGGCTCTGGTGGCTCGGCGCTACATAGACGGAGCGAATTCACGCGAAGCGCGGGGGCCAGCCCAGTCATATTTTCCAAGTGGACGACTCGACTGCGGGGCGGAGCAACTGAGTCGCGTCGCAGTCGGCGCCATGCGCTGCTCGTGGCGATGGGGCCAGCAGCGCTCGTGAATCCCTGACAAACGCCCCTCACACAGGATCCGATGTCACACCTGGAGCTGGTTGCGCTGGTTGTGCGCGAGTACGAGCCGGCCATCGAGTTCTTCGTCAACGTCCTGCACTTCGAGCTCGTCGAGGACGTTCCGTCGCTGACTAACGACGGACGGCCCAAGCGCTGGGTCGTCGTGCGGCCAGTCGGCGGAGCGACCGGCATCCTGCTGGCCCGCGCCGATGGCGACTCGCAGGCCGAGATCGTCGGGCACCAGTTTGCTGGCCGGGTCGGCTTCTTCCTTCGGGTGAAGAATTTCGAGGCGACGTATGCCGGGATGCTCGCTGCTGACGTCGTGTTCGTCGGCCCTCGGCGCGTTGAGCCCTACGGCGATGTCGCGGTATTTCTGGACCTCGAGGGCAACCGATGGGACCTCCTGGGCCCGCCACCTAACGACGGTAGATAGTCATGACGACGGTATGGAAGCGGCGGCGGCGCCGTCGTATCGTTGCAGTGACCACAGCGCGGCCAAGCGGTATGCGGCACCTGCTCGCCGAACTTCACGCGGCCGCCGGACCCCTGATTCAACTGGCTCCCGATGCGCTCGACCTGGCGGCACGGTGCAGCGCCCACAATTGTGCCGGTTCGCTTCCGCAACGACATGCTGCACATCGCCGTGGCAACGGTGGCCGACGAGGACGTCGTGGTCAGCTGGATGACGTCCAAGACGTCTAGGCCACCAGGGCCCGGGACCGACATCGCAATGGATGCGGTCGCATGGGTGCGCGCGGTTCGTGACGCCATGTACGCCGACACGTCGACGCTGACCGCTGCCGAGTTCATTCAGTACGTCCGTCGTGCCGCTCGCACCACTGAGGCGGACGACACACCGGTGGGTGCGCCTTCCGGTACCCGCCCCGCATAGCATTGCTTGCTGCAGACAGCCGAGCGATCGTTGGTGCGTTGCGCGCGCCTTGTCTGCGTCGGCTGCGCGACATCGGGCTCGAGCTCCAGGGCGTCCGTCGCCCGGTGTCGGTCGAGCATCATCTGCGCCGCAGCCTCCACTTTCTCGGCCCGCTGCGTAAACTCGGCGCGCGTCTCGCTCCGATGCTTGGACGCGTTACTGGGCAGCTTGACGCCATCAATCGCAAACATCTCCCGCCCGATCAGCCCCTGCCCGTCGCACATTGCCAGCACCGCCAGCACCGCCAGCACCGCCAGCACCGCCAGCACCGCCAGCACCGCCGCGAACACCTGCGCGAAGTCGTCGCGCAGCGTGCTGACAAAGTGCGCGATGGTGGTGAAGTGCGGGGCGGTCATGCCGCACAGCGCCATGAACGTCACGTGCTCCTGGCCCCAACCGTTCGATCGCCCGACTGCGCACATTGCCCTGCGAGTAGGCGAAGAGCATGACCGTTCGCAACATGGCGGGCGGGTACGCGGGCGCGCCCGTTGCGTCGTTTCGGAACCGGGCATCGAAGTGCGGCAAATCGACTTCGTGGTCGAGCAGATGATTCACCGCATGCTCGAACGCGCCCGGCAGCAGCTCCCGCGCGAGGTCGACGCTCAAAAAGTGCGGGTTGGTATCGATATACTTGTAGCGGGCCATGGCAGGATCTCGACAGCGAGTCGAAACGGCAACAGATTCGATGTATCCGACAGCCGCGTTCGCGCATCGAGTTCCGTTTCTACATCGGCATCCATCGGGACTTAGCCTACATCCTCGTTAGGCCGCAGACAACACACTCTCTCTCACCACCACCTGACCTCGGAGGTTCTTTGAAGCGAGTCACCGGCATTGGCGGCATCTTCTTCAAAGCCAAAGACGCTCCGGCACTACAGGCTTGGTACAAGCGGCACCTCGGAATCGATGTCCAAGCTTGGGGTGGCACGGCTTTCACCTGGACCGACGGTGAAGGTAAGCCGGTTGCCGGAACAACCATTTGGTCTATTGGTTCGGCGCAAGGTGACCACTTTGCGCCCAGCACTGCAACTTTCATGGTCAATTACCGGGTGGAGGATGTCCACGCCCTGGTTAAAGTCTTACGCGAAGAAGGCTGCAACCTTCTCGAGAAGATCGACGATTCCGAGTACGGGAAGTTTGCCTGGGTCATCGATCCAGAAGGAAACAAGGTAGAACTCTGGCAACCGCCGGCCGGCCAATGACCAGGGCAGTCGGCGTCAGCACGAATCTGCGGTGTAGCGGAGGGGGGCGGATCAACAACCCGAACACCGGCTCGACATCATGATGCAGTCTCAATCCTCCACACGCTCTTCGCTCCGGCGTCCGCCGTCGGGCGTCCTCAGGCTCGCCGTCCTTTGCGCGGCCGTTCTCTCCGATCGCCTGCCGGCCCAGGAGCCGTTTCCGGGCTGGGACGCGTACGTGACGAAGGCAATGGCAGACTGGAAGGTCCCCGGTCTCGCCGTGGCCGTCGTCCGGAACGACTCCGTCTTGTACGCGAAGGGTTACGGCGTTCAGAAGGTCGGCACGGGCGTGGCGGTCAACGACCGGTCCCTCTTCGAGATCGGGTCGAGCAGCAAATCGTTCACGGCTACGCTGGTGGCGATGCTCGTGTCGGACGGGAAGATGCGTTGGGACGATCGTCTGTCGACCTTCATCCCCTGGTTCCGCCTGGCCGACCCGGTGGCGAATGCCGAACTCACGCTCCGCGATGCACTCACGCACCGCAGCGGACTGTCGCGGGGTGAACTCTCGTGGTTCGCCGCAGGCGTCTCGCGTGAGGAAGTCCTTCGTCGGGTGCGCCATCTCAAGCCATCGTCGGCGTTCCGGTCACGGTGGGAATATCAGAACGTCATGTTTCTGGCTGCCGGCGAGGCGGCGGGCAAAGCGGCCGGCACATCGTGGGACGATCTGTTGCAACAGCGGATTTTCGCGCCGCTGCAGATGACGACTAGTCAGGCCGTCGCGCGAAATCCGCACACCATCGACAACTTCGCGAGTTCGCACCGCGTGGCTCGTGACACCGTGTACGCCATTCCGCACGCGAATATGGATGACATTGCGCCCGCAGGGTCGATTATCTCGAACGCCCGCGACATGGCGCAGTGGCTGCGCTTCCAACTTGGCGACGGAATGTATGACGGGAAGCGATTGGTGAGCAGCGCCGCATTGCGGGAGACCCACACGCCCCAGATGCTGATGGGTAGGGGCGGCGGCGGCGCGGCCGATTCGATCACGCGGTTCAATACGTATGGCATGGGGTGGATAGTGCAGGACTACCGCAGGCAGCTGGTGTGGCAGCACGGCGGCAATACCGACGGGATGACGACCGCCATGGGGATGCTTCCGGACGCGAAGTTCGGCGTCGTGGTCCTCAGCAACATGCATGGTTCGCCACTGCCCGGCGTGCTCATGAGCTATCTCTTCGACCGCCAGCTCAACGCGCCGATGCGCGACCTGAGTGGTGAGGCGCTGACGCGTGTTGCGTCTCAGCGGCGCCGGGCGGATTCGGTTTCCCGCACCCAGGCTTCCCAAAAGACGGCCAGCGGGCCCCCACCGCTTGCGCTCGCCGCCTATGCCGGGCCGTACACGGACAGCCTGTACGGAGACGCGATCGTGTCGCTGAACGAGGGGCGCCTAACGATGCAGCGAGGTGAGTGGTCCGCACCGCTGGAGCATTGGGGAAGCGGTACGTTCAAGTGGGGTACGCTGCCCAGCGCCGCGATCGTTGAACTTTTCGTCAAATTCGACGTCGCGCCAGACGGCAAGGTGACTTCGCTCTCGTTCAACGTTGGCGCCGACACCACGACAATGGTGAGGAAGGCATCGGCGCGAGGCCGCGAGGGCAGCTGACCTGAACTCGCGCATTGCCCGCCCACATGCAGAGGATTTCGCCTGGTGCCTCCGAACGATTCCCGGGTGCTTCCTCCGTAGTGGCGCGCGGTCGCCGCATGAGCCGAGCATACCAGCGCACTCGCCGATGTTCGATCTTTCAGACGATTCTATACTTGTTGGCGCCACCGTGCTCGCAGAATGTTCGCGACAGGCGTCGGCGGCATAGACTCTAGAGGCTACATGAGAAAAGCCGCGTGCGTGTTTGGGGGATTGCGGTCGAGCAGCGTGGCGCTGTGCATCGTGCTGTCTGCGTTCATTGCGTGCACCCGCACACCGCGCGCGAACGTCGCGCTGCAGGGCACCCGCCCCGTGCTCGGCGACTCGACGTACGATGTGATCATCGTGAACGGCAAGGTGGTGGACGGAAGCGGGAATCCCTGGTTCTACGGCGACGTTGCGACTCGCGGTGACCGCGTGGTGCGAGTGGTACGGCGCGGAATGCTGGGAAGCGCTCCGGCACGCCGCCTTATCGACGCGACGGGAAAAATCGTCGCGCCGGGCTTCATCGACATTCAGGCGGGTGGCCCGTACCTCGCCGGCGACGGGCGTGATGTGAGCAAGCTCACGCAGGGCGTCACCACGGAGATTCTGGATGAGGGCTACACTGCGGCTCCCATCAGCGACCTCACGCTCGCAGATCTGGCGGCGTCCGGACCAGGCGCAGTCGCCTCGGCGCGGCGCTTTCAGGGTGTGCATGGCTTCGATGCATGGCTGCGTGCAATGGAAGCACACGGCGTCTCGCCTAACGTGGGCGCGTTCGTGGGCGCCAGCACGTTGCGACAGTACGGAATGGGCCTGCGCATGGGCGCCGCGATGGGCGCGCCGCTCGACTCGATGCGTACTGCGTTGCGCAAACGCCATGGAAGACGGCGCCTTCGGTCTTGGAAGTGCACTGATATATCCGCCCGGCAACTTCGCCAGCACCGAAGAATTGATTGAAGTCGCGAAGGCGATGGCACCGTACGGCGGGTTGTACATCACGCACATGCGCTCCGAGGCCGACAAGGTGCTCGATGGCATTGACGAAGCACTGCGCATTGGCCGAGAGGCCGGTGTGGCGGTGGAGATCTATCATCTCAAGGCCGCAGGCATCAAGAACTGGAACAAGATGCCTGTTATGATCGCAAAGATCGATTCGGCGCGGAGCGCTGGGCTGGACGTGCAAGCGACCATGTATCCCTATATGGCAGGTGGAACAGGACTGGCAGCGTGCCTGCCACCCTTTGCCTCGGAAGACGGCAAGCTGCTGCAGAATCTCGCCGATCCATCTGCGCGCGCGCGCATCCGCGCGGAGGTGGCCCAACCCACCAGCTACTGGGAGAGTCTCTGCGAGCAGGCAACGCCGCAGGGCGTGCTGCTCGGCGTGCTGCGCGGCGCGGCGAATGAGCAGTGGTCACGACAGCGTCTCGCTGGAGTCATGGCTGCCACACAGAAGGATTGGCTCGATGCAGTGATGGACCTGTTGCTCGCCGAAGGACGCGACATCGGCACCATCTACTTTCTCATGAATGAGGAGAACGTGAAGCCGGTCCTGAAGCAGCCGTGGATGATCATCGGCACCGACGCGGCCGGGATGGATCCCGATAGTGCACGAGGTTCGGCCCACCCGCGCGCGTATGGCACCTACACCCGCATTCTCGGCAAGTACGTACGCGACGAGGGTGTGATTTCACTGGTAGATGCGATCCGCAAGATGACCGGTGCGGTGGCCGAGCGACTGCTCATACGCGATCGCGGTCTGCTGCGGGAAGGGATGCACGCGGATGTCGTGGTGTTCGATCCGGCCACCATCCAGGAGCACAGCACGTTCGAGCGGCCGCACCAGCTTTCGACCGGCGTGGAGCACGTGCTGGTGAATGGCGTTCAGGTTGTCCGTGACGGCCGGCATACCGGTGCAAAACCAGGTCGTATAGTTCGCGGTGCGGCGTGGCGCGGTGCGGCTACGGGTCGGTAGGTGGTTCCTAGGTCACGAGCGCGCCTACCGTGTCCGCTCCTCCGTCGCCTTCGCGCGCTCACCGCGCGCCGCATAGATCTCACCCAGCTGCTGCAGCGCGGCCCGCACCACGTCGTCTCGTGTGCCCACCCCCGTCGCGAGCGACGGGATCTCGAGCGCGTGCTCCAACAACCTGGTGCCGCCGATACGCGCGCCCACGCGGCTCATGTTACGGAACAGTACGGGCGGACGGGCGTCGTGCCAGACCGCCATACAGCATGCCCGCCGTGATCAGGTCGTCCGTGACCTCGACGGTCCGGATATGCGGATCGCTACTCGGCGCCGTCGAAAGATTCTGGTCACACTGCGACCCAGGGAGGGTATGATGAAGGCCGTATTCCAAAGCGCGAGACCGTAGGCCGATGATGCACTGAACGGGCCGGTCAAAGATGTGGAGTCGGCGATCGCATACTACGAGCGGACGTTTGGATTTCGGAGCGTCTCCCGACAATCATTACCACACGCGTTGCGCATTCGCTCGCAGTGGAACATTAGGCGTTAGGCCGACGACACCTTTATATCGAACACCATGGCCAAAGACATGCTCACTCAGATTACCGACGGACGAACCGACTTGGTATTTGATTATCTCACGGCGGGGCACGCCGCCTCGTCGGTCGACAGCAGCGGCACGCCGCTCATCAACTGGTGTGCATATTATGGAGACGTAAGCGCGATGCGGTTTCTGCTCGCCAACGGTGAATCGCTCCAATCGCTCGGTGACAATCTGGACCTCAATGGAGCCGCGTTTCACGGGCACTGGCGGCTCTGCGAGTTTCTCATTGAGATGGGCGCGGACACCAACAAGCCCCTGCCCGACACGGGAGAAACGCCCCTCCACGCTGCGCTCTGCACCACCAATCGGCTTGCACACGATCTTGTGATACGAGTACTGCTCGGCCATGGTGCAAATCCGAATTGTGTCACCAATCCGGCTGTGGACACCGCGGCGTTCATGCGGAATTGCCGAACCAGAGCAGAGACGCCCCTGCATCGCGCTGCGGCCTTTGGCACCGAAGCGACCATTCAGCTGCTCCTCGATGCGCGAGCAAACGTCGAGGTGAAAGACATGAATGGCGATTCGCCGCTCACGTGGGCGAGTTGGTACGCGCGTCCCGATTCCGTACTCCGAATGCTCTGTTACGGCGACTTCAGTATTCGTCCCACACGCCGATCATTGGCGGCATACCTCCTTGGCGAACCACGTGTGTAGTAGCGGCTTCTGTTCAGGGGATAACGCGGTGCGCCCCGTCGTATGAATAGCAGTCGCTAGCCGCGTTCACCGTCAGGGCGCACTCTAATTCCTATCCTAGCCTAGCTTGCAGCTTTGCTGCCAACAATTGGGTGAAGCAGACGCGGACAACGCGAAGGTTGACCTCGGCTGCTCTGGCCGCGCAGCGTGCGCTTGAAGCGTTAGGCAACACACTCGGCGTGAACTTCGAGAGTGCAATGCGTCCCAATCGGCTGCTCCTCCTGCTCCTCCTGTTGTTCACCGCGATCGCGCCGGGCGTGAGCGAGCGAGGCCCGTCGCGCCCGACGCCTAACGCCGCCGTTGCTACGGTCGACACGGGGCGCGTCGCGGTTGACAGCGGCGCCCTCTACTACGAGGCGGCTGGTAGCGGCGCTCCCGTGATACTTCTTCATGGCGGCAACCTCGATCGCCGAATGTGGGACGCGCAGTTCGCGCTCCTGCGACAGCGATATCGCGTTATCCGATACGATGCGCGCGGCTTCGGACGTTCCAGCGCGGCAGATCGGCCCTTTGCGGCGCACGACGACCTCGCGGCGCTCTTCCGTGCACTGAACCTCTCACGCGCCGCACTGGTCGGGCTCTCGATGGGAGGACGCATCGCGATCGACTTCTCGCTCGCGCACCCTGAGATGGTCGATCGACTTGTGCTCGCCGCAGCCGGCATCAGTGGTGGCAAGTGGGCAGAGGACGGCGATACCCTCTGGCTCGTTCAGGCGCGCGCGGCGGCCGCGCGCGAGGACTCCATCGGCGTCGCACTCGCATGGCTTGGGAGCGCGTACATCCGGACGGCGTTGCACCCGCCCGAGCGCGCCGCGCTCATTCGGCAGATGGTTGTCGACAACTCCGCATACTGGATGGGGATCGTCCGTCACCAGGATCTGGAGCGAGAGGCCAGTCCGCCGGCGGCGGACCATCTTCACGACTTACGAGTCCCTGTGCTCCTCCTTGTCGGGGAGTCCGATACCCGGTTCATTCACGATGTAGCGGACGCCATCGCCACGCCCGCACCGCGGGTCCGACGGGTTGACCTGCCGCGCGTCGGACATATGCTCAATCTTGAGGCTACAGAACAATTCAACGCTGAACTGCTGACGTTCTTGGCGAGCCGGTGTCCGCCTGCGATTGTTTGCAACTGACGGTGGAACCAGGCGTGCTGCCATCCTTGAACCAGTCGTCAACTTATCCTACGGCCTCGTTCGGCCTCCGTCGTCTCACGCGTATAGTAGAACCATGATTTGCCTTCCCGCTCACAACCCAGTGGCTGTGGCCGCTACGGCCGCGATTCAATCCGGGAATGTGCCTGGCCTACGCCAATTGCTGAACGACGACCCGCAGCTCGCCACGGTGCGCGTGGGCGATGCCTCACCAGACGGAATCTCCCGCACCCTCCTACATGTGGCGACGGACTGGCCGGGTCATTTTCCCGAGGTCGCAGCGAGCATTCACTTCTTGGTGTATGCTGGGGCGGACGTGAATGCGCGCTGCTCTGGAGCCCATAGGGAAACGCCTCTGCACTGGGCCGCTAGCAGCAACGACGTCGCGGCGCTGGATGCGCTGCTGGATGCTGGTGCCGATATAGAGGCGTCCGGATCGGTGCTCGGTGGCGGGCCGCCGCTTTCGGACGCGGTTGGTTTCGCCCAGTGGGATGCAGCGCATCGCCTCGTCGAGCGGGGAGCCCATACCACTCTGGCCGATGCTGCGACCCTCGGGTTGCAAGCCCGGCTCGAGGCATACTTCGATGGCGCGCACGCTGCCCCGGCCCCGGGGGTCGTTTCTCGCGCGTTTTGGGGTGCGTGCCACGGTGGACAGCCCGCAGCCGCCGAGTATCTCCTGGCTCGTGGAGCGAACATCAATTGGCTTCCGGACTGGGAGGCAGCCACACCCCTCGACGCCGCTGAACGCCGCGCGGCTGCCCGTCTCGCCGCCTGGCTTCGAGGGCGTGGGGCGCGATCGGCGGCGGACCTGGCGTCGTCCTCAGGCCACTGAACACTTTTGCCGGGGCTGCTTTCGTCGAGTATTCGCCGCACGCGAGTGCCGTCTGTGGCGCCCCCGTCCTATTCGTGATAAGCTACTCCGACCTCAGCCGCAGGATACATGTCGGACGCTGTGCGTGACCGCCTCTCAAGTGAGCTGGAAAGCCGGTACGTCGTCGAGCGCGAGCTTGGTGTCGGTGGCATGGCGACCGTATATCTCGCGCGCGACGTTCGGCATGGACGAAAGGTCGCGCTCAAGGTGCTGCATCCGGAGTTGAGTGCGGTCATAGGCCCGGAGCGATTTCTCAAGGAGATCGAGCTCACCGCAAGCCTGCAGCACCCCCACATCCTGCCGCTGTTCGATTCCGGCGATGTGAACGGGCAGCTGTTCTATGTCATGCCGTTCGTGGATGGCGAAACGTTGCGCAGCCGACTGGACCGCGAGACGCAACTGCCCATCGCCGATGCGTTGCGGCTGGCAGGCGAAGTGGCCGACGCGCTGCAGTACGCGCACGAGCGCGGCGTGATCCACCGCGACATCAAGCCCGAGAACATCCTCCTGCAGGGTGGGCACGCATTGGTGGCCGACTTCGGCATTGCGTTGGCGGTGCAGCAGGCCGGTGGCCAGCGCATGACGCAGACCGGGTTGTCGTTAGGCACGCCGCAGTACATGTCGCCCGAGCAGGCCATGGGCGAGAAGTCCATCGATGCGCGCGCGGACATCTACGCGCTGGGCGCGGTCACCTACGAAATGCTTGCCGGCGAACCGCCGTTCACGGGGCCGAGCGCCCAGGCCATTGTCGCGCGCGTGCTGACCACCGACGCGCCGGCGCTTGTCGGGCTCAGAAAGGCCGTGCCGGAACACGTCGCCGATGCGGTGCATCGCGCCCTCGAGAAACTCCCCGCCGATCGGTTCTCCGACGCCCGCACGTTCGCTAGCGCGCTGAGGGGTGCGGGTGAGGCAGCCGACGCCGCGCCGCGTCGTACGCGGATTGGTGCGCGCGCGTCCGCAGGCCCCGGCCGCCTGCTGGCATGGAGCGGACTCACGCTCGCGCTTGGCTTGCTCGGCGGCTGGGCCATCGCGCGCGGCGTTACGCGTTCGCCTGCGGACGCGGCTTCACCACTCACGGTGAGCGCGATCCTCCCGCCGGCCGGGGGTACACTCGCTCATCGCAGGTCAATCGCGCTCACGCCGGATGGAACGCGGCTCGCCTTCGTGTTCATGGGAGCGGACGGCAGTCGCACGCTCTGGCTCCGGCGGCTGGATGACCCCGAGGGCGAGCCGCTGACCGGCACCAACGGCGCCGACGTGCCGTTCTGGTCTCCGGACGGCCGCGCGCTTGGTTTCTTCAGCGATGGCTTTCTGATGGTGCGTGATGCGAATGGGTACGTGCGTCAGCTCTGCCCGGCTGTCCAGCCGACGAGCGCGAACTGGGGCAACCGGAATGTCATCGTCTTCACCCATCGTCAGGGCATCTCCACCGTTGGCGGCGAGGGTGGCGCCTGTCGTCTGGTCATCCCGCGCGGTACCGGCGGCCTGCTCAAGGCCGCGATGCTCCCCGATGGCGAGCGGTTCGTGTACACGCTGCGCGAGACCGACAGCATGCGCGTGGCGCGACTCGACGGCACGACGATCGCCACGCTCCCGTTCAGCTCGCGGGACGTGCACCTCGCACCACCGCGCTGGCTGGCGCTGGCCAATGAGCAAGACGCGCGCGCGCTCGACATCCAGGAGATGGACTGGCAATCACTTTCGCCGCGAGGCCCTCGCACGCGTCTGATCGGCGATTTGCGGAACGCCGGTGGAGAGTCAACGCTGGCGTTTGCCGCCGACATGATGGCGTACCTGCCCGGCAGCGTCGACAGGGCCTATCTCGAGTACGACGCCAACGGTGTGCTCCGCGACTCGGTGCGCGTCAACGGCACCTGGACCATCGATGTGCATCGGGTGAATGGCAAAGCCACAAAGGTTGCCGTGGGAGGTAACCTCGGCGGACTCTGGCTCTACGACCTGGACGCCGACCGCGACACCCGGTTGATCGTTCGCGATTCCGGCGGCCCGGCGCGCCGCGGTCTCGGCGGGACATACCCGCTGTTCAGCCGCGACGGCACCCGCCTCGCCTATATGGTCATTCGACCGACGTGGTGCGACATCATCGTTCGCGACCTGACGACCGAGGTCGAGCTGGTCGCCGCGCGCACGTCACGGGGCGGTATCTGTCCCCAGTTGTTGCAGTGGCCGACCGATGAGCGTGAGGTACTGGCGGAGAGCGACTCCGTGGTGCGATTGATTCCCTTGGATGGTTCGCCGTCGCGTGTGGTGCTGTCACGTCCCGGGCGGTTGTGGGACGCGCACATCTCCCCCGACGGTCGGAGCATCGCGTATTCGTCCGACGAAACGGGTCGTGCGGAGATCTACGTTCGCCCGATCGAGGCCGGAACGCCGGAGCGGGTCTCGACAAGCGGTGGGCGCTGGCCTCGCTGGGGCACGGCCAACGGGATGCTGTACTTCCTGTCGCCCGACGGGCAGGTCATGGTCACACCAATGACGGGGAACGGCGCGGCGCGCACGCCCGAACCCCGCATCCTCTTCGCCAGCAAGGGCGGGCGGGGCGTCTTCGCGGACCGCGGCACCGGCTTCACCATGTCCGGCGACGGCGAGCGATTCTTCATCCGGCAATCGCCGTCAGGGTCGGCCCTCACGCTCGTTCGACCATGGACGCAATTGTTGCGACGCGCCGATTCGGCGCGGGTGACAACCGCTCCGCAGCCATGACCCTACGGCAGATGCCGACGCGGCGCCGCCGAACCACGCCTTGCAGCGGACGACCCGCACGCGGCGCGCCACTGAAGGCGAATGTTTGGGCCGCTGCAGCGATGCCAGAGAACGCGGCGAAACTAGAGAGGTCTACATGCTAAAACGCCTGCAGTTCTCCATGGCTACCCTCTTTATGCTGGTGCTGATAGCCGAGCCATTTCTGGCACAGCGGCCCCGCAGAGATTACCGGAATCTTGAGAAGGTCGTGCTGGACGAGCTCAAGGCGACCCGCACACCCGGTGCCGTCGTTGCCGTCGTGGGCGGCGACCGCGTCATCTACGCCAAAGGGTTCGGCATCTCCAACGTCGAGACCGGGGCTCCCGTCACCCCGGACATGCTGTTCCGCGTTGGCTCAATAACGAAGATGCTGACGGCCACGGTTCTCGTCTCCCTATCAGAAGAGGGGAGGATAACGCTCGACACGCCGGTGGGAGATGCCGTCAAAGGGCTAGGCCCGCGGCTGTCACGGCTGACCGCACACCAACTGCTGAGCCACTCGGCGGGGATCATTGACTACGCGCATACCTGCTGCGCCCAAGATGAATCGGCGCTCGCGACCGAGGTGCGCGCCTATAAGGACGCCGATTACTTCTTCACCGAGCCGGGCAGAATCTTTTCGTACTCCAACCCCAGCTACAACATCGCCGGATACATCATTCAGGAGCTTTGTGGCAAGCTCTATGCAGATGCGATGGACCAGA
>ENA-ORBV01007914-ORBV01007914.1-microbial-mat-metagenome-genome-assembly--contig:-NODE-7914-length-18068-cov-5.663276_pt1 | contig 18068 bp, 16 predicted proteins | sample MGYA00237777_ERZ505514 | MGnify/ENA primary metagenome ERZ505514 (study PRJEB26160, sample SAMN06269048) | microbial mat metagenome | isolation source: Oligotrophic lake microbial mat | place...
CCTTAGTCTCGTGGGCTCGGAGATGTGTATAAGAGACAGCTTAAAACCCGCGAATCCCGCCCCCTCCCCGCAACACGATGCCCCCGGAAACTCGACCTTTCTGAAGTCTGCGCCCGGCTGGCTGCCCGGCGACAGCGTCACGACCTAAGCCATCATCGAAACCCACCCCATGAGCACGACTCTTGAACGACTGCAGTATGGTTTTGACCGCGACTCGCGGCGGACGTGGCGGAAACGCACCCTGACGACCGGGGAAGACAACGCCTACGGCTACGACGGGCTGAGCCAGGTGGTCAACGCCGCCCGCGGCAACCTCAACTTCAACGCCACAGCCATCGGCGGGGTGCCCGCCGAGGTGCAGGCCTGGGACTACGATCCGACGGGCAACTGGCGGGGTTATGAAACCCAGGCCAATGGCAGCGTGGCGCTCGACCAGACGCGGGTGCATGACAAAGGCAATCGGCTAACCCAGATCGTCGATGCGCCGAACCCGGTGCTGCTCGACCGGGCGGGGCGGATGCGGGAGGTCTCGCCCGACGCTGGCGGGAACTGGAATCAGGCGCAGCAGGTCACCTGGGATGCGTGGAGCCGGGTGACGGAGGTGCGGCGCAAGAGTGACGGCGCGGTGCTCGGGAGCTACAGCTACGACGGGCTGACTCGGCGGACGACACAGAGCGTGGGCGTCACCACGACGCACATCTACTACTCGGATGCCTGGCGGCCGCTCGAAGAACGCTTCAACAGCCAGACCACAGCGGCCCGGCAGTATTACTGGGGCGCCCGGCATCGGGACGACTTGGTGCGGAGGGACCGTGCGACGACCAGCGGTGGGCCGCTGAACGAGACCCGCTACGTGCTGATGGACTACTTCAGCCCGGCGGCGCTCACCGACGCCACCGGCACGATCAAGGAGCGCTACGCCTTCAGCGCCTTCGGCGTGCGCCGCATCCTGACCCCGGCGTTCGGCGACCGAGCGACCAGCGAATGCGACTTCACCTTTGCCTTCCAAGGGCAGTTCCTCGACGCAGAAAGCGGCTTCCTCAACTACGGCTACAGATACTACTCGCCAAACCTCGGCAGGTGGCTGTCCAAGGACCCAATCGGGGAAGTCGGTGGAGTTAACTTATATGCTTATCTCGCCACTCCAAATGTGTACGACTTGCTCGGCTTGGCACCCGAGGGCAATCAACCGTTAGACGAAATTGGGAAAGCAGCCGCGAAGGAAGCCCTCGAAGAGTCAAGAAAGAGCCACAAGGACAAACGACAACAAATCGAATACTGCGGCTGCATTTGCGAATGTCCTAAAACTGGGGAAAGAAAGAAAACTGGTCCCGTCTCGGGCGGAATCGGGGTTTGTTATCCACAAACCAGCGCTCCATGTTCTGGGCTGGGTAAATGTTGGAAATTGGTCGGAACCTATCATTCTCATCCAGCGGGTCCCACTGCGCCCTCTGGACAAGACCGGAAAACATCTAGGGATAGTGGCACTCCTGGTTTCATTGCAGAAGATATGGGCTCCGCTGGCAACATGCGTGTGATCAAGCATCAGGATTACAAAGATGGTCGGCCTTCGATGAATGAAGAAATTGAGAGGATTCCTAAATAACAAGTTATGCGTAGCTCTCGCGTATTAGGGTCCGTGCTTTTGCCGCTTCTTTTGGTGATCTCATGTGCAGCGGAAGACTTAGGTCATCGGAATTCTACCCTTCAAGCACTTGCGCTTTGCCATGAGCAACCGCTCAAAACACTTGCACCTGGCTTGTTAGCGCAACAAGAAATAGTTAGATTGCTTGTCAATGATGGCGTCAGTGGACTACACGTAATTACAATCCATTTCAATAAGGACGAAGTCGTATTGAAGCATTGCAGAGTAGGTTTCGCACTTAGATCTGTCAATGATCTCCATGCAAGCCCGACTCACGCTGAGATCAAAACAACGAGAAAATTCTCCGGAATGCAAGCATTCAATCTCCGTGAGTTATGGAAAGGCATGAGCTTCTTCAAGTTGCCTCAGTCAATACCTCAAAGAGGGTCTCCACAAGACGGACCTGAGATCATTATCGAAGCCACTAAACTAAATAATTATTGGATGATTGATAGAAGCTTTATTCTTGATATGCGCATAGAGGCAACTTCCTCCTTCCGAGAGACGAACGTAAAGAGTTTTATAATCTACGCGTGCGGTTTGGCAGACGCCGATTTGTTACTTTTTCAGAAGTATGTTGGCCCCTGAGGAATACGCAGGCAAGCTTTGGCTTCATGATGCGCGAAATTTCCCACTATGGCTACGATCGAAGCTCGTGAATACATCATCCGGTCTCACAATCTACGTTCGTTTCGTCGTCGTGGCGTATTGTATGTCACCGATTCGCGCTGAAATGTAGAATCGTAGCTATTTAGCCCGCATGAGCACTCTTCTTGAGCGTTTGGAATACGGTTTTGACCGCGACTCTCGGCGGACGTGGCGGCGGCGTGCCCTGACGACTGGGGAGGACAACGCCTACGGGTATGACGGGCTGAGCCAGGTGGTCAACGCGGCGCGTGGGAACCTGAACCTCAACACGACGGCCATTGGAGGGGTGCCTGCGGAGGCGCAGGCGTGGGACTACGACCCGACGGGCAACTGGCGCGGTTACGAGACCAAGGCCAATGGGAGTGTGGTGCTGGACCAGTCGCGGGTGCATGACAAAGGCAACCGGCTGACTCAGATCGAGGGGGCTCCGAATCCGGTGCTGCTGGACAGGGCGGGGCGGATGCGGGAGGTCTCGCCGGATGCTGCTGGGAATTGGAACCAGTCGATGGTCGTCAAATGGGATGCGTGGAGCCGGGTGACGCAGGTGCGGCGCAAGAGCGACGGAGCGGTGCTCGGCACTTACACCTACGATGGCCTGACCCGCCGCCTGACGCAGAGCGTCGGCGGCACCACGACGCACACCTATTACTCGGACGCGTGGCGACCACTGGAGGAGCGGTTGAACAACCAGACCACGGCGGCCCGGCAGTATTACTGGGGAGCGCGCCATCGCGACGATCTGGTGCGGCGCGACCGGGCGACCACCAGCGGCGGTTCGTTGAACGAAACCCGCTACGTGCTGATGGACTACTTCAGTCCGGCGGCGATCACCGATGGCAGCGGCACGGTCAAGGAGCGCTACGCCTTCAGCGCCTTCGGCGTGCGCCGCATCCTCACCCCGGCCTTCGGCGATCGGGCGACCAGCGAATGCGACTTCACCTTCGCTTTCCAGGGGCAGTTTCTCGACATCGAGAGCGGCTTCCTCAACTACGGCTACCGCTACTACTCGCCGCACCTCGGGCGGTGGTTTTCCAAAGACCCGATCGCGGAACGTGGGGGAAACAGCCTATACGCCTACTCCAATAACGCACCTACCAATTTCGTTGATCTTTTCGGTCGAGCCTTTCAAACGCCACAATGGCAATGCTTAGGCGCATTAACGGTTACGCTTGTTCCCAGCAAAAAGGGGTGTAAGTGCAGTAAAGACAAACTGACAGCCGATGGAATTGGCATTGGGGCGACTGCAAGTGAAGCAACCAAAGAGGCTAAGAGCAATGCAAAAGGAAAACTACAACTGCCAAAGCGCTGCAAATTCGGCGCGGAAGCTACCTGGAAGTGGTCAAGCGATGGCTGTAGCGAGATCCCCCGACCGAAGCCGCCCGGATCATACGATCCAGGCCCGGACGACGAAATGATGCGTCGCCCACCTAAGCATCGGGACGAACGAATGATCCATCCTCCTCCGCCTGTCCATGGACCACCTCCAGATGTATTGGCCTAGTCGCGACAATACAGCGCATCACTCCCGCACCTATCGGGTTAAGCCCGAATCTAAGATGAAGCTACTTAACGGTTATTTCGCGTTGCTCTCCGCGGCATTGCTGTTCTTTCCAACTCTCGCATTACCGAAAGATATGCTTATAGTCAATTTCGACGAGGCGAGTAATCACATTGGTCAAACCGCGGTGGTGAAAGGAAGAATAGTGCAGGTGAGTCTTTGGAATAGGGCCGTGTTTTTGGATTTTGGTTCCACAAATCCGAATGAGGTATTTACCGCCGTTTCGTTTGGTCCCAACTATTCCGAGCTCGCCTCTTTCGAAGGCAAGATGGTTTCGGTGTCAGGTAAGATTATAACGTATCGGGACAAGCCTGCGATTATCGTTTCCAGTCTCGCACAGCTTGTCCCGATCGACGATCCGAAGAAGGAGAATGACGCAAGCACGCGTGTGTATGCTGCCGGCAGAGCCCCGCCTGCGCCGACTCTTTCCTTGGATCAAATAGATGGATTCGCCGATCATGGGCGTGTAAATGAACGTTTCTATTTGATTGGTGAATTCCGGGTTACCGCCTCCGGCGGAAATCGGGCCGTCCTCCGGGACGCCAGACGCCGGGAAGATGAATCACCGCGCATTGTGGTAGAATATCCCCGCACTGCCGTTCTCCCTCGTGAAAATGATCATGTCTTGCGCGATGCCGCACGTCCCTACCTCGTCAAGGGCATACGCCGAGCAGAGGGTGTGATCACCATCTATGTCCGTGAAATTATTGCCACCGAAGCACGCAAGAAATAGTGAACCGAACCAACCCAATACTGACCTGCGAACATCGCGAATGCCAGTTCCCGCGGTCCAACGCTGGCGGCCGACCAATCCCTACAACGTCTACGACCGCTTTGGCCGACCGCAGGACATACATTTGCTGGCAGACGGCGGAATAGAGAGTAGATGTTTTCTTCCCATCCATGAGCACGATCCTCGATCGCTTGGAATACGGTTTTGACCGCGCCTCGCGGCGGACGTGGCGGAAGCGAACCCTGACGACCGGGGAGGATCGGGCGTATGGCTACGATGGGCTGAGCCAGGCGGTGCAGGCGGCGCGGGGGAACCTGAACGTGAACGCCACGGCCCTCGGCGGGGTGCCCGCCGAGGCGCAGGCCTGGGACTACGATCCGGCGGGCAACTGGCGGGGTAATGAAACCCAGGCCAATGGCACCGCCGCGCTCGACCAGACGCGAGTGCATGACAAAGGCAACCGACTAACCCAGATCGTCGATGCACCGAACCCGGTGCTGCTCGACCGGGCGGGGCGGATGCGGGAAGTAGCGCCGGATGCTGGCGGCAACTGGTGACGCGGAACAGCTCTCACAAGAAATGAAAAATTCTCTTAAGTGGGTGTTTTTCGGATTTGTAATTTTAGGCGTGATTCTGATTTTTGAACAGAGCACTTATCGTGGTGGTAAGCGGCGTTTTGAACAATACTTCGGGGCTATTTTGTCTGCAGATACCGAGCTATTACCATTGAGTCTGTGGACGGGAAGCTATTGGGACGATCCTCGGTTCCGTTTCCGGCTGCGACCCGAAGAATTCGACGCTTTCTCAAAGGGCCTCGCGCTCATGGGATATTCAAAATGGACTGAGATGGGCGGAAAATATGGCTCTTTCAATGAAGAGTCTACGAGTGAAAATCCTTTACTCTGTTCATCTAAGCATGCTGGACGGGTGAGGCTAATGTTGTACTACAGGCCGTCCACGGGAATCGTTGATGCCGTAACATTTTACCATTAATGATGATAGTGAGATCCTCTAAGAAAACGATGCCATGCCTGAGAATGAAGAATCTTCCGAAACGAGCAGTGAAGGCTCCAGTGCGGGTTCGAGCGACGAGGCCAGCAGCGCGAGCTCCGCGGAAGCCCCGGGCAGCTCCGCAAGTGAGGAACCGAGCAGTAGCAGCTCCGCGGAGGAGAGTAGCAGTGCGCCGGGGGCGGACTCCAGCAGCAGCGGCCCGGAGGAGAGCAGCAGCCTGGACGCCAGCAGCGAGAGCAGCAGTGCGGAGCCGAGCAGCGAGAGTTCCGCGGGCGAGAGTTCCAGCAGCGACGCAGAGAGCAGCAGGAGCAGCGACGAGGAAAGCTCCAGCAGCGAGGCGAGCGAGGAGAGCAGCGCCTCGGGCGGCAGCAGCGCTGGCCCGGGGAGCAGCAGCAGCAGCGCCGGGGCCGGCGAGCCCCCATCCCTTCCACCCCACAAAAAAACCAAACCCAAACCCAGAAAAACCATGAATCGCGATCAACAAAACTTCCACGCGATGCTGCGCAGCGTCGTCCTCTGCTACACCGAACATGAAGGCGCCGCCGCCGCTCCGCCGATGCTGGCCACGCTGCGCGGCACGCTGACGGCCCAGGAGGCGGCGCTGAGCACGGAGCGCCGCCGGCAGGGCGATCCGGTGGCCGGGCTGGCGGCAAACAAGGAGCAGATCCAGGCCGGGATGGTGCAGTGGACGATGGCCGCCGTGGGGCTCGGCCAGAGCCTGGCCGGCGTGACCCGCCAGAGCGAACTCGCCCGCCAGCTCACGGTGAGCGCGAGCGAGCTGCTGAATATGCCGGACCTCGACTGCCGCAACCGCTGCGAGGCCCTGCTCGGCCTGCTCAGTGCGGCCCCGCTGCGCACGCAGCTCACTCCTTACGGCCTCTCCGAGGCGATGCTGGAGACGGCGGATGATCTGATCGGCGAATTCAGCGAGCTGATCGGCAAACCGCGCCAGCTCGTGATCGCGCGGGCGGGGGCCACGGGACGCATCGCCACGATCATCCAGGAAACGCGGACCTTTCTCGACGAGGTGCTTGATCCCTTCATGCGTCAGTATGGGCTGCCGATGCAGACGCCGGAGGCCCCGGCCCGCCAGGCGCTTTTCGCCGCCTACACCCAGTCGCGGATCATCGTGAGCCTGGGCGGACGCGGCGACAGTGCTGGGGAATCCTCCTCGAGCAGCAGCGCTGGGTCCTGACTCGGGCGGAGCGTGGGCGAAAACTGCCGAGAGGACGCCCCGAAACCCTAAAGGAACCACGGGGGACACGGGGCACACGGGGTTTATAAGCCAATTCCGTTCCCTCCCCGTGCGACCGGTGCTCCCCACAGTCAAACATCCCTCCGGTGCCATCAGTAATGCACCACGAGCTTCCAAAAACCCTTCCGGATTGAAGAAAAAGCGACACCGCGCTTGTCACAAGAGACGCCAATCCTCTGATAATTGACTCCACGCGACCAAAAAGCCGCACGGTGCACTCGAAAATGAAAGCTGACTGCTCGCGAATCTACACCGAGCGACTGAAAATCCATCCCGCGCTCTCAAGAATGATTGTCAATGACCCGAAAATACAGGTCGGGTGGTTAAAAATCGATTCCGATTCACTGAGAAGCTCCGCCCATAATTCTCGATGACGACGGCCCTCGCTCCCAAGCCCCACCGACCGACCAAGCTGCTGCTCGTGAACCGGCAGGCGCCGGGCGACATCGTGATGCTGACGGCGGCTGTGCGCGACCTGCATGCCACTTTTCCAGGACAATACCTGACCGATGTGCGCACGACGGGTCCGGCGCTCTGGGAACACAACCCGCATCTCACCCCTCTGGCCGATGACGACCCCGAGGTGCGCCGCATCGAGTGCCAGTATCCCCTCATCCACGGGAGCAACCAGCGCCCGTTCCACTTCATCCACGGCTTCATCGAATATCTGGGCGAACAGCTCGGGGTGCGCATCCGACCGGGGGCATTTCGCGGGGACATCCACCTCGCGCCGGAGGAACGGCGCTGGATGTCGCAGGTGCAGGAGATCACGCGGGCGCCGGTGCCTTTCTGGATCATCGTGGCGGGGGGCAAGCGGGACTACACGATCAAGTGGTGGGACACGGCGCGCTGGCAGCAGGTGGTGGATGCGTTCCAGGGGCGGGTGATGTTTGCCCAGGTGGGCGAAGGGCGGCATGAGCACCCGGCGTTGCGCGGGGTGCTGGACTTGCGCGGAAAAACGAACCTGCGACAGCTCGTGCGGCTGGTCCACCACGCACAAGGAGTGGTCTGCCCGGTGACGCTGCTCATGCACCTCGCGGCGGCGGTGGAGGTGCGGAGCGGCGGCGGGCGCGAGCAGCGTCCCTGCGTGGTGGTGGCCGGGGGCCGGGAGCCGCCGCATTGGGAAACGTATCCCTCGCATCAATACATCCACACCGTCGGTGCGCTGCGCTGCTGCGCCCACGGGGGCTGCTGGAAGAGCCGGACGGTGCCGCTGGGCGACGGGGATAAAAAGGACCAAAGCCTCTGCGTGGACGTGCGGCCCGCGGATGAAACGGCGCACCGGAGCGGTCCGCTGCCGCGCTGCATGGATATGATCGATGCCGGGGAGGTGGTGCGGCGGATCGAGCGATATTTCGCCGGCGGGAGTGTGCGGTATCTCACCCGGAGCGAGGCCGCGCTCGCGGCACGGGCGGTGCAGGAGGGAGCCCACGCGTGCGCCTGATTTTCCTCACGGTCACGGATGCGGCGTTCTTTCCCGGCACCGTGGCCACGCTGAATACGGTGCGCGCCTTTCACCCGGAAGCGCGCGTGGTGGCAGTGAACAACCACCTCCACAAGGCGGGACTGACCGACCGGCAGAGAGCGCTGCTGACCGCGGGCGGGGTGGAGGTGATCGAGGCGCGGGCGCTCGACCGCCCGGGGCGGAAATTGGCGGCCTGGGAGCTGAAAGCCTACGCCGCGGCGGACTTGACGGCCGGTGAGGAGGTGCTGCTCGGGATCGATTCGGATTGCGTGCTCTGCGGGCGGATGGATGACGTGATCGCGGCGGCGGTGGAGACGGGCGACTTCCATGGCGGACGCGACGCGGCGCCGGCCTACAACGACGCGTATCGGGCCTACGGGATCGAGACGCCGGCCCGCAATGGGAACTACATGTCCACTTCACTCTACACCTGTGCGCTGACGCCGGAGAATCGGGCCATGCTAGCGCGCTGGGGGGAATGCTGCGACCGGGCGATCTTCGGCGGAGGCCAGGTGTATCCGGGGCACGGCGACCAAGGGGTGCTGAATGCGGTGCTGTATGCGGCGCGCGGCGCGGCGAGTGCGCGGGTGCTGGACAATAGACTCTGGAGCCAGCACGGCTGCTACTGGCAGGGCCCGCTGGAGTTGCGCGAGGGGCGGCTGTGGAATCTCGCTGCCGAGGCGCCGCAAAGGGCGCTGCACTGCGGTGGCGCGGAGAAATTTTGGACAAAAACGCATCTCGACAAGGTGCAAGGACGGGGGACGCCGGCGGTGAATTACGCGTGGTACCTGGCCGCGCTGTGGCATGGGCAAATCCGGCTGGAGCCGGAGGACATGAGCAGCGCGCAGCCGCATCTGGTGGAGAGCTATGTGCGGTATCGGGAGCTGATCGGGCAGTTGGCCGACCGGGCGGTGCTGACCGGCGCGGCGAGCGCGGAGGAAGTCGGGACGGACCTGGCGGGGCGCTACCCGAGCGGGGGATAAGGGGCGCCGCGGGTGGAGCCCCAGCCGCTGGTGACTATGAATCCGGTTCAGCGCTCATTGGGCGCGATGATCTCGCGCGTCCACGGCAGGGCGAGGCGATGAAAAAGCGCCTTGGCCTGGAGCGGGTCGATGTTGGGCACTTCGCTCAGGAGATTGGCCAGCAACCCGGCGACCCGGGGGGCCGCGAAGCTGCTGCCGGTGACCTTTTTCATCCCGCCGCCGAGCCACGGCACCTCGACATCGACTCCGCGCGCGGCGAACTCCACGAGATGGCCGGGCTTGTAGAAAAACTCCGGGCGGTCGGCGGTCCGGGCCATGTTCACGGTGAGGACGGAGGTGAAGAAGGCGGGCCATTCGGGGCGGCCGAAGTCGGCGTTGTTGCACGCGGCGACGACATGCACGCCTTTCAAGTAAGCTTCATCGACCCACGCCTTGTATTTCAAGACGTGCTCGGGCACGCCGCAGCCGAGGCTGCAGTTCAGGATGTCGTAGCCGCGCTCGATGGCCTGCCGGGCGCCTTCGAGGATGATGGCGGTGCGGGCGGAGAGCGACTGACCGAGCACGCGGATGCTGCCGATCTCGGCCTCGGGCGCGACCTGGCGAATAATCCCCGCGACGGCGGTGCCGTGGCCGAACAGGTCGATCCCTTCGCCGGGGACGATGTCGAATTTGTGCCCGGCCTCGACGATGGCGATGTCGTCGCGCAATGGCAGCCCGCCGAGCGCGGGATGCGCGGCCTCGATGCCGCTATCGAGCACGGCGATTTTCACCCCGCGCCCGCGCCCGCGCCCGATCGCGGCGGCGGCTTGTTCGATGGAGAGCCACGGTTTCATGCGTAGTCCTCCAAGCCGAGGGCCAGAGCCATCAACTGCCGATCCACGAGCCGCGCGAAGACGGCGGCGGTGAGTTGCAGCAGCTCGAGCTGCTCCGGCGAAAAACCGGGCGGCTCCGGGGAATCAGGCGTCGGCTTCAAGCGCACCGCGGAGATGACGCCGCGCAATTCCCCGCCAAAGTAGAGTGGCGTGGCGACCATCGAGCAGGTGAGCACGCCGAGCACGCCGTCGAGTTTCTTGTCCTGCTGCCGGTTGCGATGGACGTCGTTTTCACAGATCGGCTGCTCGGTCGAGACGACCATGCTGATCATGCCGGAAGTGAGGCTCTGGCGAAAGCTGCCGACAAAACTCGCGGCGTTGGGCCCACTATTGAAGCGAGGGACGAGATGCGTGCGCTCTTCATCGAGCAGCCAGACGGTGCCTTCGTGGGAGCCGAGGTGGATGAACGCTTCGATGAGCAGGCCGCGCATCACGCCGTCGAAAAACTCATCGAAGGACCCGGCACTGGCCATGTTGGCCAGTTCGCGCACGCGCGCTGAGACCAGCGGCTGGACCGCGAGCAGGCGGGCATCGTGAAGCTGCGCAAATCGTTCAGCCATAATGCCGCCATCGCTACCTGCGCGCCCGCGCCGGGGCAAGCGGCAATGCGTTACTTGATGATGCCGCGCGGGCTGCTCGTGATGAAGGCGACGAGTTGCGCGACCTCGGGCGTCTCGGGCAGGTCGGCGCGGATTTGCTCGACGGCCTGCTGGAGATTGAGCGCGGAGCGGTAGATGAGGCGGTAGGCTTCCTTGATGCCGCGCTGCGTCTCCTCGGAGAAACCGTGCCGCTCGAGCCCGACTTTATTGTAGCTGCGGACCTTGGCGGGGTTGCCGTCGGCGATCATGAAAGGCGGCACGTCCTGGACGATCTTCGAGCAGCCGCCGGTGAGGGCGTGGGCGCCGATGCGGCAGAACTGATGGATCGCGGTGAGCCCGCCGATGATCGCGTGGTCGCCGACTTCCACGTGACCGGCGACCGTGCCGTTGTTGGAGAAGATCACGTTGTTCCCGACGATGCAGTCGTGCGCGATGTGGGAGTAAGCGAGGAAATTCCCGCCGCTGCCGAGGCGCGTGATCGAGCCCGGCGCGGTGCCGCGATGCACGGTCACGAACTCGCGAAAGGTATTGCCGTCGCCGACCGCGAGCCAGGTCGGTTCGCCGACGTATTTCAGATCCTGCGTGACCTGCCCGATGGAGCTGAAGGCGAAGAATCGATTGCCGCTTCCGATCTTGCTCGGGCCGCTGAGGCTCACGTGATGCTGGAGCCAGCAATCCGCGCCGAGTTCGACATTCGCGCCGACCACACAGTACGGGCCGATGTGGCAGTTTTCCCCAATCTGCGCCGTGGGGTCGATGACCGCTGTCGGATGGATCTGCGCGCTCACGAATCGACAACGCCAAACATCATGTCCGCCTCGGAGACGACCTCGCCATTCACGAGGCAACGTCCGCGCGCTTTCACGATGGATCGCTTTTTTTGCAGCAACTCGACTTCGATGAAGAGCGTGTCGCCCGGGACGACCGGCTTGCGGAATTTCACCGAGTCCGCGCTCATGAAGTAGCCGATCTTGCCGACGACGTTGATGTACTTGAAAAGCAGCACGCTGCCGACCTGCGCCATCGCCTCGAGCTGGAGGACGCCGGGCATGATCGGGTGGCCGGGGAAGTGGCCTTGGAAATAGGGTTCGTTGATCGTCACCGATTTCACGCCGGTGCATTTCTCGGTGCCCTGGATGTCGACGATGCGATCGACCATGAGGAACGGATACCGATGCGGCAGCACCTTCATGATGTCGCTGACGCCGATGACGTCGCCGCCCTTCGGCGTGACGGATGGCGGCACGAGCGACATCGTCTTGGCGAGTTGTTTTCCGAGCGCGCGGGCGAGGTCGGTGTTCGGGCCGTGGCCGGGTTTCACGGCGATGACGTGGCCCTTGATCGCGCGGCCGAAGAGCGCGAGGTCGCCAACGATGTCGAGGATCTTGTGGCGCGCGAACTCCTCCTTGAAGCGCAGCGGTTCCTTGCTGAGCACGGAATCGCCACGGACGACGACCGCATTTTCCAGCGAGCCGCCCTTGATCAGGCCTTTGTCCATGAGCGGCTTCACGTCCTCGTAGAAAACGAAGGTCCGCGCCGGGGCGATCTCCTTCTCGTAAATCTCGGGCGTGATCTCCGTGGAGTAAAACTGCGTCATCCGCCCATCGGGACCGACTTGCGTGCAGGAAACGCGGAACACGGAATCCGGGACGATCGTCATGAGCGAGCCGCTCTTGGTCTCGAGGTGCAGCGGTTCGCTGACTTCGAATTCCGCACGCGGGGCGTCCTGCGCGACGATGCCGGCTTTTTTGATGAGCTCCACGTAGGGCAGGCCGCTGCCGTCGCCGATCGGCGGCTCATTGGCATCCATCTCGATGAGCGCATTGTCCACGCCGAGACCGGAGAGCGCGCTGAGCACGTGCTCGACGGTGTGCACTTTGATATTCCCCTCGGCGATCGTCGTGGACCGCTCGACGGCCTTCACGTTGTCGATCTTCGCGTCGATCGTCGGCTCGTCGGCCAGATCCTTGCGCTTGAACTTCCGCCCATGCCCCGGCGGCGCGGGGTGCAGCGTGAGCGTGACTTTCTCGCCGGTGTGCAGGGAGGAGCCGCTGATGCTGGCGGATTTGGCGAGGGTATGCTGCTGGGAAGTCATGAAGGCGGGAAAAGAAAGGGGGCGGTTATGGGGCACAAACCCCGGCGCGGCAAGGCCCTAGTCGTCTTCCGCTCAGTCCTTGCCCTCGATCGGGAAGAGCAGCGAGTCGATGTAGCGCTGGTTGCTCGTCCGGAGGCGCGCCACGAGGATGCGCCCGACGGCGATGAGGAATTTGAAGGCGGCGTTGGGGAAAACTCCGGCCAGCGCCGAGATCGAGGCCTGGGTGATCTTGAGCAGCTTGCACTGGCCCATCGCGATCACATCCGCGGAGCGCGGGCCGTAATCGACCAGCGCGATCTCGCCGAAGAAATCGCCGGGCTGGAGAATCGCCAGGCCGATGGAGCGACCGGCGCGGCGATGGGTCACGCGAGCTTCGCCCTCGACGAGGATATACATGCAGTCGCCGCGATCATCCTGCTGCACGACGAGTTCGCCATCCGCAGCGTCCACGACATCGAGCAGGTCGATCAGTTCGTCCAATTCCTCGGCGTTGAACTCGGCGAAGAGTTCCTGGCCTTTCAATTTGCTGCTGATCTCGGACGTGCTCATGGGTGGGGTTCGACGATTCGCCCATCACGCAGGTGAATGCGCCGGGCGCTGCTGCGCGCGATTTCTTCGCTGTGGGTGACGACTAGCATCGTCGTCCGGCGCTGAGAAGAAATCTTTTGCAGCAGCTCCATGACCTGCGCGGCATTGGCGGAATCGAGGTTGCCCGTCGGTTCGTCGGCGAGCAGCACCGCAGGCTCGTGGACCAGCGCGCGAGCGATGGCGGTGCGCTGAAGCTGGCCACCGCTGAGCTGGTGCATGCCGTGAGTGAGGCGATCGGTGAGGTCCACGAGCTCGAGCATCGCGCTCGCCTTGGCCCGCGCCTGCGCCAGCGGTTCGCCGCGGAGGAGCAGCGGGAGGCAGACATTTTCCAGCACGCTCATCGTCGGGAGCAGATTGAAGAACTGGAAAACGATCCCGAGTTTCTCCCGCCGATACGCGGTGAGCTGCGCCTCGGTCGCGGTATGCAACGCGAGACCCGCCACCGTGATCTCGCCCGTGGTCGGCGTATCGAGCCCGCCGATCAGATGCATGAGCGTGCTTTTCCCGCAGCCGCTCGGGCCGGTGATGGCGACGAATTCCCCGGCGCCGATTTCCAGTGAGACATCATCCAGGGCGGCGACGGCGGCGGAGTAGCGACGGGTGATGTGCTGGAGCGTGATCAATGGGTGCGGGCGTGGTTGCAGGGATTCGTCGCGGAGGTTGCCGCGGGCGCATGAAGAGCGGACACTCATCGCACTTCGCCGCCGTGCCGCTCAACTCGCAACTCCCATCTTTTCGTCCATCGATCGGGATCATCGCGGAAAGCGACGACTGGATCGTGGTGGACAAGCCACCCTTTCTCGAAGTCCACCCGAGCAAACCGAACGGCAGACGCACGCTCTGGGACGAGTTACGCGACCTGCTCTCCTACGAGATCGCGAATGGCGGGCAGGTCTCGCTGATCAACCGCCTCGACCGCGAAACGAGCGGCCTCACGCTCGTCGCCAAAACCCACGCCATGGCCAGCGAGCTGAGCAAAGCGATGATGCGGCGGCGGATCGAAAAGGAATACCTCGCGCTCGTCTGGGGCTGGCCGGAAAGCGACGCCTTCGAAGTGGATGCGCCGATCCTGCGGCAGGGCGCGCAGGTGCCGTCGCGCATTCACCTCAAGCAGACGGTGCATCCCGCAGGCGTGCTGGCCCGGACGCGGTTTCGCGTCGAGCGGCGGTTCACGATGGCCACGACGAACGGCGACCGCTTCAGCCTCGTGCGCGCTTTCCCCGAGACCGGCCGCATGCACCAGATCCGCGTGCATCTTTCCCACGCCGGCCACGCGGTGGTCGGCGACAAAATCTACGGCCCCGACGAAGGCTGCTATCTGGAGTTCATCGAGACCGGCTGGACCCCCGCACTCGCGACCCGCCTGCTCCTTCCCCGCCACGCCCTGCACTCCGCGGAGCTCCGTCTTCCCGATGCCGGACTAGGCTGGCAGTCGCCTCTCGCCCCGGACCTCGCCGATTGGGCCGGGGAGAATTTGCTCGCGGCTTCTGGAAACCGCGTCCTATAAAGCCGGAGTATGTCTCGATTCGGCAAATGCCAGAACTTCTCCGGGTGCCTCCTCGCCTATCGCGGCGAGGAAACGGAACTCGATGACGACCAGCCTTTTATTTGCGCGGAATGCGGCAAGGCGCTGACGCAGGTCGGCTCCCCTTCCGCGATGTGGATGCGCTATTTGTATATCGTCGCCGGCGTCGTGGTTCTCGGCGTGATCGTCGTGTTTTCCGTTCCCTCCATTCGCTCGAAGATCTTTAAGTCGAAGAAAACCGATTCGGGCGAAGTGCAGGCCGGCACCGAATCGTCACCGCCGGTTAATTCGAGTTCCAATACGTACACGCCTCCACCGCCCCCCGAAGATATAGCCTCCACACCGGGGCAAGCCGAGCCGCCGCAGTTCATCACTTCCCCGACCCGCATCGATCTCGACGTCACCAAGACGGAGAACAAAGCCGTCAAAGACGAGGTGCTGACGCGCGTGGACCTGATGCCAAACGTCTCCTCGTCGAACAAGGACAAGCTTTACCAAGCCGTCGAGCGTGCGCGGAGCATGGGCAAGATTCTCACGATCCCCTTCGCTTCCGGAAAGTCGGAGCTCGCCCCAGCCGATATCGAAGCGCTGCGTTCCGAATTGGATAAACCGCAGCTTTCCAAACTCCGCGACGACCCGACGGCGGTCTTCGTCATCCTCGGCTACGCCGATCCCAAGGGCGACCCGAAGAAAAATATCGCCTACTCGCAAGCCCGCGCCGACGCCGTGCTCAAGGCCATGCGCGACAGGCTCAATGTGATCAACGTGATGCACACCATCGGCATGGGCGGTTCGAAGCTGCTCGACGGGCAGAATCTCGAAAAAAACCGCATCGTCGAAATCTGGGCGGTGCTGCCGTGACGCAATGAGCGGAGCGTATTTGGCGGTGACGGGCGGGCTTCCTCCGCGCGTCTTTCCGCTGGGCGAAGGCAGCTTCATCGCCGGGCGATCGGCGGACACCGACCTCGAGCTGAGCCACGTCGAAATCTCGCGCCAGCACTGTCGCTTCACCTGGGACGGCAAGACCTGCACGGTCGAAGACCTCGGGGGCGTCCGCGGGACGAGTGTAAACGGCACGCGCATCGCCGCCGCGACCACTTTGAAGCCCGGCGATCAGGTCACGATCGGCCCGGCCATCGTCGTCTTCGGCGTCGGCGACCAGGGCTCCGTGGCCCCGCGTGAATCCGCGCCCGGTTCGCCCAATGCGCTGATGCTCGTGCTGGGTAAACCGGCCGATGAAATCGAGGTCGCGCGCGAGATGATCATCGGCCGCGAGCCGGGGCTCGACGTGTGGCTGAATGATCCCGGCGTCTCCCGCAAACATGCCTCGGCCGTGCCGGCGGAACGGGGCGGCATCATCATCCGCGACCTGAACAGCACCGCGGGTTCCTTCGTCAACGGCCACCGCTTCGACACGCACGAACTGACCATCGGCGACCGCCTGCAAATCGGGCCGTTCTGTTTTCAGTTCGACGGCCACTCGCTCAATCGCGTCGCCAACGCCGCCGGCGGCACCATCCGCTCCGAGCATGTATTTTTCCGTTCGGGAACGCTGACCATTCTCGACGACGTGGCGCTCACGATCCCGGCCTCGCGCTTCGTCGGCATCATCGGTCCCAGCGGCGCCGGCAAGTCTTCGCTGCTCACCACGCTCAGCGGATTGCGCGCGCCGGAGATGGGCGCGGTGCTGGTCGATGGGCAGGATATTTACACCGGGCGCGGCGCGGAATCCTTCGGCTTCGTGCCGCAGGAGGACATCGTGCACGCCGACCTCACGGTGGATGAAGCGCTGCGCTTCAGCGCGCGGCTGCGTCTCCCGGCGGGCACACCGGCGCGGGAAATCGACAAGCTGCTGCTCCAGACGATGGATCAGCTCGGCCTGCGTCCGCATGCGCGGAAGCCGATCAGCCGGCTCTCCGGCGGCCAGCGCAAGCGCGTGAGCGTGGGCGTCGAGCTGCTCGCGAAACCCGCGATCCTTTTCCTCGACGAACCCAGCTCGGGCCTCGATCCCGCGACGGAATTCCAGCTCATGGAACTCCTCCGCGACCTCGCGGATACCGGCTGCACCATCGTCTGCACCACGCACGTGATGGAAAACGCCTACCTCATGGATCAGCTCATCGTGCTGGTCGGCGGATGCCTCGCCTTTCAAGGTTCCGCGCAATCTGCGCGCGAGTATTTCGGAGTGCCGAAACTCACCGGGCTCTACGACCGCCTCGCCGATCGCCCACCCAAGGAATGGCAGACCGCATATCTCGAACGCCCCACGCCCGCCGAGGATGCGTCGCCCGCGGCGACCGTGCCGCACAAACCGAAGGCCGTGCGCAAGGCGATGGCGCTCCCCATCCTGCTCCAGCGTCAGTGGACGATCCTCAGCTCCGATTGGCGCAACTACGCGCTGCTCGTCGGCCAACCCGTGGTCATCGCCGCGCTGGTCGCGTGGGTCAGCGACGACCGCGCGCTGATCATGTTCTTCGCGTATCTGGCCACGATGTGGTTTGGCTGCAGCAATGCCGCGCAGGAGATCGTGAAGGAGATCGCGATCTACCGGCGCGAGCGGCTCGTCGGCGTCGGCGCGCATTCGTATCTCGCGAGCAAGTTTATCTTCCTCATCGCCATCACGTGGGCGCAGTCGCTGATCATGTATGCCGCGATGCTCCTCGGCGAAGGCACGCGCGATGGCTCGGTGTGGCTGCAGATCGTCTCGCTCTTCACGATCGGCGTGGCGGCCGTGGGCATCGGCGCGGCGATCTCATCGCTCTCGCGTTCCGTCATGCAGGCCGTGATGTTCGTCCCGCTCATCCTCATCCCGCAGATCCTTTTCTCCGGCTACACCGTGTCGCCTGCCGACATGACCCGCAGCGTGCTCACCGTAAGCCGGCTCACGCCGACCTTCTGCGCGCAGACCGTCATCGACACGAGCTTCCTCTGGCAGAAGGAACTGAGCGGCGACCTCATGCGCGACCACCGCGAATCCTACCGCAACCTCGACCCCGACCGCGAATTCTCGAACGGCGACGTCTTTACGAAAAAGCGCCCCGCGATCCGCGGCATCCTCGGAAATCTGATGTGGGGTCTCGCGACTTATCTG